>LULH01000278.1_pt1 | contig 36765 bp, 47 predicted proteins | sample 728201 | NCBI WGS metagenome assembly LULH01 (sample SAMN03860294, study PRJNA289734) | marine metagenome | biome: seawater column; feature: ocean; material: water; isolation source: Red Sea water column Station 169 - depth 100m | place: Saudi Arabia: Red Sea | collected 2011-10-15 | depth 100 m
GTCTGGCACTGGCAGCTCCTTCAGAAGATGCTGGAGTGATGGGGGCCGGCTTTGGGGGAGGACTCACAGGCGGCTTTGTAGGTTCAGGAGCCGGCAGGTTTCTAACTAAAGGTGCGCTACTCAGAAACCAGCAGCAGAACGATTGGGAACAGTTCCGGCAGAGGCTATCACCTAAGCAGATCGAAAGCATCAAGAAGTATGCCCCTGATATAAACACAATGGGGCAGGTGATGAATCAGGTGAGAATGCTGGAGGGTGTTCTTACTCCTGAGAGCCGGGGCAATGTAGATTTTGATTTCCTTTCTCCCCAAGAGTTTCAGAACAGATTTGGTGCAGCTCGCGGTGTTGTAGTTACAGGCAACAGGGTCAAGCCTGAGATAATTATCAACACAGGTTGGCGCGGCCCGAACAGCCTTTACCACGAAGCGTGGCACGCAATGAAACGCTTCGCCGGGAATACGGAGCAGATGAAGGTGAGGAACGAAAAGGGTAAGCTAGAACAAAAAGATTACCCAGCACTCCAGCCTTATCTGAGGAAGATTCAGACAATCCTATTCGGTGAGGAGCTGGGAGGGCAGCAGGTAGTCAAGGGGCTGTACGATAAGGACACAATCCTGAAAGACTTCGCTGATCAGTACACCGACAAGATGACTGATGACCAGAAAGTGAAGTGGGAAGATAGCTTTAAGCAGGATCCTGTCACCAAGGAGAAGTTTACCCCAGAGCAGGCAGAGCAGAACAAGCTGAATTACCTGATGGAGGAGCTGGAAGCTGAGAGCTTCCGGTATCTGATGAGTGGATCAGATCCGAGAGGGATTGCATCAGGTCAGAGAAGCATCACGCAGAAGTTTGTGGATCATATGCTTCTCGCTGAACACAGCAAGACGCTGAGAGGAATGAAGAAGGCTCTCAGTTCTGTAGGCATCAGGTTCAAGGGGTCTGGAGAACCTTCTGATATATTTGCAGAGAAGGACAGCAAAGGAAGGTGGAGAGGGTTAACCAACAGCCCAGAACTAAACGCTGCTCTTAGGGACTATGTGAGGGCTTGGGAAGGGTTGCAGTACAGAACCCGATATATTGATGACGTAGAGCCTTCTGGCTTCCAGATAGGAGGGCAGGGAGTGGCCGGCAGCAGGGTAGTAGAGTTTCAGCTTCGCAAGCCTGAGAACAATTTTCTAAGGGAACACTTTAAGAGTTCCGACATCATCAAAAAGGATGACAAAGGTGAGCCTGTGCTGATGCCTGACGGTGTTACGCTTGAACTGCTTTCGGAAGGGCAGATTAGGAAGCTACAGGAAGACAGATCTGAACTGATCAGGAAGGCTCTGGAGGACACTGAGGATCCTAATGGGATGACGGCACAGGTACACAGTGACGGTGAAATATCTTTCAGTGGTGTACCAACACCGAGGCAGTTGGATGCTATTGATACGATCCCCAGCAATATCCTCACACCTAACCAGAAGCAGATAATCAGGGAAGTCAGCACAATGATGTCAGACGATCCCGGTGCTCCCCTGCAGTTCCTCTACAACGCTGCAATCGGCAGAGGCAAGAGGTACAGCAGCAGCCTAAGCAGCAGCCACAGGATAGCTGTGCCTCTGGGCTTTCACGCCAGTAAGGCAAAGAACTTTTATTTCACAGCTCTAGATCTGGGTGCTTATCACAACAAGCTAAAGGCTTGGGCTGATGACACTAAGAAGGCACTGCACAAGGGAGGTCATAAACTGGCTCTCTGGGATAAGGATGTAAAAGCCTTTGAGGCTGATCTGTTCAAGTATCTGGAAAACCACAAAAACGGTAGGCCGGGAGACACAGGGCTTGCACCAGATCAGAAGACTGCAGAGCAGAAGAGGAACGTCCTGAATGACTTTTTTAATATCAACAAGGGAGAGGACGCTCAAGGGACTCAAAGCAACTTCAACCCTATAGCTGCAGCTAGAAGAGCTGTGGATCCTAAGACCGGCAAGCAGAAGAAAAGAGCCTACAGGAATCTGGAGAACCTTATCAGATCCTACCGGCTGGACAGGGTGCTAGATGAGGACTTTGGCAAGTCACTGAGCTACTCGCTTGGTAAGCCTCTGCCGATGAAGTCACAGGCTGACTTCTACCGGAGACAACTGGAGAACTTTATGGCTCTGCCTAACCAGCAGCAGGGTGCTCGCTTTATGCCGGCCCCAGCAGACAGAAACCTTTCCTCTTTTGTTGAGGAGGTTCAAAGGATGCGTAAAATAGGCCGAGCTAGACCTTCAGAGGGCTTTGATTCTTCTTTCCACATCAACACTAAGTTGATGGAGCTTTTTTCAGATTTAGGCAGCAAGAAAAACATAAGGGCAGAAAAGGGGCAGCCTGTTCTGTTTGATATTGAGCTTTCTGACAAAGCCAAAGGATCAGAGAGCTTTATCAGGGAACAGGTTGCTAACTTTGTCGCTTCGCTTCCTTCTAAGAAATCAGTTGACCTAAGAAGCAACGAGTCTGTTGATCCCTATGCAATAGCTAAGAAGTATTTCCCAGATGGTGAAGTAAAAGACATCTCTGAGACCTTACGAAATATATCAAATTTTGCAGTCTATGCTGCCCCAGATTCTGATTCCGGTAAGGCTTCGCTTAACAGGACAGTGGACAACCTTGTAGATTTAGCAGAGGGCAACGGGGCAACAGTCAACAACGAAGTCAAAGACTTGATTTCAGAAAGAGCCTACGGCAAAGCCAAACAGACTATTGAGAGGGAAACATTTGAAGCTATCAAGCAGGGGCAAGATCCTGAGTTTAAGGACATTACAGACTTAGGAGGGGCTACACTTTCAACTGACATCCGCTTTATGCCGCCTCCTGCAGAGGGAGCTTTCAATAAAGCAAAGGAGACCTTTGGCACTACTCAAGACTTACTTGAAGCTGGTTATATTCTCCCAGACGGGGAGATGTTGGATTTTTCAGGAAGACACGAAGGGGCAGATGAGAGAGACATAGCTGGGCAGAGGTATTCTGATCACAGGGAAATCAGTCAGGCAGGAGTAGAGATGCAGCCCTTTATTGATTCAGGTGCTGTAAGGATAGACGCAAGAAACGGATTGATCGAAACAGGTCAGGAGCCAACTGGCTCGCAGTACACCCAGATTAGGAAGATAATAGAGGATAAAGATTCAGAGGTTTACATAGATCTAAAAGATCCCAACAGGGATGACGCTGCTGAAATGTTCACAGTGATCCAGCCGGAAGTAGGTACAGATCCCAAGAGGGTGATAGGTTTAATAAAAAGGTTCTACAGGGGTGATGACATTTCTAGTGCTGTTCGCTTTATGCCACAGCCAACCTTCTACTCCAAAGCTGAGAGAGCAGTAGAGGGAGCTAAGGCTGGCATCTTTAACAAGGAGGGGATGACTTCAGTTGGGCAGGCAAAGGCATTGCTTGAGAAGAACGCGCCAGAGACAGAGCTGGAGTGGAGTGGGGTGCTGGACTATCTGGATCTGCAGAAGGAGGAAGGCAATAAGGTTTCCAAACAGGATCTCCTGAGCTACCTCAAGAATAACGGGGTGGAGGTTGAGGAGGTTTATAGGAGTGGATCCGATACAGACACACTGAGAGAGAAGTACGCCGATCAGATGTTTGAGAGGTTTGAGGTTGTCAAAGAAAAAGATCCAGACGATCCGCTTGCTCACGATTATGTGATTTATGACGAAAACGGTGAGGTGTACAGAGGGCTAGGTGGTGGAATAATATCGTTCGATAGTCCTTTGGGTGCTGAAGCTGATTTGAGGGCTAGGCTTTACGATGAAGCCTTGAAGATGCCAGACAACGAACTTCGGGAGATTGTCGAAGATAGAGATCTGTCTGGGACAGAAGGCCCAACCCTCTTCAGCCCCACAGAACAATTTGCAGGAGGGCCGGCAGCTCTCCCCGGTGGAGAGAACTACAGCGAGCTAGTGCTGAAGCTGCCAGAGAGAAGCCCAGAAGATACCTACAACGTCCCAAGTGGTCACAGATTCCCTGAGCAGAATATCCTAGCGCATATCCGATTCACAGAGAGGACAGATGCAGACGGTAAGCGGATGCTGTTCCTAGATGAGGTGCAAAGCGATTGGAACACTGAGATCAGGGAGAGGGGGGTTAGGACGAAGCGGCCTGCTAAGGTTCAGAAAGAGATTAACCGTTTAAAGCATCAGCGTGACAGGTATCACGATGAACAAGGGGAGACTTACTACTTTGCTGGAGAAAAAAGAGAGTACAACCCAGAGAGGTATAATTCCCTAAGTGATCAGATTAAGGAGCTAGAACAGAAGCACCCAATCAACCCAACCGGAGCACCAGATATGCCCTACAAAGGCAGCAAGTGGCAGGATTTGGTAATGAAGAGAATGATCCGCTGGGCAGCAGATAACGGTTACGACAGGCTGGGCTGGATCACTGGGAAAGATACGGCTGACAGATATGACCTGAGTAAGGTGATCAGTGAAGTGATGTATAATGAGACATCCGAAACCCTTATGGCATACGACAAGAAAGGGGATGCTGTTTTGGTGGAGAAAAACACTCCACCGGAGAAGATTGCTGACTATATCGGGAAAGAGCCTGCAGAGAGGTTACTAAATCAGCCTTTGGATAAAGCACCCCAAGGGGCAGAAGGCATAAAAACGAAAAGGCTGAAAGGGCAGGATCTCAGAGTAGGAGGCGAGTGGGCCAGCAACCTTTACGACAAGAGCCTGCCGAAGATCGCCAGAAAGCTCACCAAGAAGAAGGGTGCAGTGGGCAGGGTTGGCTTAGGGGTGGAGGTTGCAAACAAGGAAGTGCAAAAAATTGACACAATGCTTGAGGCTAATAAATCAATGCTACTAAGAGACAAGGAAAAGCTGTCTAACTTAGAGGAAGAAATTGGCAATAATTTTACTCCTGAAGGGGCAAGGAAGGAGATCAGCAGGTTAGAGAAAGAGCTTTCTGCAATATCGGAAAAAGCGCAAGTAGAGCAAACTTATTCAGGAAGAAGTAAGCTGCTTGAAGAGCTTGGTTTTGATGTTGTTAGCGGCAAACTTGATGCTCTAGTTAAGTGGGGAAAACTAAATGAAGAAATAATTAGACGCACCGAGGTAGTAGAAAAGTATGAACAAGAAAAAAGGCTACTGCCCAGATTCAAGCAGGAGTATGAGGCCAACTATGTTGACATCTCCTTAGAGGTGAAAGAGCTGGCTCAGGAAGGTTTCAGCTACTTTATGCCGGAGGGTAGAGGAGGAGCAGCTTCAGCACCTGTGCAGACTGCAGCACCTCAGCCTCCTAGTGGTGTGATTATACCGAAGGTGAAACTGACAGAGGATGAGAAAGAAGAGAGCAGGAAGCTGCTGCAACAACTTTTAGACTGATGAGAAAGAAGGGTGGCGAGAGGCTGATGGAAATGGCTCGTAAGGGCCGAAGCAAGGCAGCAACGAAGCAGGAGGCAAAGCCGGCAGTGGCTGGATCCGACAGGCTCAGACTTGGGCCGGTTGGTGACAAGCCGATGTTTGAGAACTTCAACTACTACAGCATCGCAGCAGATCCCAAGGAAGAGGGAGGTTTGTTGCAGAAGATGCTGAAAGTGTTCAAGGGAGATCGAGATTACAGCCAGCCAGTTAACCCAGACCAAGAGAGGCAGGAGAAGGAGCTAGGTGAGGCTGTGAGCCTCCTGAGGAGCATAGAAACAGGTTTAGGTAAGATTACCCCCTCCACCACTAAACTGCCCTCAGAGGACAAGGAGGCGATGCTGGAGAGGGGGATGAAGCGCAGGCTAATCAGGGAGCTGATAGATCTGGATAACCTGCCGGAGATCAAGGAGGCAGCCGCCAAGATCCGAAGGGACAAGAAGAGGGCCAGACTGAAAGCTGTAACTGACACAGTAGACAGGGAGGCTGTGATGCAGAAGCTGACAGATCTGGAGGCAGCGATAGGTGATCCTGATGATGACTCTTTTGAGAAGACGATGCAGGGGCTGGCTGACATCGAGAGGGAGACGTTCAAGCGATTCCCTTACCCAGAGGACAAGCCCCAGATGATACAGGTCTACCGGGAGATCGGTAAGATGTACGGGGAGGAGATTGGAGTAGGCAGCATTCCACCGGAAAGAGTCCACCTGTTGATCTATGCCGAAGGTCTGGATCCCAACTTTAAGAAGTTCTTTGAAGGGCTTGGCCCTGAAACAATCGAGTTTAACTAATGGCAAAAGGAATTCCAACAAAGCACAACGCCCCCCGAAGGATCCGCAAAGGTGAACCGGGTTACGGCAAAAAGAAATTTGTGGTCAACGCCAAGGAGGGTGAGAAGACTAAGACGATCCGATTCGGTGATGCGAATATGACGATCAAGAAGTCTAATCCTGAGAGACGGAAGAGTTTCAGGGCCAGACACAAGTGCGACAGCAAACCCAGCAAACTGTCAGCTCGTTACTGGAGCTGCAAGAAATGGTAATTTTATGAGTCTATATAAAAATATACACGCTAAGAAGAAGCGCATTAAAGCAGGATCAGGGGAACGTATGCGGAAGCCGGGGAGTAAGGGAGCACCCACTGCTGCAGCGTTCAAGAAGGCTGCCAAGACAGCTAAGAAAAAGAAGCGGTACTGATGCCTAAGAAGCTACACCGCAAACTGTCAAAAGCTGCCAGCAAGAAGGGGATGACTGGTGAGCGGAAAAAAGCCTACGTCTACGGTACGCTCGCTAAGGTCAAGAAGAAGGCCGGCGGGAAAAACAGAGCCTAACTTTTCCAAGGGGAGGGCAGGGGAGCTGCTTGTAGCTGCCAAGCTGCTGAACCTTGGTTTCGATGTCTTTCTTCCGATCTCAGATCGAACTGCTGTTGATTTAATCGCAACCTGCAACCAGCAGACTCTGAGGGTGCAGGTCAAATCTCGATGGGATCCTGTGAAGAACAGAGGGACGCAGGTTCTGCTGGGCAAGTGGGATCCCAGCCTTGTGGACGTCCTGATCGTTTACCTCCACCCAGCTATCTACTACGTCATCCCTGTCGATGAACTTGAGGCTGGTCGGTTTAGCTTTTGTTTGTTTCCCTACGGCAGAGGGCGTAAGAGATCTGGGCAGTGTTTGGAGAAGTTCCTCGGACGCTGGGATCTGCTGAAAGCCTAAAGTAGTCCCTGAAGTTGTCCTCAAAAAAAACAGCCCTGTAAACAGGGCTTCAAATTAGGGTAAATGTTCGATTACAAATCGAGTGCTCTACCAACTGAGCTAAACTGGCTTTTCCCCGAAAGGAGGCGGGAAAATGATGTTTTTCCTAAAAGACATCAAGCGTTTTCTGTTTTTTTCTTATCTTCAACCTATGCAGAGATATGCAGGGAAGGGCAGGGATACCCGCCCGAAGTCGTCCCTGAAGTCGTCCTCGAAAAATTACGGTTATCGAGGACGTTTTTTTCTAAACTTTTTTTCAGATTCTTCAAAAACCTTAGTAAATACGTCAATAGTCATTTGACTACACGCTTGACTGTGTACACAGTGTACACTATTCTGAACCCCGTTACGGCGATACAGCCGGACACAAAACAAACACACAGATATGAAAAACATAATCACAGGTAAGGTGCTCACTAAGCGGGACGGTTCTTTCAAGACGTTCCAGTACGAGGTTGACGGCAAGGTGCTTCGCAAGTCTCACAGAGAATACGGTTCAGGTTGGCGTTACGATTTTACCGATAATACACAGCACTGGTCTTTCGGGAAGAAGCCCGACAGATTTTACGTTAATAGCTTTTGGCAAAAAAGCACCACACAGTTCCCAGTTGTCTGGGAAGTCACAGAAGATCAGAAGCAGTTTCTTTCTGAGTCCGCAAGAATTGCCGCCTAACCTTCAACACACACAGATATGACAATAGAACTAACAGAAAAAGAGTACGAAAACATTGCCCACGCTTTGCACTTTGCTAATCGGAACGACATCAAAGATCAGCCGCATTTCTACAACTACGAGAGGTTGGACTATGCAACCCTTCAGTATTTGGAGCGTCGATTTCACCTTGAGCGAGATGATTTATATCCGAAGTTTGAGGAAGGAAAGACTGTTTACTCAAAGCACTACGGGCCTTTTATTAGCACAGAAACCGAATCCTTCGACGTAGTAAAGCGGACAGAGTTTTTTGTTTGGCTAAAAAACGAACGAGGCGAAACGGCCAAGCGTAAAATTTCGAGTGTTGGCGGAACAGAATGCACTCGGTGGGGTGGTAGTCACATCCAGCCCTAAATCACCCCTCCCCGTTGCCCTCTTCGGAGGGCATAGGGGAGTGATGCCAAACAACATCACCCACACACACAGATATGAAAAATAACAACTACAAAGAACAGTACAGAGAAATAGCTGATGAGTTTGAGAAACACCTCAAAGGCTGGGGAGTAGTGCTTCACACCGGAACTCACGATTTTGTTTCAGTCGAAGATAAAACCGGATTCAAAATAGTTATTGATATAAGCACAGGACTCTCAAGAGAGACTAGGAAGATAGCGTTTGCTAACCGTAATATATTCGGATACCTCTCCAAAGTACCAAGAGCATCTTACGCAACAGATAAAAACATAAAGAGGTTTGCTGACTTTCTAAACGCCTAACTTCAACACACACAGATATGAAAATACCGACACTAAAAAAGATTACCAAGAGGCTGACAGTTCTCCCTACGGGGCGCTATCAGTTTCGCACTAAGATCGACGGGGTTAACAAAAAACATTCTCCTGAAACCCTCGACAAGGAGACAGCAGCCAAGCGAGTACAGCAGTGGCTGGAGGAGCTGGCTGCCGGCAACTACGACACAGTGACCAAGCTGGAACGTAAGGAGAAGAAGGTGATGACCTTCCAGCAGTGCCTCAGCATCTACGAGAGAGAGGCAGAGGTGAAGGAGTCAACTATCATCGGCAACCGTTGTTGCTACAAGAGGCTGCTTCGGGAGAACAACCTGAAGCTCACTGATCCGGTCAGCAAGCTCACTGCTCAGGTCTTGAAGAAGTGGGTGAAGAGCTGCGTAGGCAGGTTTGGAGATGATGAGGAGAAGGCCAAGCGGAAGGACAAGGCTGCCAGCATCCTCCGCTGTGCTCTCAGCATCTGGGCAGACAAGCTGCTGCAGTACTACGAGCTGCCGGAGAACTGGGACGTTCTCAGCTTCAAGGTAAGCCAGACCAAGATCAAGGGCTGGGCTGCTGCTACAGATGGCAGATACGAGAAGGCTTTCCAGTACTTCGACAGTATCAAGGATTCTGATCCCCAGCTCTACATCGCATTTAAGCTGATGGCAGAGTATGGCCTGCGTAACAGTGAAGCCGGCAGAGCCAAGAAGCATTGGCTTCTGCCTCACGTCTTCTCTGTGCTGGTCAGCAAGGTGGACGGCAAGCCCAGAGATCTGCCTTACCAATCAGAAAGCGACAGGGATCTGTTTGAGAACCACAACAAAGAGGGGGATCATATCCTAGCCGGCTCTAAGACAGAGCGCACAGATAAGGTCTGGAGGCGATTAAACGCCAAACTGAAAGAGCTGGGTTTCACTAACAAAAAGAAGGCTTATGATCTGCGTAAGTACTTCGGATCACAGGTAGCTCTTCAGACCAAATCTGTCTGGCTTGCTGCTGAGATGCTGGGCAACACCCCAGAGGTCGCTAAAGCCAACTACGTCAGTATGCTAAAGACTCCGGCCTTCAACATCAGAAAGGGGGCAGCAGCGTGAGCCTACTCAATCAGAAAGCCACTAAGGAGTTTATTCTGATGCTGGCACAGGATAAGGATCCCAGAGTCAAGAAGTGGAGCAGGGTCAGCCCTGACTCCCTTCTGGCTGCTGAGGCTGCACTGAAGAACTGGATCCAACAGCAAACAGATCCGGCCAATATGCCGAGAGTGGGAAGGACGGTGAAGCTGTGATTATTTACGAGGTATATGATTACGACGAGTTTCGCTGTTACTACAGAAGCAAGGCTGAAGCTATCAAAAAGGCTAGGGACTACTACAGAGAAAGGCTGGCTTCTCCTGCCCAGCAGTACGTTCTGGTTCACAAGATAGATCTAGGCAAAATTGATAAAGCTAAGGTCATTAAACTAATTGAAGGGTATGGTGGTTTTATTGAACATCAGGAACTGGTGAAGACTGTAGAGAGGCCGAAAAACTATGTCGAAGATGATTATTATGATTGGAGGGGCAACCAATGAAACTAATCAGCACAATAGCCCTCTGTGGCCTCGTATTTGGCTGGGTAGTGTCAAGGCCCTATGCAACTGAAACAGAGGCTGTAGCGAGCTGGTACGGGGCTAAATACAAAGGCCGGCCAACAGCATCGCAGCACCTGAATTGGAAATACTCCTACTTCGATCCTGAACAGCTAACAGCAGCCCACAAGACGCTGCCCTTCGGGACTAAGCTGAAGGTGAGCCTTGGGCCAAAGTCGGTGATCGTAGTGATCACAGACAGGGGGCCTTTCATAAAAGGGAGGGATCTGGATCTCTCCCGTAAAGCCTTCCAGCAGCTCTGCCACACAGATGCCGGGATCCTGAAGGTGAAGGTGGAGATCGTAAAATAGAGCAGCGGTTTTTTAACTGTTGCAATCTGTTGCAACCCTCCTGTGTTTTTACGCAGGAGGGTTTTTTTGTGTTTTATTGTTGCACTGCATTTATTGATAGTGTACACAGTCCTCACCCACTGGACTGTATTTGTCCTAGCTAACCACTAGAATGAAATCGATGAGAATACTACTTGATGTTGACCAGTCAAGATCCCTGAAAGAAGCAGAGAGAACCACAGGGAAAACAAAAGAAGAGATTTTACAGGTCTGTCTTTCGACGCACCTTCTTAAAGAGCTTGGCAGCAGTCGCCTTTCGACCTTCCTCAGAGCTAATGACTTCGTCGATGTTGAGCCTGATACAGTTCTCGACTAGCTCTGTCTTGGTAGTCCCAAGATAATCTGAGGCTGCTTCCAGCAACTCGTTCAGATCCGCATCAAAGCGGAAGTGTACGAGTTCTTTATTTTTCTTAGCTTTATCAGCCACAGCCGGGACACTGGCAGGTGTGTGTACACAGTCAACCTTTATTTTTTTGTTATTGCCATACAGAAATATCTTGCACATACTGTGGCTACAGTGTACACAGTTCTCACGCCTTTGGTCAGGCGTGATTGTTATGAGTCAGGAGGTAGAGGAGGTAAATCGGAAGTCGGTGCATTACAGGTTTCCTGTAGACGTTATTAAAAAGTTAAGGGTAATGGCGAAGAACCGACAGATGACGATGACAGGCGTACTCGTTGAGCTGGTCACACGCGCAAAGCTATGAACCAGCCACTTCTAACTAGGACAGTAGGGAGCAGGGTCTTTCATAGTTTTCCCCTGCAGGTACAAACGTCTCACTCCTCTACCTCTCACTCTCAAGGAGGTTCCCAGTGGTAACTCACATATCAGTGCAGGACGCTGCCAAAAGGCTCTCAGTGTCGCCTGACACGATTAGAAGGGCAATCAAGGCCAACACCTTGAAGGCAGTGAAACTCACCCCTCAGATCACAAGAATTAACGTCAAGCATTTGGAACAGTGGGCGGCAAACTAAGCAGAGAAAAAGGCAAGAGGGGCGAACGCCAGTGGAGGGACAAGCTGAGGGATTTTGGCTTCGGCAAGAGCTTCAGGAGCCAGCAGTTCTCAGGCAAGTCACCAGACGGCTCCTCTGCTGATGTCCAATGCCCTGAACTGCCGGCTATCCACTGGGAGGTCAAGAATGTGGAGAGGCTGAATATTTGGGACGCAATCAAACAGGCTTTATTTGATAAGGCTGCCGGCAAGATCCCGGTAGTCGCTCACACCAAGAATAATTACGGCTGGCTCTGTACGATGCCGGCTGAAGACTTTCTCAACATCCTACGCAGATCAGATCTGGTGCAGTGTGTTGAAGAACAAGAAACAAAAGAGAAATAACAGATATGTTAATAACACAAAAAGAGAAGAAAGAGTATGAACTAGCCCCAGAGGGGATGATTGCAGCGGTCTGTGTTGATGTCATTGACATAGGTGAAGCTATGGGAGTGCAGCCTGATGATCTAGGTCGCTACTGTGTACCCAGCAAAAACAAATCTTGGCAGCCTAAGCCAAGGGCCAGATTGGTCTTTGAGCTGGAGACTAAGATGCAGGACGGCAGACCGTTCACAATATCGGCAGACTTTCCTGCCAGCCTCTTCAAGCCAGAACCGGGGCAGACTGGCCAGATTGCCAAGCTGAGGGACAATCTGGACAACTGGGGGGTGGAACTACCTACAGAGGGCAATATCGACCTGAAGGGGCTTTTACTGGGCAAAGGGGCTACTTTGAGGATTAAGCACGACCCTGACGATAACGGCAGGATCTGGGCAAACGTCTCAACAATTAACCCAGAGACTCAATCACTGGAACCTTCCGGCGAATGGGATCCGACTGCTGCCAGAGATCGGATCAAGGAGAGAGCACTGAAGAGTACAGTGCACTGGTATACAGCCAGTGGCTCTCCGCTACATACCCAGCCAGATGGGAAGAACACCACACTGCGTCACGCTAGGAAGCAGGATCTTTACCCTTCAGTAACCACACTGCTGGGGATCCTAGACAAGCCACAGCTAACCAAGTGGAAATGCGACAAGTGCATTGAGGAGGCTTATTACAAGAGGCCACTGGAGGACGAGGATCTGCAAGGCTACAAGAATCGGATCCACCACAACCTGAAAGGTGAGCAGAGTGAGATCCTCGATTTCGGCACTAGAGTTCATAATCAGATTGAGGATTACAATAACGGCATTTTCAATCACGAAAACGATCCTGACGTTCTCCCCTATGTTCTGAATTACATCGAGTGGAGTAAGGATAGACTTGTGAAGGTAATGGCGGCTGAGAAGGTTGTAGTGAACCACAGGTACGGATATGCCGGCACTGTGGATCTAGTTGGGCAGACTAAGTACAACAAGTTCCCCTCGATGCTAATTGATTTTAAGACGCAGAACGTCAAAGGGAATAAGGCCAACTTTTACGATACTTGGGCCTTGCAGTTGGCAGCTTATCGCAAGTGTTTCAAGCCTATGCCGGCTTGTATGTCACTGGTAATAAACTCAGCGAAGCCGGAGGCTCCGGTAGAGAAGATTTGGACAAGTGAAGAGCTGAAAGATTCTTGGAGTGTATTCAAGAAGGCACTGGAGATCTGGCAGCTTCAGAAGAAGTACCAGCCAACTCTGGGGAGGCTGCAGGCTTTGGATCCAAACAACCTAGAGGAGGCTGCCAGTGAGTGACAAGCACAAGACTATCGAGGTAGCACCAGACGGCTCAGATCACGCCCCCTACATCAGTAGGGGGGATCTGGGTGAGTTCAAGAGGAAGCTGGAGATAGTGCTGGAGAAGAGAGGATTAAAGCATCAACCAAGGTTAAAATATGGCAAGCAAAAGAAAGAAAAGTGATGAAGATAATCAGCAGGGAACAACTACCAGAAAACGCAGTTCAGTTCAGCGAACCCTGTCAGGCAGCAAGCGAGAGCTGGATCATCGAGAATATGGTGAAGGATATGAAGGCGGCAGGGAAGACCTACGCAGTGACAAGGGAACAGAGCCGGCTGAAGGGGCAACAGAGGGACTTCCTTATCCTGTGGAAGGTGCTTTGAAGCAAGTGCCTGAGAATCCTCCTCTGCCGCTTTACGAAGCTAACCAGATAATCACTGCAGCAGAGAACTTCTGGGGCTTGGAGGTTGGCAGCATCAGAGGCAGGAGCAGGAAGTTCCACATTGTTTGGCCAAGGTTCACTGTGTGCTCAATTTTGAGACGTAAAGGCTACACTTACACAGCTATCGGTGAGGTGTTGAACAGGGATCACGGGGCAGCTCACAACGCTGTAAGTCAGTTCGATGCAATCACCAGTGCCTACTCCAAGTATCGAGAGCAGGCTGTCCAGTTTGATCGCTATCTCTGGAAAAAGCAGACAGCAAATTCCAGAGAAGGATACCGTTCTGTAGCTGTAAACCGTTAAGAGTGAGAGGCTTAGATGCCTTTTTTTCGTAATATATAAATAATATAACTAATACAGTAGATATATGTATATAAATTTAAATAAACCTGTATCTAGTTTTAGTACTAAAATTAATAATAGTACTATTACTAGAATAGATAATAACCTAGTTAAGAATAATAATAATAATACTGATACTGATAGTAATAATAATAAGATTACAGAAGTATACAGAGAACTATCTAGGGGAGAAGTATGGGGATTCAAGCAGCAGGTGGAGATGCTGCAGAAGCGGAAGAAGGAACTGGAGGAGGCTGGGATCTACTGCGTCAGCGGCAGCAACCAGATTCGACCTGAGCACAAGGCTGAGTATCGGGAGCTGCTGGATGCTATCAGCATCTTGGAGCAGAAGGCTGCCGGCAAGGTTAACCCGAAGCCAATGCGGCAGAAGGCTGCCAGAAAGCCACAGAAGCAACAGCAGACGCTGACTGACGCTGAGAGGCTGCAGTTTGCCCAGCAGCTTGCTGATCTGAGGAAAAGGCTTTAGAAGCCTCTGTAAGGCATTAGTAGACTGTAAGCACTGTGATGACACTAGAGAGAAATAAAAATGCACTGGAGGGCTATCTATGGCTCAGGAAAAGCATATTATAGATCTGGAAGAGATGACTGAACTGAGGGAAGCGCAGGAAAGCCTGCTCAAGGCACTGCAAGCGACAGAGCACAGAGAGGCTGAGATTATCCTGAGAAAGGGATTGCATCAGCTACACAGAGCACAGCATCAGGACGCAAGGATCCTGATGACGATAGGGGAAAAGCTATGGCAGTGAAGAAGAAGAAAACTGCAGCTAAGAAGAAGCTGCCAAGGAGGGTCAAGGTGACTGACAAAGCTGTAGCGCAAATGTCTGAGGGAGAGCGCATTGAGAGAGCGCAGCATCTGGAAACAATTCACCTGCCTAAGTCAGTGATGACACTGGAAAGAGACATCGCCAGAGGTAAGGTGAAGATGGGTAGACCAAGCGATTACACACCGAGAATAGTGGAGAATCTGCTGAGGTTTGTAGCTGCTGGATTGCCTCTGGAGAGAGCTGCTGCTGCTGCTGGAGTGAATACTGATACGCTTTATGATTGGAAGAAAAAGTTCCCTGACTTTTCCGAATGTATCGCACACGCAGAGAGCCAATATGCCAATCTTTGTCACATAACTATCAACGAGCAAATCGTTAACGGTGACGGCCACTTGGCCCTGAAAACACTACAGTCTCGCTTCAGTAAAGATTACTCAACCAGCAAGAAGGTGGAGATGCAAACGATGAGCTTCAGCTCTACGATCTCACCAGAGCAACTACTTGAGATGCAGCAGCAGCGTAATGCTTTGGACTCATCATCTGACTATGAATCGAATGTTATTGATGTGGATACTAAGGATTCCGAAGGGTCGAGGACAACTTTAGGGACAACTTCCGGCCAGCCAGAACAGGAGGGGGGCCACCCCACAGGAGGGGAGGGGGATGATATCGCCCCCCACCCCCCTCCTTACCCTCGCACACTAGAATACTCCCCTCCTTCTTCTGATCCTATAGAAGCAGATTCAAGGCTGTACTGCCCTCAGTGTGCTCAGGTGAAAGAGGTGCAGCAGGTGGAAGTATTGGGCAGCAGGAGGGACGCAGAGAACCAGTATGCTCAGTTTAATTGCTCCTGTGGTTATCAGGGGGAGAGTGTGGTAATTGAAGGCTAGTTTTACAGTGATGGAGTTATTGATCACACTAGCGATTATTGGAGTACTGGCGGCATTGTATTTGAAGTCAACGCTAAGGGCCAAGAAGCTGGCAGACAGGGCTATATGCAGATCCTATAATAAGCAGTTAGAGATGTTTTATTTAAGTGATCCCTACCGTCAGGGAACCAGTTACACACAGAGGGATTTTATGGAGATGTTTAAGATCAGTGAAAAGTGTTGGGAATGCCACGCAGCAACGCCATAGAGAGGACGCTGGAGCTGTTTAGCGGCAGGGTTGTACCGGAGTGGTATATGAAGCTAGAGAAGGGATATGCGGATAACTGGGAGGAGCAGAGGCGGCAGCATAGGCCGGTAGGGGTGGAGAGTGCTAGGCAGTATTGGACAGAGTTGAGCTTGAGCCTCCTGATGCAACCAAAGCCGGATAAGGGGATGCTGCGGACGGCTATAGAGGGGACTAGGGTGAGCAACAAGGATCTGCATCAGAAGCTGAAGGATAAGCTGAGGATACTGAGGTGAACGAGGAGGCTGCAGAGAAGGAGAAGGAGGCTGTAGTGAGGTATATCGCTCACAGCCTCAAGCAGGGGAAGAAGCTGTATTATGAGGGCAGTGGGGAGCAGATGAGTCATCTGGACGGGATCCTGACTACAGTGGACTATCTGGAGGCTGCAGTGGAGGTGAAGTGGAGAAGGTTTGATTATAGGACACTGATGGAGCAGCACAGTGGTGAGATGCTGCTGGGGAGTGACAAGGTGCTGGCGGGGAAGGCGTTTGCCTTTGCCTTTAGGAAGCCTACCAAGCTGCTCTATTTGCTGACTGACTGCCTGCTGGTGCAGGAGTTGGTTGATGGTAAGGGAGACACTCCTGAGATGATTAGGGAGGCTTGGGTGGAAGGCCCGAAGAGTGATGAAGACAGAAGCAAAATCAGAAAAGCAAACTGCTACTACAAAGCGGAAACAGCAGAGAAGATCAGACTCTGACTGTGATGTCTTTGCTGAGAAGGTGTTTAAGCTGAAGCTACACCCTTGGCAGAAGAAGGTGCTGCAGAGTCTTAGCAAGCCGAAGACTCGGATAGCCCTGAAGGCAGCCAACGGTTCAGGGAAGACGGCGATGTGTGCGGCTCCTGCAGCCTTGTGGCACGCCCTGCTGTATCCCAACAGCGTTTGCGTTACGACTTCAGGAGTGTACCGGCAGGGGAAGGAGCAGATGTGGCCAACAATCAGGAGCTTGGCGCGGAAGGTTGGAGGCTTGGGGATCCAGATAAATCAGACTGAGCTAAGTACACCCAACGGCAGCCGGGTGATTGGGTTCAGTACAGACGACCCCGGCAGGTTTGAAGGTTGGCACGCTGATAACCTTTTGATGATAATTGATGAGGCTAAGACGGTGAAGGATGAGATCTTTATGGCACTGGAACGATGCCAGCCCAACAGGGTGCTTCTGATGTCATCACCGGGAGGCTGTAAGGGACAGTTTTATAGATGTTTCAGTAAGGAGCAGGATTTCTGGGATCTGCATACGGTTACAGCCTATGACTGTCCGCATATAGAGCCGGAGTGGATCGAGCAGCAGATTGAGAAGTGGGGAGCAAGTCACCCACTGATTGCCTCGATGATCAGAGCGGAGTTTATGGAGGAGTCAGGAGAGAGCACAGTGATCCCTTGGGATAGCCTGATGCACTGTCTGGAGAATCCTCCCAAGAAGCAGAAGGGTGAGGTAGTGGCTGCTGTAGACTTTGCAGCCGGCAGTGATGAGAATGTTCTTTGCATCAGAAACGGCAATCACATTACCAAGCTACTAAGCTGGAGAGATAAGAATACGATGGCAGCCTGTGGCAGGTTTGCATTAGAGTTCGAAAGGGCAGGGCTGAAGCCTCAACAGATCTTTTGTGATGCTGGAGGCTTGGGGCTGCCAATGGCACAACAGTTGGCTGAAATGGGTTGGGAGATGCACCAGATAAATCTGGGCAGTAGAGCCTACGAGCCTGAGAGGTTTGCCAACAGATCTGCAGAGATGTGGTTTAACGCAGCTAGACAGATCGAGAAGGCTGACATAGTTGTGCCTGATGATGAGATCCTGCACGCGCAGCTAACCAACAGGAGAGTGGCAACTACCAAGACCGGAAAGCTGAATCTGGAGAGTAAAGCTGAGTGCAGGGCCAGAGGCTTCAGTAGCCCTGACAGGGCTGATGCCTTTGTTATGGCAGCGTCATACAGTTCAGAGTTCCTGATGCAGGAGGGGCCAAGGCAGGCCACTCTGGAGGATATATTTGAGGAGGGACTGCTGGAGCTGAGTGGAGAGAATCAACTAATCAATTCAATGGGAATCAACACGGGATGACAGGGATAATTAGAGTAATACTGGAGATACTGAAAGAGGCTTTTGGTTATGCAAAAGAAACAGAAAAAACACAGATACAGAAGCAGGCTGCTGATCGTCGGTCTGATAAGCGCAGCCGTCTTGACAAGTGGCTGCAAGACCCCGATTCAGTTGGACAACACCAAGAGGCTGATCGAGGGGAACCCGAAGGGATTCAGGGACGCGATGAAGAGCAGCCCTGAAGGCCGTCAGTTTGTAGAGGACACTCTGGAGGTGATTATAGATCTGGAGTATGAGATCGAGAAGGGAGTGGAGTGAGCTGGATGCAGATAATCGGACTGAGCGGAACCAAGCGCAGCGGCAAAGATACGGTCTGCCGGCTGATGCAGGAGATCACCAGAAAGGGCCGGCTAAAGCGGGAGGCATTTGCTGACAACCTCAAGCAGGAGGTTGCTGAGATGCTGAAGGTCAAGGTGGATATGATCGAGCAGGACAAGGAGAGGTTTCGCCCTATGCTGCAGTGGTACGGGGCAGACTACTGCCGGCACTACTTTGGTAAATCCTACTGGATAGATCAGATGTTTGATAAAGTAAGATACAACTTTGAGAACAAGCAGATCACTGTAATCACCGATGTCAGGTATCCCAATGAAGCCCACTTTATCCGAAGCAGGGGCGTTCTGGTAAAGGTACAGAGAGACACAGGGCTGCAGGATTCACACAGCTCAGAGAACGCCCTGAAAGACTTTGATAGCTACGATTACACAATCAACAATAACGAAGGCTTGGAGGAGCTGAAGGAGAAAGTGCAAAAGTTGTTTTGTGAAATCGACGCTATTGCCTAGAGTGGCTGTGTTGACTGCGGTCTGATTTAGTTCTTATTCGCGGTTTACATATCTGTGTAGCCGTCCCTTCTTCTGAGGGGGCGGCTTTTTTTATGTCTCCAGAAGCACAAGCAACAGCATTCAGTCAGGATCTGGCGAAACTGATAGACAGGTACGCGCAGGAGTTTGAGCTGAATTACGCAACGATCATCGGCGTGCTCCAGATGCACCAGACAGTTTTGTCACTGGAGGCTGTTGCCGCCGGAGATGCGGACAAATAAATGCACAGAGAAAAATTAAACGCCAGTGTCCTGCAGGATCTGGCAGATCGTAGCCTCTGGGACACTCGTCAGAGGATGTTTTACGAGATGAGGCATCACGGTCTTCGTCGCAAGACGAAGCCGTGGCCAACTGCCTCGGATGTTCACTTTCCGCTGAGTGACTCAATCATTGAGAAACTCAAGCCCCACTATTTTCAACAGCTATTCGCTACTGATCTGGTAGCCAGCTTTATCCCCAACAGCCCACAGGTTGCAGAGCTAACCACTGCGGCAGCGCAGTGGTTTGATCACCGCCTCAAGCAGAAGAGCAATCTGGAGACAGAGATCCTCACTGTGATCGACAGCACACTGGTAAGCGGTACGGGGCTGATGAAGGTGATTTGGAATCACCACAAGGGCTGCCTCGATTACTACGCTGTAGATCCTCAGCATCTGATCGTTCCACCCAACACTAGGAGCTTGGAGACGGCTGACAGGATCACGCAGGTGAGCACCTACACAGTGGAGGCTTACAAGCGTAACAAGACTCTGGATCAGGATCCTGAAGTGATCGAGCAGATCATTGGCAGCTACGATGAGGAAGCTGGGGATCTAACAACCAGAGAGATCAAGTATCAGCGGGAAGGCTTAACCTTCGACAGCAAGGGCCGGATCATCGTCTGGGAGGTTTACTATCGCTGCGAGGAGTCAGGGGAGTGGAGGATCTGCACCTACTCACCTACACAGCCGGATCTGGATCTGCGTCCTGTGATGAAGATCCCGTATAACCACGGCAAACCTCCCTTTGTGTCTTTCCCTTACGAGATTAAGGATGCCGGTTATTACAGCAGCCGGGGAGTGGTGGAACAGGTAGCTGTATTTGAGGCACAGCTTTGCAAGCTGCTGAATGAGAAGAATGACGCAATGACTCTCTTCAATCAGCCTTTGTACCGTACCAGCAGAGAGATCCCCAACGCCGGCAATATCCGAATGTCACCGGGGCAGATCCTGCCCTACGACATCCAGCCGGTAGCACAGCAATCCCCTCCAATCAGCTTTGACCAGCAGATGAACCTGATGCGGGAGATTGCCCAGCAAAGGATCAGCACGCCGGACTTTGGGCTAAACCAGACGCTTGCCTTTCCAGAGCGCAGAACAGCCACAGAGGTCGAGGCAGTGAGCAGCCTGTACCAGCAGAGTACAGACTTACGGATGCGGATCTTCCGCATCGCCTTGGGCAAGCTGTACCGGATGAGCTGGAGCTTGCTGCAGCAGTACGACTCAACAGATCTGAACTACTGGTATCTGGACACTGCACAGGAAGTACCACAGGAGGCACTGGGGCAGAACTACACGATCCAGCCAACAGGTTCCGCTGACGGGGTTAACAAGCAATTTCTGTTTAGCAAGGCAATGAATCGCCTGCAGATGTTCAACAATGATCCCTTTATCAATCAGAGCCAACTCAGGAAGTCGGTGCTGGAAGCTGATGACGCGACACTGGTCAAGAGACTCTTTCAGGATCCAGATATCCAAGCGTCTGATCAGGCTGAACAGCAGGCCGAAGAGATCGGTATACTGAGGCTTGGCTTCCCGGCACAGGTCAAGCCGGCTGATGATGATCTGGTGCATATCCAAACGGTGATGCAGTACATCCAGCAACGAGCTGCAGAGGGGGCTGCACCTGAGCCGATAGAGGGGCAGATGCTACAACAACATTTGGCTGCACACGTTACGCAGTTGAAGGAAAAGGATCCCAAAGCAGGCAGAGAGATCGAGCGGGATCTAAACGAGTTTTTTGAGCAGGCAGCTCAAGCAGCAAATGAAGCGACTAACACAGATATGGAGAACGCTCAGGGCGTTCAACAGGAACAACGGATACCCGCAGCCGCCGGAGTGGAGTGATCAGGATACTGAGGCACTGAGAGCCTTCTTCAGTTCCTCCACAGGGCAGAAATTAAATAGTTCACTTCTACAGTTGCACCTGCATCAGATGGAGAGGCTAATTTCGAGCGGCAAGTCGAACCTGACTTATGAAGCAGGTTGGGCTGGAGGATTTAAGGGTGCTCTTGCATCTATCGACGGGCTAATGGTGAGACAGCCAGAAAAGGCCTCGGTAGCTGAGGGAGTGACAGATGACCTAGCTTGGTTATTGAACCCTAGAAAAGTCTAAAATTTATGTCTGACACAGGTACAGTACAAGCTGGTGAGGTAGAAATCACACGCGATCAGCTACTAGGGCAGATTGCCGAAATAGACGGCAACGCCCCCGCGAGTGACACTGCGAGCACCCCAACCTCTGACAACGCAGCAGAGGAACCAACTAGCGAGACGGTCAACGTAGAAGACAAAGCCAAGGAAGAAGCTCCTGAGCCACAGGATGCGCCAGAAGAGCCTTCTGAGGAGAAACCAAAGTCGAAGTATACCAGAGCTAAGAAGAGCCAAGAGAGGGCTAATAAGAGCTGGAAGGAAGTAAACGCTGCCAAAGAGGAATTAAAGGCAGAGCAAGCAAAGTTGGCCGAAGAACGTCAACAGCTTGAAGCTAAAAAAGCAGATGCGTTTTCAGAGATCCAGCAACGTAAGGAAGCCGCACAATTCACCCCAGATGACTACGAGCAGATCGCGAAGGAGTACCGGGAGGAAGGGCGCGATGACCTTGCAGAGTTAGCACTACAGAAAGCTCAGACAGCTAGGGATACGATACAGCAGCAGGAAGTTCTCAACGCGCAGAGAACCGTTATGGAGCAATGGGAGGCCAACTTGAGCCAGCAGGTGAAGGATAATCCTGAACTGAAGGATCAAGACTCCGAACTGTACCAATACACTTCTGAACTGCTTGATCGTAAGAAGATTTTGGCAACCTACCCAGAGGGCATAAACGATGCAGTGGAAGCTGCCAAGGCGTTTTTAAAAGCGAAGAAAGCGGATGACTTGGAGGCCGAAGTAAATCGTCTCAAGAAAGAGAACGAGGAGCTAAACGGCAAGTTACAACTAAACGGAACAACCGTTGACCAATCGGGTAGATTGGAATCCTTCGACGATATGACAGCAGAACGCCAAAGAAGCGAACTGCTGAAGATGGTGAAGGATCACGATCAACGGGGTGCAGTAATAAACCTATAAAAATAATATAGAACAATGGCAGGAATTACCGATACCGCTTCAACTGGCATAACCAACAGTTTACAAGCGTTTTTTAGTAAAGAACTTCTCAAGCAGATAGTTCAAAACATCGTTCTGGAACAGTTTGCTAAAAAGCAGGCTCTCCCAGAAAAGGCGGGAAAGAACAGTGTAAGATTCTTTCGTTATGTAGAACCAAACACCACCGACATCAAGAGCCTCTCCGAAGGTGACGGTCACACCTCCAACACAGCTTGGGCCAAGGGTGCGTACAAGGAAATGACTCTTGAGTATGTTGACGTAACACTCAGCCAGTACGGTCAGGTGATTGGTATCTCCGACTTGCTGACAGCACAGGAACTGTTCAATCACCTTGAGCAGGCTACTACTGTCAACGGTCAGGACGCAGCTCTGCACTTGGATACCAAGATCGCATACACCTTGGGAGATGACACTTCTATCACCGGAGGTACTACGATCACATCCAACAAGATCAGCCGATTCGCAGGTGCTTCAGCTTACTACTCGTCTGCCCCAACCTCTTCGCAGGTGATGACGGGCTTGGAGTTGCTGGACACAGCTACGGCTCTGAAGGTCAACAACGCTCCGACCACTAATGGCTACTACACTGCCGTTGCTGATCCGCGAGTGTTGCGTGATTTGCAGAATGATTCTGATTGGATCAGCTCACGCCACTACGGTGATCCAGAGGCGATTATGAAGGGTGAAGTTGGTCGCTATGCAGGTATCCGCTGCATCGAGACAACCAACGCCTATCAGACTCAGCACGGCAACGCTACTGCTCGCGTCACTTACAACGGATCCGGTGGGGTTTACTCCACGTTTGTGTTTGGCGACCAAGCCTTCGGTACTGTGGATCTGGCTTCTCAAAGCCCCTACGCTCCGAAGATGCAGATCGCTCAGGGGCCGGACAAGACTGATCCGCTCGCACAGCTCACCACTGTTGGCTTCAAGACCTACTACGGTCAGAAGATCCTGCAGCCTAAGTTTTTGGCTCAGGTCTACAGTGGTACAAACTACAGCTAAGATTAACCAACTGGGAGGGGGTAATTCCCCTCCCAGTTTATACTTATGCCAAACGTAATGATACCAGCAGCCAGTTTAATGATGGCTGGAGAGGACGGTGAGATGCTCTCACCGGAACAAGGTGATGCAGTCTCCTTCACAATCGAGGGAACTGTATCAGGTGAAGACGGTGATATGCTTGAGATCGCTATGGAGACTGTAAACGGAGAGCCTGCTTACCCAGAGGAAACCGTTGAGGAGGAAGTAGTGGAGGAAGGCCCAAGCCGCGACGAACTAATGGCAGAGATGGTAAAAATCGACGCTGAGGGAGGAATGATGTAATTATGCCGATAATCGGAAAACCACTTGAAGGCCGGCAGTTTAAAACTGACGGGAGTAACAGCAACCAGAAGCCGATAGAAATAGAGGCTAGTATTGGAGACGGGGCTACAGCCAACTCAGCAACCCCTTTCTTAAAGTTTAGGGGAGGAGTTGGCACGCAGAAAGATGGTAGGTACAACGTCACAACGACAGACCCCACCGGAGGCGGTGCAACCCCAGCCGGGACTGATAAGGCTGTAATGGTTTCAGTAATTGACGCAGCAGGCAATGAAGTTGATTACTGGATCCCAATATATCCAGTGTCATAATAATGCCACTGCTTGATTATAAGAATACCGAGACGGGGGAGGTTAGGGAGTTCCTAGCCTCTCCTGATCTTGTTGATTTTACTGAAGGTGGCCAGAAGTGGATCAAGGTGGAAGTACCCACAAGTTTCAGCTTCGGGGGCCAACACAAACCACTCACACAGAAGCAGGAAGTGAAGCAGGCTTGCAGGTCTGCAGAACTAAACTCTAAGGGGTGGAAAAGCCGCTACTCAAAGCGGCAAATGAAAAAGATTTGGAATTTATAAGACGATGAGTAGACAGAACGATGCTTTGGCCAATTTTGGCGCGACAACTAACGAGGAGCTAAGTGTAGGAACCGGGGCATCGATCCCCACAGGTTTAAGCGATGACTGCTCTCCTGCTTTTCTGCTGATCCAGAACGTAGGTACTAAGCCGGTATTTTACCGCTTGGGAGATGTTACTGCCGGACAGGTTTGCGCTAAGACAGGAGGCAACTACACCGGCATCTTGGCAGGTTGCACAGCAGACGAGGATGGCACTGGAGGTGTGATCAGCTTTGCCGGTTATACCGGAGGACTCAGCTTTGTTGTGGCAAGCGGCACAGGCAAGGTGAACGTAAGCCACAGCGGCAGATTGGGGGATTAAGCAGTGGGTATAGCCAACATAATTAACAACTCCACCACCACTAGCGGCGGGGAGATCGTCCGCGAGCTAGTTAATAGCACAGACGGCGCGGGGCTGCATTTTGATGGGGCGGCGGGGGAAGGCAGACAGCTACGACGACCCAGTCATAAAGATAGTAGACTTTGGTGTCAGCGGTAACGCTGGCCGATTCGCGTTCGGGACAGCATCGTCAACAAGCTACAATCTTGGGATTTACGATAATTCAAACTGGGTTAGTTTCGGCGTCAAAGTTTTAGATGATTTAAAGGTTCATCACCTAACGCTGACAGTCGATGGAACTGCTGCTGTTCTCTACGACAACGGCAACCAAGTGGCAACAGCAACAATTTCAGCCGGTCACAACATTGACGCGACGAATGATGCAGCGATTGCTGCTTTTTACGCTGGCAGCGCCAACTTTTTTGAAGGCACTATATATCGTGCGAGGGTCTACAATCACACATTAGACGCTGATGATGTGAGGACAGCCTTCGAGAGAAGTGACGTTGATTTTAGTTCGCAGTACGGAAGTCAAACCGAACTAGTCACCAACGGAGATTTCGCGAGCGCGACGGGGTGGTCACAAAATAATGTTACTATTGCAGGAGACGGGAATGCGGTTTGGGCGGTTAGTGGCGGCGACCAGTGGGTTCGTCGTGCTGATTGGAATATTACCAAGGGTAAAAAATATCGCATAACTGTCGTTTCTTCAGCGCACACTACTAACGGCAGTTTTCAAGTTTTCACATACGGCGCGACAGCAACAATAGCGACAACTGACTTAAACGGTGATGCCTTCACAATTAGCGGGACAGGCACTCATATATTTGAGTTTGAGGCATTAGCCGATAGTTCTAGCGGCGTCTTGTTTGGCCGGTATCCAACGGGGGCGGCTTATGTCGGTACAATGACAGACTTGTCTTGTGTGCAAATCGGCTGCGTCAGCGACTACCAAACTCAGTGGGCCAATCCATCGCAATCTCTCACCGTTCAGGATGCCAGTGGTAACGCGGATGGCACTTGTTCAGCAAGCGGCGTGAGCCAAGTGCAGCCGGTGGTTCAGTTGAACAGCACCAGCGCACGAATCGGCACAAGCGCGGCGACTCCTGCGGATGGTGAGTTGCTAGTGAGTGGTAATCTTGGAGTGGGCTGCGACCCAGACGCGAAAGTAGAAGTCAACGGCGATGCAATTTGGCTTGGCAATGCGTCTAGTGACGCAAGCGGCAGAATACTGTTCAACGAGAACACCAGCAGTAACGGCACTCAAGGTTTCTCATTGCTTTATGCGGGTTCACCCAACCCTACTCTTGACGGAACAACATTCACGGCAGCCGCAAACTCATTTCACATATTTCGCCACAACTCATCGGCAGCGGGTGAGGTGGCAATGTCCATTGCGCGAACCAGCGGAGCGGTTTCGATTGGCTCTGGCACACCAGCAGTCACCACACTTTTGCCATCGCTGTTAGTCACAGACACAAGTGTTGGCGGCTCAGTCACAATCCGCGGACAGTCGCCGATTTTATCATTCGACATAACGTCAAGCGGAACGGGAACGATATTGTTAGACGGAGGTGGTCTGAATGTAAAAGACGGAAACCTAGATGGTCACGGCAGCACTCATCTTGCCATCGACTCCAGCGGTCAAATAACTATTCCCAACACAAGCGACCCCACTCTAAAACTTCATAACACAACAGGCAGCACGAACGACACGGCGGCAGTTGTTTTTGGTGTATCTAGCGGCACGGCAGACGGGCCAAGAGTTGAGTCCAAACGTCAAAGTGACGGCACAATTGACTTAAATTTATTTACTGCTGGCGCTACTTCCCAAACAAACGCAAGCGCGGCAATGGTTATTGATGGCGGGTCAAACTTGGCCACGTTCAGCGGTGGCATAACCGTCAGCGGCGGGTTCACTAATTTTGGTAGTTTTGTAAATCAGGACATATCAGGCGGCGCAATAACGGCCACTTCCAGCACACATAAAGTTGACACCCAAGGCGGTGCAGGAACCGACGACCTCGACACGATTAACGGAGGTACGGACGGCAGCTTGCTTATTCTAATGGCAAACAATTCGGCCAGAACGGTAGTTGTAAAAGACGGGACAAACTTGCGACTAGCTGGCGACTTTAGTTTGGACGATGTTGAGGACACTATAACTTTAATTAAACAAGGTTCGACTTGGAAAGAAGTTAGCCGCAGCAATAACGCTTAAACAAATGATTACTTGGCAAATAACAAACACGAACAGCAACGCCACCAGCGGCTACATTAAGTCAGCCAACTGGGTTTGCACTAAAAGCGAGGACGACCTCTCAACGTCAATCACAGGAGATGTTTGGTTTACTGAACCTGACGAGGCAGACCCCGAATCATTTGGCGTGCCGTATGCAGATGTGACCGAGGAAAACGCAATCGCTTGGACGAAAGAAAAACTTGGCGAGGATAGCGTAGCCAACATCGAACTGACTGCTGGCAGAAATTTGGAAGCAATGAAAACACCACAACAACAGGACGGACTGCCTTGGGTAGTTCCAGCACCGGCAGAAGAACCGGCGGCAGAAGAATCTAGCGAGGAGTAATTTATGATAGAAATAGCAGTATCACCCACGGCAACCCTCAATGCGTCGAAGGTCGCAATCCAACTGAACTCTGCACAAGAGTTTGGGATGCAATTCAGCGTAGCCGCATTTGGCAAAATCACCGACAGCGAAGGCAACGAAGTGTGGGGCCAGAACCCGCTTTATTCGGGATTGCTGAACGTGACCGGCGATGCGTGGAACAACTGGGGAAGCGACGTTGACGATGCGACCTATATCGGCAATCTAGCATTAGCCCAGCTTGGCCTCACTAGAGCACCAGAAGAAGCTCCAGAGGCTCCTGCTGAAGAAGCACCTGCAGAAGAGGCTGAAGAAGCAGAAGAGGCTGAAGAAGAAGCCAGTGAATGACAAACCTAATAGAGCAGGTAAATGTTGATCAGTTGGCAGAGCAGGCAATCGGACACTACGGTTGGCTGCTGGTTGCCGCTTTTGTAACGCTGCTCTTTAAGGATGTCCTTTTTAATTTCGTACAAGGGATTCTAGTTTTCTGGGGTAGTAATTTTGAGAACGATGAGATCCTTTATATTAGTGGCCGGCAGGCTAGGGTGATAAGGCTGGGCCTAACTAGCTGCACCTTCTTCCTTACCGACAGGCAGACGAAGATGATAGTTCCCAACAGCCAGCTCAAGGAGCTTGTAGTGGAGAAGAAACTGCCAACTAACGGGGGAGAGGAATACCTGCCTAAAGGTAGCGAGAAGGGGCCAATGAGAATTGAGTTGATAGATGCAGAGGACGAATAAAATAACCCTAATAATCTTCTTGGTAGCAGTTACCTATTTTGGCGTGCTGTTAACTGGCTGCATCAATTTGGATAAGGTCAAGACACTGGAAATCGATACTCCTTTTGCAGATTTCGAGCTTATAGGGAAGGAAGCAGGTGAGTGAACTTCGACGATTTAAAGGTGCTTGCAGTCTCAGCGGCAGGAGTGGGGAACTGGGCGATAAATATAGACTTAGGTTTAAAGATAGTACTCACAGGTTTGAGTATTGTTTATGTAATTTTAAAGATTAGACAATTACTAAAGAAAGAATAATAAAGATGTTAAAGAGTAAAACAGTTTGGGCCTCTATTACAACCTTGGTAGCCGTAGCCGCCTCGGTGGCTACAGGTGAGGCAACTATCACAGAGGGGCTACAGATAGCAGTGCCTGCGATTCTCGCGTTGTTCCTACGTCACGGCATTGCCAAGACACAGGATGCCGCAGAGGCAGCCGTAGAGGCAGCCAGCAGCACAACACCAGCACCCAAGAAGAAGGCAGCAGCTAAAAAGGCGTAAGCTATGGGAACCTATTTGACCAAAGGGGAAACCTTTGCCACAGGCAACACTGTTACGGCTGCCAAGTTAAATAACTTGGTGGACAACGCCACAGTGACAGCCGGCTCAATAGGTTCCACAGAATTAGCTAACGCAGCAGTAACTGCTGACAAGATCAGCACTGCATCCCCTCAGCCGGTGACTACCGGCACAATAAGGGCTAACGCAGTAAGCAACGCCAAGCTGGCGGCTATGGGATCCCAGACTGTTAAAGTCAGGGCAACCAACAGCACAGGAGACGCTAGTGACTTGGCAATGATAGGGGGAGGAACAAACGGATCCTCTAAGATGCTGGTAGGCACAAGCGACAGCATCAACGCTGTAGAAGCCAGCCAGTTCAAGCTGGTCAATAGCAGCAATGCAGATGTCACCAACAACACAGCGGCAAAGCTGAGGCTGCACACTACGGCAGTGTCAGATTGGGACACTGTAGCAGCAGCCACTGACGTACACGATGATAACGATAGGCTGCTGATCTATGATGCTGATGGTACTTCTGCGACAGTAGCAGCACTGAAACAGATTGCACCTAAGAAGCTCCTGCAGAGTCTGCCGGCTTCAACAGCAGCCACAGGTGTTCTGAGAGTAGCCAGTGGGGCTGCAGTAACGGATCCCTTTAACGCTACAGTGGTAGAGGATGCCCTTTCTCCTACGCAGGCAATCAACTGCCCTATATTTGCAAAGGCTTGGCTTACTATAAGTTCCTCTTTGCAATTCTCAGGCACAACTGGGAATTACTCTTTAGATTCTTCTTACAATATCGGCACAGAGCAATCTTCTGGGACGCTAACAAGCTCCACAAAGTACAAGATAATAGAGTACAAAAGCGGAGACGATTTCACTAACGTAGGAGCCTCTTCAAATGCAACTGGTCAGCAGTTTGTGGCTTCAGGAACAACTCCTACAACTTGGACGAACGGCAGCAGATTGGTTGCAGTTCCCACTGTAAGCAGCTCGACTGCAGGCAAAATCGACCTAACTTTTTCGGATAATCTTCCTTCAACTAATTTCACAGTAATAGCCACTGGCAACTATGGTAACTCAACAAGCGATGTTGATAACGGTTGCTATTACACTGTCTCAAACAGAGCAGTAGGAGGGTTTACGATCAACTTCTACGGTTCAGGAGGGGCTACAGGAACAAACCCAAGAAACGCCCAGATACTTATTTTTGGAACCTAATGACACTTCTCGAAATAGCGAACTACGTCTGTAATCTGGTTGGCAAAACTGACAGCACCAGCGTCACCAGATGCAAGGAGTACGTTCGACAGCATCATCAACTTATCTACGATTCAGCACTCTGGAGGGAGAGCTTGGAAGTGGACAGGGTGACGATGCAGCCGGACGGTAGGATCGTTTACATCGAGGTCACTAACGGCGGCAGTGGTTACACAGCAGCCCCTACTGTTGGCTTTACGAGTTCAACAGGTAGCAGTGCGGCAGCCACAGCCAAGCTATTTAATGATTCAGTGGGGGAGGTAGTCCTTACCAATCCCGGCCAGAACTACGAGGAGAATCCTACCGTAACCTTCACAGGAGGATCCGGCACAGGAGCAGCAGCGACAGCCTACGCTTCCGGCTACGGTGACACAGTGGTGATGCCCCAGAACATTGCCAACGTATTGGCAATCACAGCAGACGATGAAGAACTTATCCCTTCAGAGATCATCACCCAGTTTATGCAGGATCCGACATCAATTAACGAGAAAGGAACTGCTGCTAAGTTTAGCCCTGTGTCTAGTGTGGGTATCAATTTTGATCTCGCTAACGGTAGTCTTTACTTTGAAACAGTTGACGCTGCTGATGCTGGGAAGAAGGTCGAGGTAGTTGGCCGGCTGAAAGGGGATCCTAATCGGATCTACAAGGAGACGGTAACACTGGCAGCCAGCCCTTCGGTGAATGTCACTTTCGAGAGTTACTCAGAGATCACTTCACTGAGTAAGGAGGAGACTGCTGACACAATCATCGTAAAGAACATTACCGGCTACAATAAATTTTACTGGAACGCTTGGGAAACCAAGAGCGAGTTCCAGAGGGTCAGGCTGTATAACCGCCCAGAGTTCAACGAGACAGAGCCAATCCAGTTTACGATCTTGGGCAAGAAGAAGATCCGGCCTCTAGTGGCTGACACTGATGCCCCTATGATCAGCGGGATAGATAACGCACTGATCAAGTACGGCACTGCTGATATGCTAAAGCGTCAGCGGCAGTACGGCAAAGCCCAGCTTGAAACAGGTGAGGGCGATAGGTTGCTGGCAGTGGCCAGAGACGCAGAAACAAATCAAACAGCTAGAGTAATGAGGATCACTCCAGAGGATCTCTCAGGAGCCTATACCCGAAATGACTTTAGCTTTTAGAAATGCCTGTCTACTTCAATGATGCTCTCGACGATACGCTGCTGTACGACAGGCAAGCCAGCTTCATTGGCGGCCAAGTCTCCAACTTCAGGGAGAACCTCCTCAACGAGTCGCAGGCTGAACTGATCAAGGATCTAGCCCCTGAGATCAACGGGGTGCTCAAGACTCGCAGAGGCTTCCACAGATTTGCCAACCTTTTGGGCAGCACCAGCAGCAGCACCAACGTACAGACGCTGCACTTCTTTGATTCTGAAAGTAGAGAGAGATTGATAGCTGCAGTAAACGGCAGCCTCTACGAGATCGAGAGCAACGGAACAGTCACAGCAATCAGTGCAGTAGCCGGCTCTCTGGATCCAGCATCGACTCCTGCGTATATGTGCCAGATCGCTGATAAGATGTATTGGAGCAGCGACAGCAGCAGCAACAAGATTTTCGAGTTAAAATATTCTGGCGGGGCTTGGGTGAAGACGGTTAGCACAGATACAACCTATCCGGCAGATGCAAAATACCTAATAGCCAACTCTGGGCGAGTGTTCGCTTACGATCCCAGTGGCAACCAGATTTTCGTTAGCACTATCCTCCCAAATTTAGCCTCTACGAGCACTTTATTTACTACCGGGGGAACCACTATCAACCCCTTCAAAGTAGGCACAGGAGCCGAAACTGTGACGGGAATGTACTCTTGGGTAGGCACTAACGTAGTAGTCTTCTGTGAGAATAGTGTTTATGTAGTGGACACTAACCCACTGACAGCAGCGGCAGCTACAGCCGGCAACGCTACCAGCACCTTCACAATCCGGCAGGTCAGCAACAAATCAGGAGCTATCAGCCACAGGGCAGTGGCACAGGTAGGAGAGGATCTCCTTTACTTGAGCCGGGACGGGGTTAGGAGCCTCAAGCGTACTATGGCAGAGGAGATGGTAGCCGATACAGCCGGCGTGATCTCTTACCCGATTCAGGATCTGATTGATCGGATCAACTGGAGCGCAGCAGTGCAGAAGGCTGCAGCAACATTCTGGGGAGGCAACTACCTTCTCTCTGTTCCGCTTGATAGCAGTTCAGACAACAATGCCCTGCTGGTCTACAACGTAAACACTAACTCTTGGGGAGGCTTCTGGCAGGGTAATGCCAGCTATCAGGTCAAGGCTATCGACTTCGCAGTGGCAGCCTTCAACGGTTACGCTGAGAAGCTGATTACACTGGACAAGATTGGAAACCCCTTAGAGTTCAGGGACTACGTTAATCCTGACAATGCAGTAGCCACAGATTATCAGGACACTTTCGACGGGAGCACCTACAGGGATACAGCTTGGCAGGCAGTTACAAGAGGCTTGGCCTTCGGTGATCAGCTTAGTCCGAAGAGTGGTGACTTTGTAGAGTACGAGTTTGATCGGAGTAATGCCAAGGTAGATATAATTCCAATCTTGGACGGTGATGAGGGAGAGAGGTTAGTTACCAATCTAGAAACAGGATCAGGAGTAATTACACTGACATCCTCAGCTCCGGTCTTACCCTTCACGCTACCAGATGCGAAGGTGAGGAGATTCAGATACAGCCTCACCCAGTACGATCCTTTCAGAGAGCTACAGTTTAAGCTGCAGCAGAGTACGGGAGACACAACAGGAGACAAGTATGTCGCCCTGAGAAGTGTACAAGCTGGGGCGTTTATCGACACTATGGAGGCAGACCTTTGATCACTTACGAGGATAAAGTTGCGAAGGCTGTGGAACTTTGTGCCGGGGGGAACAGGGAGGCACACCTCTATCTTAATATCATCTGCAAGGCGGCAAGGTTTATCGATGACCTTTTTGACGACCAAGACAAGTGGACGGGAGATAAGACTTACGATCTGGCTTTTCTGCTTCTGGTGGAGCTACCGGATAATCCTTTCTTTATCGCAAACAGGCACACCCTTCTTCCGCTGCATATAGTTGCCTTGAATGCTTGGAAAGACGCTAACAGTTGGGAGGATGCTGGGGATACTAAGCGAACTTATGCGCTAGTGATCCGAGACACTTTAACAGAATTGGGCTTGATGACTGCCTTCCTCACAGGAGGAAAAGATCATCTTGAGAAAGTTAGTTTGACAGTCAGAGAATTGTTTTTGAAAGAGGAATTTTAGCTATGGGAATGTATTCACCAGATCCACCGGATCCGCCCGATTACGCAGCAGCAACCCGCGAAGGTGTTGAGGCTGATATAGACAGTTTACCACTTAGGAAGCTAATCGAATCAGCCGCACGCCAAGGCACTAAAGTCACCTACACAGATATGGATGGCAAAGAGAAGACTGTAGACTTCACAGGCTTTGGTGACATTGATGAATCCCGTAAGGAGCTGGAGTTTGCTGAGGAGTCTGCTGATCGAATGGCGAAGTCAGCACTTACCTTGCAACAGAAGTACGGAACTGACTTTGTTATGCAACGACTGAAGGAGCTAGAGCTATCTGATCCTCAATTTAGGAAGGTACGGGATGCACTCGGCAAGGCTGCTCTGGAAGATGTTGAATCAGGTTACAAGCTGGCCCCCGGTATGAGGGATGAGGTGCAGCAGGCAACCAGAGCCGCCCAGATGGCAAGGGGGAACTACTCAGGTGCAGCCCCAGCAGCAGAGGAGGCTTTTGAGGTAGGTAATGCAGCCTTCAGGTTGAGGCAGCAGCGTCTGGCTAATGCAGCCAGCTACCTATCAGGGACTACTCCTGTGGCTCAGTTTGGACAGATCGCAGGAGCACAGCAGGGAGCTTCACCGTTTCAGCCTATGGGGATCCGCAGCGGCATAGGTCTGGATCCGAATGCAGGAGCTAGATCACTGGGCTTGGCACAGGGAGTCTACAATAATCAATTTCAGGATTATATGAACCGGCAGCAGCAAGGGGCTGATATGTTTGGCTCTGTAGCAGGTCTTGGGTTGGGTGCATTTACTGGCGGCTTGCTGGGAGGAAAGCAAGGAGCTTTAAGTATGCTCACCGGAGGAGGAGGTAAGGTCTGATGTCAATGAGTGGCAAAACATTTCTGGCAGCCTTTCAGGTTGGTTCTAGGCTGTACCCTGATGAGGTAGACAGAAGGATTAACAGGGGAAAGATCAACCTGCAGAAAGAACTTCTTGAGCTTGAGAAAGACGTAGAGATAGCTAAGAAAGAAAGAGAGAAGACAGGGCTGGAAAACCTATCTAAGTTTGAAGCAGGTTTTAAGGGGCTGAATATGAACAGCACCAACTTCCCTGCCCAGTACAAGAAACTCGTTTCTGAACACATCACAGGGATAGCTATGTCTCCAACTGCCAAGACAAGGTTTCAGGAGATAGACAAGACAGTTAAAGAAAACTCTATCTACAAGGCGGCTGTTGATGCAGAGAACGAGACTGCTGTGGCTATCAGTAACTGGAACAGGAAGAACCCCCTGAACCAAATAACAGATCTAGCCAATACTCCCCCTGATATTCTAGCGGCAGCTAATGACTCCTATAAAGAGGATCTAAAGGAGGAAGAGAAGCAGAAGCTGCGTGATGAGTTAACCCTAAAGGATGAAGTGGCAAGGGAGGGCGATGAGAGGGCAACCTTCACAACCTTCCTCCAAGAAACTGGCAGCTCCTACAAGCCGGAAGACTTTAACAAGCCTGAAGCTCGTAATGAGATGCGGAGACACAACCAGATCAAGGAGGTTAATGATCTGGCAATCCAAGCCGGTAAAGACGGCATCCCTCTACTCAAGAGGCTCAAGATTAAAGAAGACGGATCAGGCTACGAAAACCTTGTGCCTATCAAGGCAGAGCTTCAGGAGATAATTGACGAAAAGAAAAGGAAGAGAGGGCAGGCTGGCAAGTCACTATCTGAAGCTGAAGGCAATGCTTTGGCCTACTCTGAGAGAATGCGGTTTGATAACAAGATTATGGATCAGGCCGAAATTGACGGGGTTAGCCCAGAGAAGGATCTGGTAGACGGCTTTATTGCTAGCTACACACAGAACAAAGATTTCAGCATTGGCAATGCGTTGCTTGCTGAAGGCTTTCAAAGTTTCAAGGTTGCTGCCGATAACTTCATCAGGGCAGTACTTCGTAAGGAGTCAGGTGCTGCGATTGCAGAGAGTGAGTATATAGGAGCCTTTAGGGACTACATTCCTCTACTGGGAGACAGCCCGAAAGTTGTAGAGCAGAAGCGAGCACTTAGGAAAGGAATCACTAACACAATGCGGAAGATTTCAGGAGTACCTTGGGATGATTCTGAGTTTGTTAATGCCCCTCTTCAGTTTAAGAGCAAAGAGCAGGCTGATAAGTACTTTAATCTGGGCTATATACAACCGGGCGACACTATTGAAATAGAAATGCCAAACGGTTTTCAAAGTTTCATCTACAAACCCAAGCCCCAAAAAACGCCTTGATATATGGCAGCGAAAAAAAAGACCTCCACCTTTTTAGATGACCTTGTTGCTGTCACTGAAGAGAAAGAAGAGTTTGAACTGTCTCCAGTTCCTGACTCTCTGAGGCAGATCAGGCCAACGCCTTCGACCACATCCCCAAGGAAGCCCAAAGAGGACTTCAAGCTAGATCCTGACTTTGTTCCTGTTGGCGAAGTCAGGACTTTCACAGACGATGAGCTTTTCAGAAAGATCGAGGGGAATCTTGAATACAGCCCTACAGACGCAGAGCTGGATAAGTACCTCAAATATAAGGAGCAGAATCCCACAGGAGCCGTAGACTTTATTAAAGGAGCTTGGGACGGGGCTTGGGGAGTCTTGGGAGAGATTGGATCAGGAGCCAAGGCTATCGTATCAGAACCCCTGAAGAGCTTGGACTTCTTTACAGCAGAAGGCTGGGAGCGGAAGGCAGCCAATATCTCTGAAGGTGTTGCAAGAGCTACTTGGGATCTTGGCACTCTAGGCCGGGAGTTTAATGAGATGTTTGGCCGGCTTCGGGATGATGAGCTTCGTGAGGAGATGAAGGAGATGAAGCTGCGTCAGTCAAATCCTGATTACCGAATGAAGGGAGCAATGGGAGGGGAGGCTTATCTCTCACCAGAGCAAAGGGAGCGGCTCAGGAAGACGTTTGCCGTTGATTATATCAAGGAGAGGATCAGTGACGATCTGGAGGACATTGAGGTTGCTACTGACAACTTCCAGAAGCCGGTTGATCAGCTCAAGAGAGAGTTTGCCAGAAGAGGGTTGACCTATGTAGAAGATGCAACCAAGAGGGACTACACAACAGCCAACTACATCGACAACATACTGGACGATAAGCAGCGTAAGAAGTTGGTGGACGATTTCCCCAACTGGATGCGGGGAAGGCAGCGGGATAGGTGGAGGAGAACCCGCTATATGCAGAAGATCTCTGAGAGAGCTAGACGGGGCGACCAGACGATAATCGGAGAGTTCTTCGGGCCAGAGTTTGATGAGAAATTTAGGAAGGTAGTCAACCCACAAGTAGCTACTCTATTGAGCTATGCCGGCGGCCCTCCAGAGGTTGCTGGAGCATTAGCTACGAGGATCCCAAGGAAAGGATTAACAGCAGGGGCAGCACTCACAGATCCGATACAGACAGCCCCAACTTTGGGAGGCAAGGCAACAGAGCTTGCAGGTAAAGCATTAAGGAAAGGCGGGGAGAAAGTTGAGAGGCTTGGCGATTGGGTTGTAGAAACTCCACAGCGAGCTGCAGGGGTTGGTGCTCTGCTGGGATTTGCTGCCGCCAGAGATCTCTCTTCTGCTACTGCCGGGGCAATAACTGGAGCAGTAGAGCAGAAGGTTGGTGCTATCTCTTCAGCCGGCAGAGCACTGCAGAGCGCAGGAGAAACTGCTCAGGCTATCGGTGAGGTAGTTGGAAGGCCGGGAGGCACTGAGGGCATCCTGAAGGCAGCCAGCAGGGTTGCCCCTACCGAAGAGACAGCCAAGAAGTTGAACACAATCAGCTTCTTGGATCCTGCAATCAATCTGGCTTCAGATCTGGGCAAGGGAGCAGCAACTGGCTCCTTTGTTGGTCTGGCACTGG
>LULH01000018.1_pt1 | contig 36153 bp, 34 predicted proteins | sample 728201 | NCBI WGS metagenome assembly LULH01 (sample SAMN03860294, study PRJNA289734) | marine metagenome | biome: seawater column; feature: ocean; material: water; isolation source: Red Sea water column Station 169 - depth 100m | place: Saudi Arabia: Red Sea | collected 2011-10-15 | depth 100 m
GCAATAGGTGCTTAGGGTAATGGTGGATCCTACCAGACTTGGGGCAGCATAACATAGCGCTCCTAGGGAGGAAGATGAGCGAGGAACCAGTAGTTGGGTCAAGTTCGTGACCCTCGATCTTGGTTCCATCCAACAGGGATGCCACGTCAATATGATGCCACTGAGACTCTGAATGGGGGATATCTAGTTCAGACACGTCATCGAGATACTCCTGAATCCTGAGTTGGGAGACTGCTTCCTCCTTACTCATGACAAATCAGAGTAGGCCGTCCCATTTGAATACAACCAATTTTATCGAGTTAAACAATGACTAGAAAAGTGTGTTTTTATGAAAAAAAATGTTCCATAACACCAAGAAATAACCATAAGTTGCATGTTTTTCGGAGAAGAGCATGAGTAATGTTGATTCACTAGACAGATCTATTCTATCCTTCCTCAGAGAGTCTGCAAGGGCCCCCTACGTAGAGATAGCCAAAGGAGTCGGAGTCACAGAGAGGACTGTCCGAACTAGGATCAAAAGGCTAGAGGATGAGGGGGTAATCAGAGGATATACGGTTAGAGAGTCCGGAATAGGGCTCACTGCGCTGGTTCGTCTCAAAGTTGGTTCGGGTACCGAGATTGGTTCTCTGGCTGGTGAGTTCTCGGGATGGGCTGGCGTGGAGTGCGTATACGAAATAAGCGGCGACGCAGATCTAGTTGCGGTGGTTCACGTTGATGATACCGTGGCTCTGAGGGACATGCTGGACAGAATGTGGTTAGCAGCACCCGGAGACATCAGTTCGACTCAGACCGAACTCGTCCTAGAGCAGTACTAGAGCAGGAATATTGTCTATTCGGGTTTGCAAAGAAGATATCTGAAATACTGAATCCTCCCTGACTTTAGGGCCTCGTAAACAGGAGTGCCGGGCACTCCCCCGAAGGTCTCGAAGCTTTTTCTGAGAGAAGGCGGAGCACTTTGGCGTATCATCTCCCTCCTGCCCTCATCGATAATATCCAATGCGTCCACTACGTTTTCAGTCACGTCCGTCCATGACTCTATGGTAAATCCGGACTGGACGAAATTCTGGTGCATTTTCTCCATGGTCTTCTTATCCCTCATGTCGGTCCAGCAGAACTTTCCACCTGGCTTTAGGACCCTGAATACCTCAGAGATGAAGGCTTGAATATCAGCATAGCAGTGGGATGATTCGACATTGTACACGATATCAAACGATTGATCTGGGAGAGGAAGTTGCTGAGCGTTTCCAACCCTGAATTCTAAATTATCCTGGTCAGAAAACCACCCTTGAGAGAGTCGTATCGCCTCATCTGAATAGTCTACCGCAAGTAGGGATTTTGGGTTGTATTTCCTTGATATCCAACTCGCTCCCCCACCCCTTCCAGACCCTACTTCGAGGACTTCCTTTCCCTCAATCTCAACATCCCTAATGTTCATGTTGTAAAGTTGGATGAATAGCCTGTCTCCCTCATCCTCGGGCGATAGTTCGAGTTCATCTCCATCTGTGAATCCATAGTTCATGAATCGGAAGTTGGAGTCTTTCTGTGATCTTGCCATCCTCTGATATAGGCCTCTCCACATTCTCATCCTAACCCTGGAAGGAGCCAGTCGCATTACAGAGTAGAATATCCTCGCAGGGATGCCAGTTGACAAATTAGCACCTATTCCTTCCACTTTACTGAGCAACCGATACTCTCTGTCCTGGATACAGACACCTTCTGCCCTGAGATAAGTTCGTTTATCGCGTCTTCTAGTTCGGAAGTAGTAGCGTGTGACGGATCTCTGGGAGAGTCGTCCAGGCGACCCCGGTAAACTACGATTGATTCGTTATTCAGAAGGTAGAACTCCGGAGTTCTCTCCGCACTGTAGGCAATCGCAACCTCCTGTGTTGAGTCGTGGAGGTATGGGTATGACATTCCCTTGTTAGCTCTCTTTACCATGTTCTCCCATGAGTCCGATTCATACTTGACTGGGTCATTTGAGTTGATTCCAACGAATCCCAGACCCTTGCTTCTAGCTACATTAGCTGCTTCCTCTATTCTGGGCTCTGATCCCACTACATACGGGCAGTGATTGCAAGTGAAGAAAACCACAGTACCGTTCTCTCCCATGGTATCACTGAGTGTGAGGGTCTGTCCGCCTGAGTTTTCGTTGGCGTTTGGAAGTTCGAAATTAGGGGCCAATTCTCCCGGTTCAAGTTTCTTCAAGAAGTGCATGTACTAGCGCCAAGGTGGAACACTGTTCAATCCTTTGGAACGAGAGCTTCCCTCTTGGTATTGATTTGCTCTCGACACTCCTCCAATCTCCTCCTCGCCAGTCTATTCTGAGAGTCAACATCGAGGACCTGCCGCCAAGCTGTAGCGGCTTTCTCTACATCTCTACCTTCATGAAGAATTGCAGCGATGCGGAGTCTCGCGTCCAGGTGCTGTGGGTCGGTCCTGACTGCAGCCTCAAAATCGGAAATTGCCTTCTCAGATCTTCCGAAGTCAACATACAGAAGTCCTCTTTGATACCATGCCTCCGAAAGTTTGGGATTCTCCTCTATGGCTTTGTTTAGAGGTTTCTCCGCCTGTTCTGACCTGCCCATTGCTATCATACATGTACCCAAGTGGACCAGTCCCATCGAATGGTTATGACTTAACTTTAGGAGCTCTCTTAACTCGGATTCAGCATTTTCCCAATCACCCTGATTCATCAGTATCTCCGACTTCCTCAAGCGACCAAGTTCATGATTGGGTCGTTCCTCCACCAATTGGGTGGCATCATCTAGTGCCATTGCCAAATCGTCACAGAGAAGGGCTGCTGATGATCTGTTTAGTCTGGCCCTAGCATGTTTTGGGTCGAAACTTAGAGTATCGGAGAATAGCTTGATCGCCTCTCTGAAACGACCGTGCTTGGCTGCGATGATACCCCGGATGAACGGTACTGTTTGATTGTCCTTCAGAGTAGTTGTTGCCTCCAATGTTAGTGCGTTTGCCTGCTCCAAGTCTCCAATCTCCAAGAACAACTGTGCCTCCTCCAGCGAAATCGAGGGGTGTTCTGGAATCAGCCTCCGTGCTCTCACCAGAGCAACTTCTGCCTCATCGAAGGCACCTTGGTATCTGAGTGCTCTAGCCCTACCAAGCCAGGCTAAACCTGACTCCCTGTCAATCTCAATCGCCCTATCGAAAGAGACGAGTGCGTCAATAACTGGAATCTGATCGACTTTGCCGGTCTCATCACGATGATGGTCTGCGTCAACTAGACTGAGCCTCCCCCTCATGATGTGCAATGTAGACGAATTCCAGGCTTCCTCTGGTGCTTCTTCCAGAGTTTGACGAGCGGAGTCCGGTGATCCGCTGCTTAACCAGAGTTGGCTCAGTCTACCTCTGGCCTCTGAATCTCCTGGAGAGTTGTGGAGATGTTCCTCTAAAACCTCTATTGAGGCATCTGTCCTTCCGTCGTTTTCGAGTATCTCGGACTCTAAAATAACAGTATATTCCCCTAAGGCGTTGGCCCTTCGTAGGGATTTCATTGCGTCCTTCATGGAGCCAGCCTCAGCAGCAACCAATCTGGCCTTGAGTGTCCATGCCTGACCGAAATTCTGATCCCTCTTGATTGCAGATTCTACCGACTCCAGTGCTGGTCTGAACTCTCCGAGCACCAGTTGCTTGGTCGCCTTTTCGACCAAAGCCGATGCGGTTTCTGAGGAGTAATGGCCCCCTTCACCTGACTCCTTCGCTCTCTGGGATATTTGAGAAAGATCGCCATCTATTGCAGATAGAGATGTCGAGGCGCCCAAGCCCTCTAGTCTCTTCGCGTTTCTAACATAGCGTTCGTCTTCAGTGCCGTCCAACAGAACGAGTTGCTCATTTAGTAGGTCGATATCATCCGGAACAATCGCAAGTAGCCTCTCTAGAGTCCTATCAAGAGAGTCGAGATCTCCGCTTTTCCTCTGGATGTCAGAAAGTGAGCGGAGAGCTGCTTCGTCCTCTGGATCCAAGTCGTTCGCTCTGTTGTAGCAGTCTGCGGCCCAATCAAACCTTTCTATAGAGTGGAAGAGTTCACCCAATCTCCGATGCTCATTGGCAGACAATTCAACATCCTCAGCCTTCATCTCGGCCTCTGTGAGGATGGCAGCTAGCCTCTTCGAGAGCGGTTTAAGTCCCTGGAGTATTATTCTCTCTTCCTCGGGGTCGCCTTCTTCATAGTGCTCCAGCAAAGACTTAGCTGCATGGCTCGCTATTGCGCATGACTCGCTATTACTGACTGGTATACCTTGATTGAACAGTAACGACTCTGCTGCCTCTAGTGACTTGTGTACTCCCAGTAGCTCGTGGACTTCAGGAGCGTCGGAAAGAATGGTGTCGACCCCCCTGGAAAGAAGATCTAGCTTCTCCGAGGTTTGTACCAGGTTTCCTTTCATCGAACCAATCTTAGATGCAAGCTTCTGTCTCTGTCTGAGTACAGACTTGTGCTTTATCCACAGAACAAATAGAGTGATCGACAGTATCCCGTAGAGAGTCATGACGACCATGGTGGTCTCTTGCATCGCTCCCAGCGGACATGAGAGACTTTTGATGGCTTCTGCTATGGATGCCCCTCAGATGGCCATTAACACTGGGTCAAAGAGCAGCCATACAAGTACTAGTTTATCTCATTCCAAATCTCTGATGGAGTACGCCTGGACTCCAAGTTTCAGAGATTGGGGGCCCACTGTCTTACCTACGACACTGGTTATTCCAGCGCCCGAAGCTAGTTCGTGAATCCGATCTGTCACCTTGCCGGAGAAGACTAGCCCTTGGGCTCCTTCGGTTTCACCAAGAGCGGTCTCTAGGTTCTTCGCACTAACAGGCTCAGAGGCACTTCCATCGGCCTGGACAATTACTGTGTAGTTTCTCTTGAGTCCGTCCATCATAGGAGCCCATCCCTTGATCTCATCTGATGCTTCCATAGTCGGTTTTCCTTTTCCGACCGATGCATCGTCATCCTTCTGGATCTCTGTCTGAATCCTGGCGACGGCCTTGGATGCCGGTTCTTTCTGTCCTAGGCACTTGGTCACAACCTTGCCCTCCAGATGCTCGACTTCCCTACTCTGCGGTGCAAATGCTACATGAGTCAGTGACTTACCTAGTGTACCGCTAATCTCCATTAGCAGAAGCTTGCCTCCTCGGTCTCCATCTAGGAAAGCGGTAACTGTCTTCTTCTTGGATGCCAACTCCGCCAGTTCCGGCTTGATTCCGGAACCCATGGTCGCGATAGCATTGTTAATCCCGTACTTCAGTAGGTTTCGTACATCATTTCTACCCTCAACTATGATGATCGCATCCGAGTTCTTCACATTCGGACCGGCAGTCATCTCTTGGTAGTCTATCTCTGTATCGAGTGTCAACACTGCTCTGACCTCATCGAGGATATTCTTCGACTCTCCTGATGCAGAGTTTACAATGTTCAGGAGAAGCTGCTTTGCTCTGTCGATGACGTGGTCTCTCTTAGCAGACCTAACGTTCTCTATCTCCTTTACCTTGATTACGGCCTTGCATGGGCCTATCCTATCGATAGTCTCCAGTGCAGCACCGATTACTGCAGTGCTAACCTGATCTATCGAGGAAGAGACTTCTAGGGTTCCCTGGACACGTCCCTTGTGGTTGTTCAAACTCACATCCACGTGTCCGATTCTCCCGGTCTGCTGGAGTTTCCTGAGCTGCAGCCCTTCTCCTAGAAGTCCCTCGGTCTGGCCGAAAATAGCACCTACGACGTCTTTGCGCGCTACGGTACCATCGACTCTGATTGTTGCATGTATTACGTATTTTCCTTCATTTGCCATATTTTTCAAATCCTTTGCTTCTCGGCCCCAAACCGGGGCCTTGCCCCCTATTTTGCCAGTTTGGCTGGGGGGGTTCGGATGGGCGCAAGGCGCCCGCGAGTGGGCTGATAAGCAGTTTACCGGGCGATAGGGGTATAGATGAATCCTCCTGTTTGCCAAGGGGGCTTTTCTGAAGCGATATACCCAGTGGTTAAGTCTAGTATGTATATCGGGGTACGTGGTGGAAGAGTCCTGGCTCGAAGATGATCGGTCTCAAGTATTCATGAACGCATCTATACTGGCTCTTAGAGACGGGCAATTATCCAATGGAGAGAAGAGGATCTTGGTGAAGTTAGCACACGCGTTGAGGCTCCAGGAGGACGAGCCCAAGCGGATTTACGATGCTATTCTATCTGGAGAGACAGACATGATCAGTGGAGATAGGTTAGGGCATAGCGAGAAGATACTAGTGTACGGTCAAGTACTGGAAGCAATGCTAATCCACACGGATCGGTCAGAAGAGGTAATCGCTCAAATTGCATATCTTAGAAAGATGTTCGCTATTGAGGAAGCCGAGCACAGGGCCATTGCAAGAAGTCTGGATCGGCAGTTAGAGGAAATCGTCCATCGGTCATTCATAGACGAGTATCGAGTTCGTCTGAATGAGACTGGAGATGCGCTAAGACAGATTTCTTCACAGCTACTGGAGCGAGTTGTTCGTCGATAGCGTCAAATTGCCAATAGGGAATCAGTAGTTGAAATGAGTGGAGTATTGGTACTTGATGAGTTCCTTGAGAGCCAGCCGAAGAGAGTGCACAAATCACACAGGAAGTTAGCTAGAGTAGTTCGTGAAGCATACCCGATAGGGGTGCCAGCACTGATCATGAAATCGAGTACAGATAGACTGGGAGCGTCTGCCGGATACTCTTTCCACCTTGGAACACCGGATGACATCCTCAGAAGAATTGCTTCCTGGTTGATTACACATGCTAAGGGCAATCAGGATGTGCTATGGAGGCTGATGCGAGAGCTTTGGTCCAGGCACGGAAGGGAGGATGTTGCTCTTTCCGCGCTGCTTCTAGCGAATTTGGACCACCAGGCAGCTGGTACTGACCCATGGGATATACTATCTTCATTGATTAATACCAAGGAGCCTGCAGATGCTCTCCTGCTAAGTATTGAGGAAGTGCTTAGAGCAGGTCATGGAGGGCCAAGTAATGTGCAGTATAGATCATGGTGCTCTGCTAGGAAGGTACAGACTCACCTGGCGCTTATCTCAGCGTTCGCTAGCCAAAACTCGGGTTTGGACATCCCTCCGGAGATTATTGCACTACTCCTTGACGTAGATGTCCCAGACGGCGATTCTCTTCTGGGTCGTATCAGAGACAGGTTTTCGGAACTCTAACCATAGTACTAATTCGTCCTTAGCCTCCGTGATTGCCATGGTCGAGCGCCTGTTGCCATCGGATGACCCCGTAGCAGAGGAAGTTCTCGAGTGGACAATTAAGAGAGATGCCCAAGATATTGCCCAGTTAATGGAGTGGCTAGTAGGAACCACTGCAAGGAAGGATCGGGAGATGCTCATAAACCGTGCATTGGATTTAATGGAAGAGATTGATCATGCATTAAAGCGGCTTGACGAGCTAAGGTGAACTTATGCGGTCTCTTTTGCTTGCAGGGGGGAGATCCTCTAGGATGGGGACTGATAAGGCAATGATCGAGGTAGATGGTCACTCAATGATTTCTAGAGTAGTCAAGGCACTGACTCTCGCAGGATTGGAGCCAATCAGAATCGCAGTGGCTAATCCTGAAGACATCGAGAAATATGGAAGCGAAGTAGGCCTGGACGCAGATGTCGAATGGGTTTTGGATGCCAGAACTCACGCTGGTCCGATTGATGCTATTGAGGAGGCGCTTCTAGACTCTGGATGCGGTGAAATTCTACAGCTAGCGGCAGTAGACTACCCCTGGGTGACAGAGGAGTTGTTCATCTCTCTGCAGGAGGGTTTGGATGATGATAATGCCCTAATCATGCCTCATGATGGAGAGAGGTCCCACCCTCTCCTAGCATTGATTCGCAGCGAGGACGTTCTAGGAATGTTGCATTCTGACAGGAGGCCGCTCAGAGCGCAGTTCGCAGAGATCAAGCATTCGATACTGATTGAAGAGCCTGAAATCCTTCGGAACGTGAACTCACCCGAGGACCTGGGGTGACACTCCCCCAGAGCAGATAAGATCGATAATCTCGGGGTATAGAGTATGCTCTACCTTCTTGACCCTATCCTGAAGTGACTCCTCATCGTCGTCAGGGAGAATGGGCACTTCTCTTTGAGCAAGAATGGGGCCTGAATCAACGCCCTCGTCAACCAGGTGTACGGTACAACCCGTGGTTTTGGCGCCTGCAGCGAGTGCGTCTCGGTGAGCATGGGCCCCAGGGAAATCTGGAAGTAGAGATGGATGAATATTCAGGAGTCTTCCCTTCCAAATTGCAACAAAAGATGGTGTCAGGATTCTCATATACCCACTTAGAACAACTAGTTCAACTCCGGAAGATTTGAGTTGTCGTAAAATCATACTCTCATGTGCTAGACGACGCTCGGTGCTCTGCAGTCCCTTTGGAAGTGGAATCCCAATCGTGGTGATTCCTGCACTCCTACCATGCTCTAGTCCTCCAGCATTTTCACTATCTGCAATTACCAAAACCGTCCGATGACACCTAGGCTTGGAAGATTGGAATGACAATAGGGAAGACAGTCCCGATCCGCCTCCTGAAATCATAACAGCCAACCTCAGAGGCTCTTCGATAGAAGCGGCTCTAGGTAGAACGAATGGCGCCTCCATGTCTTTGTGGTGGGGAGTTTCCGCTTGAGTCTTCGGATAACTCAAACTTAAACGAAGGCGGGGTTACCAGTGAGTGTAGTTCATGGAAAGAACAGCCACCATTGACGAAATTGTTGAGAGATATTGCGTATCCGGCAATCCCTTTCTGAGTCGTTTGTACCTGGGGTTAGGGTTCCTGTTCATAGGTTTCGCAATAATCGGCCTTTGGGTTCCGGGATGGCCTACGGTTTCTTGGGCTGTACCAGCGGCCTTCCTCTTCTCATACTCCAGCGAGAGAATGTTCAGGTGGACTCTTACGAATCGATTCTTCGGATCCGCGATGTTCGATTACTATGCAACTGGAAAGACGGTGCCAAGTCATGCAAAAGTAGCAATCATTGCGCTTATTGGGTTGATGTCTGCAGCTTCGGCGACCTTCGTCTGGAAGGTCTCTACACTTGGTGATGGAGAAATTTTCGAGCCATCCTCATGGAATGGTGCTGATCCGGGATATGGGGCTGTGACCATTATCCTAGTCGGGCTTTTCGGTATGTTTTACGTGGCAACCAGAGTCAGAATCAGAGAAATAGGCTGACTCAAACTCTTTTTGCAGATGACCAACCCGCGGATGTAGAGAAACATGGACTTCGACACAATCTCAGTAAGAGGCAAGAGCAAGCCAGACCCGACAACGGGTGCGATAGTACCCCCGATATACCAGACTGCGACCTATGTATTGGAGGAGATAGGGATCGACAAGGGGTTCGACTACACTCGCTCATCCAATCCCACTAGGCAGGATCTAGAGGAGCACTTGGCCGCATTGGAGGGAGGTAAGTTTGGGATTGCTTTCTCCAGTGGAATGGCAAGTGCGGACAGCTGTATGAAGCTTCTAAGTCAGGGCGATCACGTTGTCTGCTGTGATGACGTATATGGGGGGACTGCGAGGCTTTTCAACAACCTGATGACGAACTACGGAGTCGAATTCACCTACGTCGACTCACAAGTGGCGGAGAATGTCCAGAAAGCTATACGTCCAGAGACGAAGATGGTGTGGGTAGAAACCCCAACAAATCCACTTTTGAAGGTCACAGACCTAGAGGCTGTAGGGAAGATCGCGAAGAGTAATGACCTGCTTTACGTTGTGGATACCACTTTCGCGACCCCGGTTTTCCTCAGGCCTCTGGAGTATGGGGCTGATCTGGTGCTTCACAGTACCACGAAGTATCTGAGTGGACATAACCAGATTATCGGAGGCGCAATTATTACCGATAGAGACGATCTATATGATCAGTTGAAGTATATCCAGAAGAGCGTTGGAGCGGTCCCTAGCCCGTTCGATTGCTGGTTGGTGATTATGGGTCTGAAGACCCTTCATCTGAGGATGCAGAGACATTGGGAGAATGCGGAGAAGATAGCGTCCTACTTGGAGGAACATCCGAAGGTATCCAAGGTGGTCTATCCCGGATTGGAATCACATCCCATGCACCACGTAGCCAAAAGTCAGATGAAAGGGTACAGTGGGATGATCTCGTTCGAGTTGGAGGGGGGACTGGAGGCTGGTAAGAAATTAATGAATTCGGTCGAGTTGTGCCTCCTTGCCGAGAGCTTGGGTGCTGTAGAGACTATGATCACCCATCCTGCAACTATGACTCATGCGGAGGTTCCTAGGGAGGAGCGTTTGGCTAGAGGGTTTGAAGACGGCCTGGTCAGGCTCTCTGTGGGAATCGAGGACCCAAATGACCTGATTGCTGATTTGGAGAAGGCCTTCGAAAAGGTGTGATCATTCCCATTCGTCTGGTTCCCAACCGTTCTCTCTAAGCCAGTCGTCGTTATAGAACTTCGAAAGATATGGATTACCGGCATCTGGGAGAACTGCGACCACCATGGCTTCCTCACCATTTTCCTCTGCCTCGTTGGCAATATCGATAGCCACCTTGATCGAGCCCCCACATGAGCCTCCGCAGAACATCCCCTCCCTCCTTGCAAGGGCTCTCGCCCATTGGAAGCACTCTCCGTCATCGACCTGACGAATCTCATCAATTACAGAGAAATCGGTTGCAGATGGGATAAAATCCTCTCCGAATCCTTCGACCTTGTACGTGTCTGGTTGCCCCATGGTCCCCTCTTCGAACCATTGTTTGAGAATAGAGCCAACTGCGTCGACTCCCACAATCTTTGGTGGTTCTGATCCATTTGACTCGGCCATCTCCTTCAATGACTTGGATGTGCCAGAAATCGTCCCACCAGTTCCCATAGTGGCTACGAAGTGGGTTATCTTTCCCTGAGTCTGCTCCCAAATCTCCGGTCCTGTCGAGAGGTAGTGAGTCAATGGATTCGCCTCGTGCGAATATTGGTCGGGATACCAGGCTCCAGGTATCTCTCTTGCCAGTCTAGCAGCCACTTCGTAGTACGAACGGGGATCCTCCTTCTCTACTGCGGTCGGACAGACGTGAACCTCAGCTCCCATGGCCCGTAGGAGGTCTATCTTCTCCTTACTCATCTTATCTGCCATGGTGAAGATGCAGCGATAACCCCGCTGTGCAGCAACCATTGCTAGTCCTATTCCAGTGTTTCCAGAAGTTCCCTCGACAATCGTCCCTCCTGGTTTCAGTAGTCCTTTCTCCTCAGCGTCTAGAACCATCTGCAAACCGATTCTATCCTTTATCGATCCTCCAGGGTTACATCTCTCAAGCTTGACCCAGACGGAAGATTTTCTCAGGTCCTCCGTAATTCTATTCAATCGAATAAGGGGCGTATTGCCTATGGCTGATACCAAGTCCTCATAGGTATTGGAACGTGGTTGCGATGGGTTGGACACAGTGGTGCATCGAACCCCGCTGTATGATGGTTTTCACTCAGAGTTTCTTGATGATTTGTAGTAGTTCCATCCAGCAAAAGGTAGGCTCCAGAAGACGCCGCCCAAAGCGGCGAATGGAATGAGCAAGAGCCAGTATGAATACTCGTCAAGTGATGGGCCTCCGAAAGTTGCACCGAATACAGGAAAAATGAAGGTGCCAAAAGAGGTTGGAATGAGATGATATAGACTAAGTCTCACGTTGAGTTTTTCCTCCCAGATTTTCCGAGTTAGAATCGGGGGTAATAGGGATATACAAAGAAAGCCGATTACCGCACTGCCGCATGACTCGAATATCATATCACCTAGAGACAGAAGTAGAAGCATCAAGATAGCAATCATTGCCCCGGATACCGCTCCGCTGGAGAGGATTTGCTTCCAATTCAGGTACTCACCTAATGTCTGAAGAGGCGGATTCCTGTAAATATCATTGCCATATCATGCTGGTTAGCGGCCTCAATTACTTCATCGTCACGAATTGAGCCTCCCGGTTGCACAATACTGGTAATCCCGATTTCATTTGATGTGTCTATCCCATCGCGGAAGGGAAAGAAGGCATCGGATATCATCATGGCTCCCTTTGCTCTTTCACCCGCCCTCCTTGCCGCTATTCGGACTGACTCCACCCGACTAGTCTGCCCGGGGCCGACTCCCACGGTAGAGTAACCATTCTCTGTCTTACGTACTAGAATAATCGCATTAGACTGGACTTCGGCAATCACGGAGGTACCGAACCTAGCCAGATTTAGCTCGTCCCCGTCAAGCATCTTTTCGGTAACATGGCTTACATTTTCCCAATCGATGTTAGGAACGCCCTGGATCTGGGATAGCCAACCTCCCTGTACTTGTCGAATCTTTGGTTCATCTGTAAGTTCGCCTAATGGATCAAGAGTCAGAATTCTCCTATTCTTGCTCTCAGAGAGAATCTCCAAGGCATCCGATTCGTAACCCGGTGCAATCATACATTCAAAGAAGTGATTTCCGATTGACTCGGCGGTTTCTCTTTCAACCACCTGATCGAATGCGATAACGCATCCGAATGCGCTCTCTGGGTCGCTGGCCAGAGAGTTTTCCCAGGCAGAAACCTGATTCTCGGAGATAGAGGCCCCACAGGGATTTGTGTGCTTGATGACTACACAAGAGTGAGTGCCGAAATCGCAAGTCTGCGAGATAGACCTGACTAGCCTCAGCGCAGCGTCGAGATCCAGGTAGTTGTTGTATGAGAGGGGTTTGCCACCATGTTGAACTGCTCTCGAGAGCCCTCTTGACGCCCCAGGAGATGGGAAGAAAGAAGCCGGTTGGTGAGGATTCTCCCCATACCTTAGTTCTACACCCTGATCTGAGGTTGTCAGAATTCTATTTGGAATCATACTTTCTGTGAATCTCCCCCACAACTCGTTAGAAACTGCAGAGTCGTATGCTGCGGTAGATTGGAATGCAGATATTGCCAAGTCCCTCCTCAACCCTAAATCGACCCCAGAGGGGTTCCCCTCGGTTTTCGAAAGCGCTTCCAGTACCGATCTATGCTGATCTGGGTTTGTGATTACAATGACGTCTGCATGGTTCTTTGCCGCCGATCTCACCATCGCCGGTCCACCAATATCAATCATCTCAATTAGTTCCTGTTCGCTTGCCGGGGGGTCTCGCGCAGCGGTTTCTTCGAAAGGATACAGGTTTACGCATACCATGTCTATTGACCCATATCCCATTTCCACCAGTTTTTCCATATCCTGTTTCGAATCGCGTCTGGCAAGTATCCCTCCGTGGACCGCGGGGTGTAGGGTCTTGACCCTGCCATCGAATATCTCGGGGTGACCTGTAGCTTCGGATACATCCATTACTTCGATTCCCGAATCTCTGAGTCTAGTTGCGGTTCCACCCGTCGATAGGATTGCCCAGCCCATGGATTGTAATGATGCAGCCAGTTCTTCGATTCCGGTTTTGTCCCAGACGCTGATCAGCGCTGTGGGTCGCTCCATGGGAATCCGTGTGTGAAGGAGGCTTGAAGGTTCGTGGTCGCTATTCGCCCCTAGCTGAAATGACCTGATCTATTCGTAGCATCCCCATTGCCGTCTCGGTGGCCGATTGCAAGGAGTTCTCAATTACTGACCTAGGGTGCCAGACCCCTTCGACTATCCATTTCTTGCCGTCCTCGGAAATTCCAACGGGAGACTCCTCCAGTGATGTAGATCTTAGTTCCAGAATACGGTCCAGCGGCTCCCCTCCAGCGTTCTCAACAAGTGTGGAGGGGATTGTCTCCATGGCTCTAGCAAACGCCTCCATTGCAAGTCTCTCCCTCCCAGCCTGTTTCTCTGAAGCCAATCTAACTGCATGAGCTATTCTGCTGTGGATAGATCCTGCGCCCGGAAGGACGTACTCATTCAGTGCTAAGGAAGTAGATCTGAGCGAGTCGTGAATTCCTCTGATTACCTCCTCTGTACCTGCCTCACCTGCACCTCCTATCTCTATAGTCACAACTGATGGGTTTGGGCATCCCTCAATCCGAATCACATCTTCTACCTCATTAGAAGCTGGCTTCCTCTCCCATGACGCGCTACCGCACTGCCCCAAGTCAGACTCCTCTATACCTAGCGGGCTTTCCACTATCCTAGCTCCCGTTGCACCAGAAGCGTTTCTCAATTCAGAAGAGTCCAGTCCTTCCACGACTAGAACAGATTTCTCGCAGAGCATATGAAGGACGTCCTTATCGATCTCACCGGAGCAAAGAACTACCCTTGCACCAGATTCGAGGATACTTCTGGAAATTTCCTCCTTCCTATCCTTCTCGGCTTCGATGAACGAGTCCAAGTCGTCAGCACTCGTGATTTTCATTTCTGCATCTCTGGACATTGCTCTAATCTTCAGTTCTCCGTTTAGACATACCACCTTTGCATCTCGCAAGTCGTTAGGTAGGTTGTCCATCAGTACTCGTCTACGGAGGATAATCCCGTTTACCAATCGAGAGTCCCTGATGCTCCCAGTTCCGCTCTTGAACATGGAAACGTGTTGGGCAGATGCCTCGCCCCTGTTGTCTAACACTGTGCTGAGAGCCTTGACAATTAGAGGTGGGAAGAACCCGAGGGCGGTGTCTGCAACTTTACCACTGAGAGACGTCTCGGCCACTTCCAATAGCTTCTTCTCATCGCATTTTCTCAGGTCTGACTCTATCTGTAATCTAGCGGTCTGGAGTGATAATTCGTATCCATCGACCAGGGTTAGAGGGTGGAGGCCCTTCCTGAACAGGTTATTCGCCTCGATTAGCAGTGACCCGCACAGTAGCATCGTGGTTGTTACCCCGTCACCACAGTCCTCCTCTTGCGACTCTGCCATGGAGACCATCATTTTGGCAGCAGGATGCCTTACCAGAAGCTCGGCCACTATCTTCGCTCCGTCGTTGGTGACTGCTGTGGTACCGTCCGTCTTGTAGAGCATCTTGTCTAGACCTCTGGGTCCGAATGTTGGCTTCAGAAGATCTGAGAATACTCTCGCTGCAACGATGAGCTTCTCTTGGACCTCGGTACCGCTGGTGACCTTGGTGCTTTGTGGGGTGATTGCGACCTTGGGTCCATCTGAGTCCCCTCCCATGAGGGCTTTCGGCACGAAAGGCTGACATGAATGCTTTGAGGAGGCAAAACGCACCAATTGTTAGCAAAAGATACGAATGTCTATGATAGTTAAAACTCAGGAATTATTGTGAAAATAAGACGTAGGGCTGTCATATTCGTTTCCTCTATGATGCTGATCTGCTGCTTTTCGACCAGTGGTTCGGCTCAAATTCTACCCGAGGCCGATGTGGAGTGCGAGGATTCGGTTACGTTGGATATATCTCCTGGTTCTATAAAACAAGCAATTGTTAATTGCGAACTGACGAATCCTACTTCTGGATCTGAGAGTATAGAAATCTCGTATCAATCTGGAAACCTGAACGTAGCTGGTCCGGGAAGCATGACTGTAGAAGGAGGGGAGTCTGTAGATTTCCAGATTGCTGTAGCATCTACAGGCGAAATTCCAGCCGGGATGTATGATATCAACGTGAGTGTCGTAGTCACTGAGTGGAACGGAGTGCCAGTGAGTGTGTTCGGGTTCTCCGATGAGGATGTGATCGAAGTGGAAGTTCTACCATACACCGTATGCTCTTCATCCGGTCCTTCTGCGATATTCTCTGAGGCGGGAGAAGATGTATTATTCTCAGTTGTTTACAGTTGCGACAGCAACGAAGAGAACTCTCTGGAAGTCTCACTACACCTCCTTGAGGAGGGGAGTAGCCAGGAGACTATGTGGCCCTCTGGGTTCAATGATATGTCTGTAGATACTTGTAGAGTGGAGAATCCTATGGGCTCAGTCAACTGTGATTTCGTCCTGACCACCCCCTCCAATCTTCAGAGCAAATGGGAGGGTTGTCTAATCGTAGTAGATGAAATGACGGATCCGAACTGGGGATGTTCTAGCGAGTTTGCTTTCTCGCTCACTGTTAATGAGAAGGAGACCGTGGTTCCATCTGTTGGTTTGGATGTGAATGGAACTTTTCTTGAAGACTTGGGCATTACCGAGGAGAATCAGAGTTTGTTGATTGGAGTAGGTTTGGGAGGAGCAATTCTGATATTTTCACTATTCTTTCTCTACAGGAGAAGAAGAGGCTAGCCCAATACGGTGACCATCCATCTGATTGACAGGGAAGAGGTGGCTCCGAGAGCCAATGAGGCAATTGATTCGAAGTGGAATGTGTTTGTGTAGATATAGAAGAGGGAAAGTGTGAGTAGGAGGAAGACGCCCAGATCTAATATCTCGTTCTTACCAAATCCTGATCTCTGGATGATATGATCCCGCTCTTTAATACCCAAAACGATAGTTGCCAGAGCTGCTGCTAGAATGGAATGCCCTACGATCCAGCCTAATGTTTCGCCAAACAGGACGACTAAATCGTCCTGGAACCCAGCAAGGATGGTTGATGCTATGTTCACCATGGCCCCCGGTCAGGCTCTGAACCTTTGAACAATATGTAAGTGAGTGCACCTTAGTTGGCCGTAATGAGTGGTCTTGAACCTCACTATTGTGGGGATTTATTACGAATGCCCATGTAGAAGAATTGGGGATCAGATGTATATTCCGGGGGCTTGGACGCTGAAGCAACTCATTACAGATCCTGGGTCTCTATTCGATAGGTCTCCCAAGAACCCGGATGGGACCAAGATAGTGACCGAAGAGAGTGTGTTAGTAGAAATGTTCCTCAAGGAGCCGATTGACATATGGGTAAACTCATTCGGAGGGGCACGCTCAAACTTCATCGTAAACCTGCTGGAGCACAAATACACGGTCAGGAACGAGGCACACAGGGTCAAGGGGTGTCATTACATCAGACCTCTAGATGTAGGAGTTGAAATGGGTGCCTTCTGCTTTGTGGATGACTTCGGCTTGGCTCTAAGCTCTCAGATAAACAGAGGCTTCACTTTCAACTACAACAAACTAAGAGACGACACCAGCGAATTCTCTGTGGAAAGATGGATCGAGAAGGTATCCAAGCAAATTGATAATTGGACGGCGGGGAGTTTCTTTCCGGTGATTCTGATAAACACGGATCGCATTACGGAAAACGCAGCTGAATTCGAGAAAACCTTCGAAGTTCCATTCTCTGGTTTCCAGGTAAGAAAGACGAGAGAAATGCATCCGAGCCTGGAGCCATTCCACGAGCAAATCTCCGAAGTAAATGATAAATTGGCAGAACTCCCGGATTTTGCTGTTTTAGGAGTAAATTAGAGGTATCAGTTTGACTATTTCTAGGGAAGATTCAGCGAGGATTTACTCCACTCTGGATAAGTCAGGGGTTTTTTCCGGGGGTAGCCAGAATGACTTCCATGATGCAGGAGAAAACCAATTGGCCATACTTACTCATTTTGGATTAACGGCGTCTTCAATGGTCTTGGACATCGGCTGCGGCTGCCTTAGAGGAGGCAGGTGGCTCATTCCCTACCTAAATTCGGACTGTTACTTCGGTGTGGAGCCTAATGTAGAAATGCTTGAGATAGGAAAAAAAATAGTAATCGATTCTAAAATACTACAAGATAAGAAACCAAAATTCAACACGAATTCAGACTTCGAGTTCGACGTATTCGGAACAACTTTCGATTATTTCATCGCAAGATCAATATGGACCCATGCTTCCAAAAAACAGATAGAAAAGATGCTTGATCAATTTGTCAGACATTCGTCCCCCTCGGCTAGATTCCTGACTTCCTACATGAGGCCAAGAATACCATTCCTCGACGGCTACAAGGGAGAGAGTTGGGTTGGCAAGAGTCACGAATCTGATCAACCGGGAATTGCTAGGCATAGTCTAAGATGGATCGAGAAGGCCTGTTTAAACAGGGGACTGAAGGTAAGTAGTATAGATGAGCCAAAGCTAAACTACGGAGCACAAATATGGCTGTTGATAGAGAGGACGCAGGAGGATACTGACCTCTAATGTGTATCATTATTGGGTAGTGATCGAATCTATCGATTTCTTAAGTCGGTCCACGTGTCTTTCAGGAGTAAGGCCTAGTTCCTGGATTCGCGTCATTCCTTCCCTTGCCCATGACTCTCTCGTTTCCTCATCCTTGGCTTGTTCGAAGGCTTTCCTCCAAGCTTCTAGGTCGCCTCTGCTAAGCAGTCTTCCGTTTACCCCGTCAACGATTGTATCGGTATACCCCCCAAAATCAACAAACAACGGGGGCGTTCCTATGGCCATAGCCTCTACAGGCGTCAAGCCGAAGGCCTCCCCATGCGAGAAGCCGACAACTGCCCTCGCGTTTCTGAAGATGGCGCACATCTCTATTGAGTTCAAATTGGAAAGAATCTGTACATCCACTCCCAGGGAGTCTGCCTTTTTTCGGAATAGTTGGTTTTGCTCCGAAGAGCCCCCGCCAATTACCACCAGATCGAGGTCGCACCCTGAAACATGCTCAAGCGCTTCAAAAACTCCCTTGAACCTGCTCATGTTGCCAACCGTAACCAAGTAAGGAATACCTTGGCTCCTAAATCTCCTCAGAGCCTCCTTTTCTTCGTTTGTCGGATTTGAGTTGAATTCTGAAATATCGACTACAGGATATAGGACTCCTCCCTCTATCCGGTATTCCTTCCACAGTCGAGAGGCGGAGAACTTGGAATTGGCATTTATCACCCAAGATTTGTTTTTCTTGAACCTTTGAAATGAGGAAATTATTCTTCTTCTATGATAGAATTGCAGAATATGAACCAATTTTGCCCTCCATAATCCGGTCCCATCCGAGTTAAGATGGTTGACATCGTCAAAAATCCCTGGTTTGGACTCAAGGAAATGGAGGTGTAGTGGCTTGCTATCGGGAACTAATGAGGCGAAATCCATAGACCCCGCTCCTGTTGTTAAGTGGATAGCATCGGCCCATTCTACAGCCTGGTGGATTCCATCCAAATCTTCCCATGCTCTCTTGGAGCTACGATCCTGCTTAGCCGAAATCTCATTCCAAAGACCACCCTCTATTTCCCATTGGTTGTCTGGACAAAGAACTTCAACACCTAGCGATTCAATCGATTTCCTCTGGCTCTCCAGGATGTTAAGACATGCGAATTTGGTCTCAAATTTTCTACTAATTTCAGGAAGGTTGCGCATTATATCCCTCGCCGCGCCACCGTTACTAACCATTGCAGCCTTTACCACAAGAAGACGTGTCTGTGGCTCACTCATGGCTCTTCGAGAATCTAACTGGATTTTTCTCTGTCGGTCGATTAGTTTTGTTTTTCCATCCATCCCTTGGATTCGAAACCAGTTAATTTCGATAGCAGTTGTACCTCTTCGGATACAGTTTTCTTGCAAATCCTGTAATGCTCCTCTTGCGCTTTTAACAGCGGGACAGCACTACTGAGAATTGGAGCGTTGTAGATATTCAAATCTCTCTTCTGAAGTACTCTAACAACAGGTCCCTTGATCATTTGTGGGACGAGTGAGAAGACGAGTCTGACGGCCTTTCCAATGGCCGACATGGGCCGACGACGAGAGGCAGAATTAGAGTTCCTTGACATGTCGATGTTGTAGTCATGCTGAGGCAGTCCGAGAAACTGTTCCAATTCCTCCAGAACCTCGGCTGGCCTGGTTCTCAAATCGGAACTATCGATGATGTAGAACCTGTCTAATGGGAATTTCTGTAACCATCTTTCCATTGAGCTACCATACCTTGAGTCGCATCTTAGCCTCTCGTCCTCCCAAGCTGATTCGAACTCCGACCAATCTACACCGTTCTTTTTTGCTTCTCCACTGTCTAAGACCATTCTCCAATGACTGAAGATCCTGGACACTGGCTCACGAAAAGATAAGACGAATCTTGGATCATCGAATCTATCGGAAATCCTACCTGGTGCCTCCGGGCACGAGAAGGCATGAATCGAAGCATCCAGTCTTATTCCGCCTCCATCGAAGAACGATTCGTATAGTTCCCAGTCGGGTTCCTCTACACTACGTGAGAAGGTTCCCTTGTGGGTGGCGATGATGTTTGGCTCCTTGGGGTTTGAGACACAAATATTGGGGTTTTGAGAGAGAGTTGCAGCTAGCCAGGTTGTTCCTGACTTTGGAGTTCCAATTAGGAAAGCATGTGTCCCGGAAACTCTCTCTGAGTCGCCCATGACACGTCGTAACCATACGAATGTTAAGTCCTAATGGAGAGAAGAAGCAATATGTGTCTAAGTACAGGGATGTCCGTGACAAACGAGGTACGGCTAGAAGACGCAAATTGGCTACTGTCTCTAGCCGGGCTCCCGCACTCCGAGAATATGGCCCCTCTTGCAGGAGGCTGGGACAACAAGAACTTCCTCGTTGATTTGGTTGATGGTAGTAAGGTCGTGCTGAAGGCATGGTTTGCAAATAGGATAGAAGAGGTCGATAGGGTAATTCTCAGACACATTCACCTTGATAGCCATGGAATTCCAACTACGGTCCCAATCAAGCTCGCTGACAACAGTAGTTTTGCTGAGAAGAACGGAGTCGCTTGGACTCTACTTCCGTATATCCGAGGAGGTCATCTTGGAAATGATTCTGAATCCCTTGTTGACCTGGGCAAGGTATTGGCTCAAATGCACGAGATACCCAATTCGGATTGTTTTCCGACGGAATATCGGATGGGTTTTTCGCTTTTCGAAGAGGTTTCTTCTCTATCGAAGGATGGAGGTCCTGATTCCTCTTTTGTAGAGCTTCTCGCTTCTGAGGCCAGTGCTATCAAGGAAGGTCTAGTCGAAGAAATCCCCGTTGGAATCCTACACGGAGATCTGTTTCCGGACAATGTCATCGGGAAGGGAGAGGTTGGTGCGATTCTTGACTTAGAGGAGGCTTGGATAGGTCCGAAGATTTTCGATTTGGCCATGGCATTCGTTGGATTTGGCTGGGATGATGCACAGCCAGTATTGGACAGGTGGCAGTCTCTGGTTGAGGGTTATCAAAGCATCAGACTTCTTGAAGACAGGGAGATTGAGTCACTCCCAATGATGCACAGATACGCAACTCTTGCTATTGCTTGTTGGAGGTATTGGAAGCATAATCTGGTTGACCCAGACGAAGGGCTGTCCAAGAGGTATGTAGAAATGGTAGATAGGCTGGAGGTCGAATTCGAATTCTAGAGGGTTACCATGAGAGGCGAAGTTCACTCGATCAACGTTAGCGACGGAGGCGTACCCAAGTCCATGGTTGAGTCCGCGGATATCATGTACAGTGGGGTCGAGGGGGACTTCAACAGGTTTCGATCGAATAAGGGCGGGGATACAGATAGAGCAGTCTGTATCTTCTCTCTAGAGCTAATCCAGCGACTGAAGAATGAGGGTCACCCGATAGAGATCGGGTCTACGGGTGAGAATCTGACAATTCGAGGAGTCGATTGGGATTCACTTTCTGAGGGGACGCGCTTAGAGATTGGCGACGTAGTGCTTGAGCTTAGCGAGCCTTGTGCCCCCTGCTCAAAGATTGGCGAGTCGTTCATAGGAAGACGATTTGACAGAGTCGACCACGATCAGGAGTACGGTTGGTCGAGGTGGCTAGCACGTGTTTTGCGAGAAGGTAGGGTCTCCGTTGGGGATTCCGTGAATATCGTTATTACTCCCGACCAGTAGAATTCCGCCATGGTTACCACAGGCGATACTTGGATGATTCGCAGGGGAGGGCGAAGAATTGGGATAGGGCAGAGGATCTCTCGAGGTTGGAAGATGACAAAACTGGGAATTGCGGTTGTCTGGTCCGACCCAGAGTTACTCGTGTACACATTCCTGTCGGCTATATTTTCTCTCGTAGCAATAGGGGCAGCGATATCCGGCTCAGTCGGTCTGGATGCTATCGCCTCCAACCCGGAGTGCGTCGGCGACGAATGTGGCAGTGAGCTGGTATTCGCACACATGGCAATTTGGTTCGTCTTCTACATGTTAGTATCTGTAATCACCGTCTTCTGGAACGCGGCTATCGTAGCAAGCGCGTATGAGCGCCTCAGCTCGGGAACCAATCCAAGCTTCTCATACGGCATTGGGCAAGCGATGAAGTGTCTACCACAGATCCTGGTTTGGGGACTGATTGCAGGAACTGTCGGGCTTTTCATCCAGATACTCGAGGGGCTTTCTCATAGCGAAGACTCGCCGATTCCACTAAGGATAGTGGCAGGCTTGGCTAGTTTCATCATTGGAATTGCTTGGTGGATCGTCACATTCTTCATGATCCCTATGATTGTCCTGGAGAGGGCCGGGGTACTAGATAGCATGGGCAGAAGTGCAGACTTGTTCAAGAGGACCTGGGGAGAGGATGTTACATCTCACATCGGAACCGGGCTTCTGATGATTCTATGCATATTCGTTCTGATTGGAATATCCATCCCACTGATGTACTTAGGTGATTTGGGAGTCATCCTAGGAATCGTAGTCCTTGCTGTGGGACTATTGTTCACAGTCCTCTTCTTCTCGACAGTTGATGCCGTGAATAGGGCATCTCTGTTCTACTATGCGAAGACCGGTCAGGCTCCTCCCATGGCCGCCAAAGTAGGAATTAGGTTCTGAGGTGGAATATGACAAGCATTAGTCCCGGAGCGGACATAATTGAGGAATTGGTTGTGGCTGCGGCAGATAGCATCCCAGAAGGAAAGGAAGACGGACTGTGGAGAGCCTTCAGGAGAGCGTTTGCGGTTTGCTTGCCCCTGGCTCCCATCATTTACTTGGCACTGTGGAAGCTAGGATACCTCTGAAATATGCAGGCGTAAGCCCACTGACTCACAAGCAGAGGTACCCGAGCGGTCAAAGGGGCTGGGATGAGGTCCCAGTGCGTAGTGCTTCGCAGGTTCGAATCCTGCCCTCTGCACCAAAAATTCAACCTAGAAGAGTACTGTAATAGTCTGGAGGTATCACTATCCAAAGTGCGACAACAAACAAGGACACTCCCATCCCTCGGTTTAGCAAGGTAGCCGAACGAGGAGTAGTGAAGGCCCTACGTAGGACCGTTCCGAATGCAGCCCAAGTCATGACTGCTGGGAGTCCGAATACCACATTCAGTATCACTAGCATTGCCTTTCCGGAGAATCCAGTTCCAAAGAGGGAGCCGAATGTAGTCATGAGGACCAAAAAGTGAATCCACGCCTTTCCGTTAACGAACTGAATGGCCACCCCTGTCGAGAATCCAAGACGCTCTTCCTCGATAGAACCGTCCTCGAGAGAGTTTGAAGTCGCGATCTTGAACGAGAGGTACGCAATGTAACCGGCTCCGACATAGGTCAATATCTCGAAGAACTCCTGGTTGTTCTCGATGAAAACAGTAGCCCCCCCAACGAACAAGCCCAGAGTTGACCAACCTACAGCCATTCCTGAAATCAGTGTAAGAGTTGCCTTGAATCCGTGTTGTGAGCCGTGAGCAGCACAGAGTACATTGTTTGGCCCGGGGCTGAAGCACATCGGGATAATGAACACAAGAGTGGCAAGCAGAAGAGTTTGGTCCATCATTCCACCTGTCAGGATTGGCTGGCCAGTAGCGCCTGTTCAATGTCTGACCATAGGTCATCAACATCCTCTATTCCAACGCTCATCCTCACGAAACCAGGGACGATTCCAGCCTCTAGTCGATCTTCCTCAGGAACGAAAATATCGCTCGTGTTGAACGGGCAAGAAACTAGGCTCTCAATCCCTCCGAGGCTTGTCGCTTCGAATATGATATCGAGTGCTCTGACGAAGCGCATTGCTCTCTCGTCCCCACCTTTAACTACGAATGACAGCATTCCCGTCCCATTCGGGACGATTCGCTTGGCTACCTCGTAGTCAGCATAGCTCTTCAGAGAGGGGTGGTTAACAGTACTTATTTCTGGGTGCTCTTGCATTCTTCTAGCTAGTTCAGAAGAGTTTGATGCGTGTATTGGCATTCGGGCATGAAGGGTTCTCATACCCCTTTCCAGAAGATAGCACATGAGGGGGTCCGCGGTTCCTCCTAGTCTGGATTTGGTCTTGAATACCCCCTTGATGAGATCGGCTCTTCCGACAACTATCCCTGCTGTTAGATCAGTGTGTCCGTTCAGGAACTTGGTTCCTGAGTGAATAACAACATCGAACCCCATTGAAATCGGTTGACAGGCCCACGGGGTAGCGAATGTGTTATCGACAACCGAAATCAGATCATTCTCCTTCGCTATCGATGCCATTGCCTCCAGATCACACACCTTGAGTACGGGATTGGTAATTGTCTCGACATAGAGTACCTTGGTGTTCTCATTTATGGCGGCCTCAAACGAAGAGGGGTCTCTGATGTCTGCCATCGTTACGTCTATTCCGAACCTGGGGAAATCGGAAGTTAGTAGACCGTATGTCCCCCCATAGATATCTGCAGATGTAACCATGTGATCACCCTTGGAAAGCATGGATAGAAGTGTAGAGGAAATTGCTGCCATTCCACTTGCAAGTGTTTCTCCGTCCTCGGCTCCCTCCAACGAGGCTACCTTCGAAGCCACGGCCTCGGAGTTAACACTCGACCAGCGACTGTAGATTAGAGAGTGCTGGCCACCATCGGCCCAATCTCGATACCTGTCGTCATTGAGCTGATAGGTAGATGTAGTGAAGATCGGAGTGACTGCGGACCCCTCCAAGTGGTTGGTTCCAGACCATACGGCTCTGGTGGGGAATGCGCGTTCTGAAAAATCGTCATCCATGACATGGGATTGGCAAGACAGCAATAACCATACTCATTGCATTCCGATTGCATTCAGGACTGATTCTAGGTCTGGTTCGACAACAACAGACCTAGCAGCGGAGTTGTCGATAGCGATGGCCGGGTCCTTCAGTCCGTGCCCGGTTACGGTAACGACCACTGTAGAGCCTTGGGGTATTTCCCCCCTCGCATTGCTCTTCACAATGCCTGCTATCCCCGCAGCAGATGCAGGTTCAACGAATATGCCCTCCGTCCTGGCGAGCATCCTATGGGCATCCAGTATCTCTTCGTCGGTGACAGAGTCTATTGCCCCTGAGGACTCCTCCGAGGCCTCTATGGCTAGTTGCCAGCTGGCTGGATTCCCTATCCTGATAGCTGTAGCCACTGTCTCGGGAGCATCAACGACCTCCCCCCTGACAATTGGTGCCGCGCCCTCTGCCTGCCATCCCATCATCATCGGTAGCGACTCTATCCTCTCAGCGTCCTTGTACTCCTTGTATCCCATCCAATAGGAAGTGATATTGCCAGCGTTTCCAACAGGCAAGAAGTGCATATCTGGAGATATCCCTAGATCGTCGCAGACCTCGAATGCCGCAGTCTTCTGGCCCTGAATCCTAAATGGATTAATGCTGTTGACGATTTCAACATCGTCCCTCAGCCCCAATTCCCTGACTAACTCAAGAGCCTCATCGAAGTTCCCCCTGACTTCAATTGTCTTTGCACCATGAATGAGAGCCTGGGCCATCTTTCCATAGGAAATCTTGCCCTCTGGAATCAGAACCACGCAAGTCAGTCCAGCACGAGAGGCATAGGCCGCTGCTGAGGCACTAGTGTTTCCTGTGCTGGCACAAACGATAGCGCGGACGTCTTTTTCTACTGCCTTGGTTACGGCAAGGGTCATCCCTCGATCTTTGAAGGATGCAGTGGGATTAAGGCCCTCATATTTGATGAAAAGACGGAAGCCTCCGCCCAGTGCCTGTACCAGATTGTGCGATTCTATCAGTGGCGTGTTCCCCTCATTCAGAGAAATGATGCATGTATCCTGTGAAACAGGGAGGAACTCACGGTATCGCTGAATGACTCCGTGTCCACCCATGATTGAGCCTGTCCGCAATACTCCATGAACCTCCCGATTGGGTTGTTGATTGGAGGAATCATCCGGCAGTGGAGTCGATCCTACTGGCTATCGACAGACAGGACGCTACCACGGGTCCAATGGTTACTGCGAAGAGGACGGTGCCAATTCCGAATGTACCACCTAGTACTATGCCAATCACTAGGACTGAGACCTCTATGGTAATTCTAACTCTCCCGATCGGAACGCCAGTGGCTCTCTGAAGTCCAGTCATCCAGCCGTCTCTTGGGCCTGGCCCTAGATTTGCCGTCAAGTACATCGTACTACCTATTCCAACGAGAACGATTCCTGAGGATGCCATCAGAATCGAGACCAAGAAGTTCTCCGATTGGGGGAGTATTGGTACCATAACGTGAATTGTGAGAGCTATAATGATGATATTCAGGATGGTTCCAATACCGGGAGTCTCCTTTATTGGAATCCATAGAAACATCACGGCAATACTGACTAGGAAAGTTGCCTCGCCTATTGTCCACACTTCTGCAGTATTCGCTATCCCTTCTGCCAAAACAGTCCAGGGAGTATTCCCTACGCCGGCAGCAATCAGAAGTGAGTCTCCTAGTCCGAAAATGAATTCGCCGACTATCAGAATGACCATTGTAGATCGGTTTGGCTTCAATGACATCGGATTTGGAGAGCTCCACCAGACAGTGGGGACCTTCTTAGCCGGTCTAAGGATTTCCGCCAGTCCCATGGTGCACGAAGAGCGTATCACCCTTGAACCCAATCGTAGTATTCTTTCGTAGACTCAACCGACCACCAGACAATCTGTGGGACATCATAGGAATGTTCTGATTTTATTTTGGATATCAATCCATTTTTACTAGATTCAGAGGTCTTCATTTGGATGTCCCATTCGAGAGCATTATGAATTTCTCCTTCCCATCGAAAAACTGAGTTTGTTCTCCTAATTTCTACGCAGGCGGCCAGATTCGATTCTATTATTGATTGGCACCACATGCCCACTTCAGCCTCATTCATTTCACCGGGAAGGGTTGTCTTGACGATCCACAAGGTTCCGCTCATAGCAGTGCGTGGCACGGAATGCAGAAGAACCCCATGGCATAGTTTGAATGTTGATACCCCTCCCACTGGAACTAGTATGGACGATTGGGAAGGTCCGATAGATACTGGCAGCATCCCAGAAGATGGGAGCTCTTTCGACGTCATAGTAGTCGGTGGGGGCCCTAGCGGATCCGCTGCCGCATCCTACAATGCGTTGAATGGATGCAAGGTTCTTCTGATTGAGAAAGAGGTATGGCCTCGGGACAAGATCTGCGGAGATGCCGTTGGCGGGAAATCGCTTTCCCACGTGAAGGAGTTAGGTGTCAAGGAGATGGTTGAGAAAACTCCTCACTTCATGGTTGACTCGATAGTGTTCGGTTCTGCAAATGGAAACACTGTCCAGGTTATGCTCCCACAGGACGAGTTCGAGAAGAAGATGGCTGGTTACTCCCTTCCTAGGATGCAGTTCGACTACATGATGTTCAAGAGGGCTACTGAGATTGTCACTGAAGCGGGCGGCTCGGTAATCCAGGGATTCAACGTCAAAGAGGTGCTTGATAATGAGGGGGCCATAGTCGGAGTATCCGGTAGCTTTGGTAAGAGATCCTCAGAATCCCCGACTATGAGTTTCACCGCTCCCCTCACCATTGGTGCTGGAGGGTATAGGTGCCCTGTAGCCACCAAGCTCGTTGAGGGGGTTCACAGTGAGCCGATGAGAGATGATGACCACTATTGCGGTGGTTACAGGGAGTACTGGGAGAACGTTGGAGGGTTCGATGGTAGCCGAGGGCCGATCGAGATTCACTTCATCGATGAGGTAATTCCAGGATACTTCTGGCTGTTTCCAGTCAAAGAAGGAGTCGTGAATGTGGGGATCGGGATGGTCATCTCTGAGCAGCGGAAGCAAAAGGGAGCAGATAAGTCGCTGAAGAAGAAGCAGCGCTGGGTCATTGAGAATCACCCTGTTTTCAGGGAGCGATTCAAGGAAGCAAGAATCGTTGAAGGGTCCCAGAAGGGATGGCAGCTTCCGTTCGGCTCTCCAAGAAAGAGTCCCCCCTCCTATCAACCCAGGAGGAGCGCCGGCGCGGGTGTGATGTGCGTTGGGGATGCTGCTAGTCTGGTCGACCCGTTTAGCGGCGAGGGCATAGGAAACGGCTTGGTCTCGGCAAAGATGACCTCTAGGTACTTCGACAAGGATAATCATTCAGGAGGTTTTCCCGAGGAGGAGGCAGTTGCATACATGGAGGATCTTTGGGGAACCCTTGGCAAGGAGCTGACTAACTCCCACAGGTTACAGAAGGTGGTCAAGTGGAAGAAGTTGATGAATTGGTTCGTTGGGAAGGCATCTAGGAAGGAAGAGATGGGTGACATGCTGACAGGGATGATTGCGGACAAGGAGGCCCAGAAGGCCCTATGGAGTCCCTGGTTCCTATTCAAGACCATATTACTACCATGATGTGATTGAACGTGGAAGGGAAAATCAGTGAGTCTCTAGATGGAATTACAGCCATCTTCTTGGATCTAGATGGCACGATTTACCTAGGAGACGGTCTTATCGATGGTGCTCTGGAATTCCTAGGAAGGTTGGAAGAAAGAGGTATCAGGAGATACTTCCTATCCAACAACTCAAGCAAGTCGGTGGAGCAGTACCTCGATAAACTCAGGAGTCTCGGTATCGATGCTGACGAAAACGAGGTACTGCTATCCACCCACGACCTGATATCTTGGCTGATTAAGAAGGAAGTCACCAATACCTTCCTAGTTGGGACGGAAGGGATGCGCAGCATGCTCGTGGAGAGAGGGATTGATGTCTGGTCGGACGAGCCGGAATTCGTAGTTCTGGGATACGACACGGAGATCACTTACGAGAAGTTGGCTACTGCATCCATACATCTGCACAGAGGGGTTCCAATGGTTGCCAGTCATCCGGACGTTGTCTGCCCTTCACCCGATGGAGGGCTCCCCGACACGGGCGCGTACATGTCGCTGTTCGAGGCAACGACGGGCGTCAGACCTGTTCATGTGTGTGGAAAGCCGAACAAAGGAATGATACTGCACAAGATAGAGGAATTGGGGCTAGAGGCCTCGGAATGCGCTATGGTTGGAGATCGTCTGTATACAGACATGGAAATGGCTGAGAGAGCGGGTGTACATGGCATCCTAGTCCTCTCAGGAGAGGCTGCTTTAGCCGATTTAGAGGGTAGTGGGCTAAGCCCTTCTCTAGTGGTGGGCTCAGTTGGATCTCTTGCTCTGTAGCCAAAGATGCCGCCTTAGAGATACAGAGATACATAAACTCCAGATTGACGGGTAAGTGCATGGAAGGGGTTCTGTCCAGATCTGGAAGAGCCATCCATCGTAGTAGGCGTTCGGTGATTGCACTATCGCTTGCCTCGATTCTTGTATCTGTACTGCTAATTTCACAGGGAAACGAATTCGATGACGGGAACGCCCCTCCGACCTCAATAGAGTCCGGTAGAGCACTGGAGCTAGTCAGCGAGGAGTTGCCGATCGTGTCAACGAATAGCGTGAACTACATCTTCACTCACGAATCCATGCAATGGGACGATCCAGAGTTCGAGGAATCGGTGAGGGATTCGCTGAAGGGACTCGACTCAGTTTCGCTGGATGTTCTCGTGATAAGCCTCGCCTACGACAACCCCGATGACCCGGGGCATCTGGCTCGGCACGTTTCCATCGATGGTCATAGAGTCGCAGCATTCGTGGAATTCAACGGTACTGAGGAAGAGATTTCAGAGGAGCTAGGGGCTATCAAGGACGCTGTTGACAGCGATGAGATGGATATCCTAGTAACTGGTAGTCTAATCATCGACACTGACTTCGACAGGATGCTGAAGGATGACCAGATTAGGGCTGAGATAATCGGCATCCCCCTCTCGCTGATTATTCTCCTCTTCGTTTTCAGAACCGTAGTGGCCTCCCTGCTTCCAATGGCAGTGGCATTGTGCATGTTCCCTATGGCGACCGGCCTTTCGTACTTCATTTCCAGCTGGTTCTCCATGACCCAGTACTCTGTCTCGATGATCACGCTAATCGGACTTGCCGTCTCGATAGACTACAGCCTGTTCATGATTAGCAGGTTCCGGGAAGAGCTCGGGAAGGGCCAGGACGTCGAGGGAGCGATAGCCACAATGATGGCCACTGCGGGTAGGGCGATTCTTTTCTCCGGAGCGACAGTTGCGGTTGGGCTTTGTACTCTATTCTACTTCACCGCCACTCACATGCCTTCTATGGGGATGGGAGCGTTCCTAGCCGTGCTAGGAGCGTTGACCTACTCTCTGACTCTTCTTCCCGCGCTGCTCTCGTTGGTCGGACATGGGATAGACAGGCTACCCGTCCCCCTACCATGGGGCCAAGATGAGGGTAGGTTCTGGGAGAAGTTCTCTACTCGAGTCATGAAGAACCCGGTTGGCTGGCTTATTCCATCGATGGGTTTCCTTCTTCTTCTGGGAGTGCCATTTCTGCACGTTGAGCTTACAGCAGGTGGTCTTGACACACTTCCTCCGGACCTAGAGTCCAGGCAGGCATACGAGATACTGGAGGAGGAGTTTCCCGCGTTCACGGCTTCTGTGGTCCCATTGGTGATCGTTTTCGATGAGGGCCAGGATCCTTTCTCCAAGGCCCTTTCCACAGAAGTCGCATTGGTGTGCGAAGGAGTAGAAACAGTGGAGGGGGTAATCAGTGTGAGTCACCCGCTTTGCAATCCCTCTCTCTTCGACACAGAGATAGAAGAATGGCCAGAGGACCTTCGTATTGAGTGGTTGACCACAGTGTCTAATTCTTTGGCGATGATCAACGTCCCGATAGAGTACCCAAGCGGGAGCGACGAGGCAGAGCAATTGATCAAGGATGTAAGGGAGTTCACCTCCTCCAGTCAGGAGGAGGTCCTAGTCGGGAGTTGGACCTCTTACGAGGTTGACATGAAGGAGCATCTCAAGGAGAGGATTCCTGTGGCCCTCGCCTTCGTTCTTCTTGTGACAATGGTATTGGTGTGGTTCCAAGTCCATTCCGTGCTAGTCCCAATCAAGGCTGTTTTCATGAACATACTATCCATCTCAGCCTCCTTCGGGCTAATCGTGGTAGTGTTCCAGGACGGTTTGCTAGCTGGACCGCTAAACTTCACCCCGCAGCCTCTTGACCTTATGGTGCCCCCACTTGTCTTCGGTATCGCATTCGGGCTTTCCATGGACTACGAAGTACTGATGCTGTCCAGAATTCACGAGTCGTGGTTGGAGACGGAAGACAACACACGCGCCGTCTCAGAGGGACTGCAGGCATCAGGCAGGCTGATTACTGGAGCTGCGGCCATAATGATCGCAGTCTTCTCGGGGTTCATTTTCGCGGATGTCATGATCATCAAATCCATTGGTTTCGCGCTCGCTGTAGCAGTATTCGTCGATGCCACGATCGTGAGGGCTGTGGTTGTTCCCTCTGCGATGAGGCTGATGGGCAGAGCCAATTGGTGGTCTCCGGACTTCTCTGGCTCCCGCAAAAACAAAGACGAGTCGGTGGCCAAGCAGTAGCGTGGTGAGCGAGTCATCGGGCATAGTGCTGGTCACAGGAGCCAGTGGTTACATCGGGAGTCATATCGTGGCTAACCTACTTTCCAAGGGAGTGAACGTTAGAGCCACGGTCAGGGACTCCTCCGATCCCGAAAGGGTCGATCACCTCAAGTCGCTACCTGTTTCCGAAGGCGGGAGATTGGAGATTGTTGAGATGGATCTTCTCGATAGAGAATCCGTACAAGGAGCCGTTAGCGGTTGCGAATCCGTGATCCACACCGCAGCGGTGGTAGTACTGAAATCGAAGAGGGCCCAGGAGAAGATTGTCGATCCCAGCGTAGTGGGAACAAGGAACGTACTCGATGCGATTGATTCCTCGGGAACCGTGAGTTGCCTGGTTCACACCTCCTCTACGGCTGCGATCAGACCGGGTTCATGGAAGGATGGTCAGACCCTTACGACGGATACGTGGGCAGAGGACGCAACGATTGAGGAAAACCCGTATGGTCTGGCGAAATACAGCGCTGAGAGGTTAGTCAGAGACTGGCATTCATCGAAGGAGGATTCCATCAGGATGGTGACTATCAACCCCTGCGTGGTTCTTGGGCCCCCTCTATCGAAGAGGCACCTGAATGGTAGTCCCTCGTTCCTGATGATGCTGCTGAGAAGAGAGATTCCCTTCGTAATCCCGATGCATATCAGCATCGTGGACGTTAGAGACGTAGCCGAGGCCCATGTCAGGGCCATGACTCGAGGGGATAATGCTGGGAGATATCTGGTTGTCTCCGGTCAGATGTGGTGGAAGGATATCTCCAAGGCGATAAGAGTTGAAAATCCATCTCTTAGGGTGCCCACGCGGCAGATTCCATACTTCCTATCTCTCATAGTATCGATATTCCATCCAAGGGTGAGTCTCTCCTGGGCAAGGATGCACTTGGGTAAGAGGCTGTTCTGGGATGCTTCCCCGGCCCAGAGAGATCTTGGGATGAAGTGGAAGAATCCAAGGGACTCAGTGCTGGACACCATACCCCCCATTCTAGAGAACGGCTGGAAGTGAGGTCTGTCCCTACTGGTCTTGAGCCTCATCTTCCAGGCTCTCTTCCTCGTACCTTGCCCGTTCTTTCATCCAGAATAGGAATCCTGCGAATAATGCCAGTAAAATCAGAGAGGATCCGAAAACTGTTAATGGAAGAAGAGCGGATTTGGCCTTAGCAGATAGCGCTGGTTGATCTTCGTAATCTGGTATGAGGCTCTCGTCGTAGACGGGCCTCACCATCAGGAGATCGAAAGCTGATTCCGGATCATACAGATCGGACGGTTGTGCTGGGTCTAAATCTGAATATCCGTCATACCTAAGCGGGACGTCCACAGTCTGCTGCTCTGACACGTCCAAAGTTAGCAGGACATCGAATGTGTACGGGACTCGAGGTTCCATGAACTCCGAACCAGATATTATTCCAGTTACAGGGAGGGAGATTGCTGTTCCTGTGACGTCAAACTCAGTCCACTCGCCCCAGTGCTCTGGTTCGACATCCAGTGCTATGTAGATGGTGTCGCCGACTACGGTCCCCTGCCCCTGTGCATCGTCATTGCCATCAGAGCCTAGGTCTACGTTTGGTCTGATTTGAGCAATTTGAGCAGTGTTGGAGTCCCAGTCCAGGGAGCTGAAGGCTATCTGCATCTCATAGGTGCCGTTCGGCACCCAAACGTAGTGCCTGTCTTCGGTTGCATACGTTCCGAAGGTGCTCGTAGGACCATTGTTGAAGTGGCTCCATTCTCCCTTCCATGCGTGCCTAAGCTGATCTGTCTTCAATGGGAGTTCCCTTGTATCCATTATTTTCTCGTAGTGGTTGTATGCATCCCAGACCGTGACCTGGGGATAGTCCAGGAAACCGTCCTCGTCGGGATCCCTCATCACTTGCAATGTCCGAGATAGTGCTAATGCTCTGTCAGTATCGACTAATCCGTGGCCTACCCTCCAATCATGACACCTATTGGTCTCCTCTGAGATGTAGCATTCCTCTGGAATATCATTGCAGGGATCGTCGTCATTACCCTCTTCGCAAGAGTTCCTCAGAAGATCGTAGTGAGAAGTCAGTTCCAGAATCAACTCGATCTCATGCACCCTTGATTCATTCCTATCTTCCCAGTCATCGAATTGGATACCCTTTGCGGTCTCGTTGAAGTATAGACTCTCTAGGTGATCGTGGTCCTCGGTTTGGTAGTCTGCGACCCCTAGAGATGGTGCGGCTGCTAGCAAGAGTGTGGCTATCCCCCCTATGTGCGGCGTAGCCATGCTCGTTCCCGAGATAGCCATGTAATACAGATCCCCTTGGGTCCTCGTAGATGCGTCGATTGCCGTAGCCCGTGGAGCTGTAGCCCATATGTTCCTACCTGGTGCTCCGATATCCGGCCAAGTGTGCTGTTGGGTCGACCACCCTCTGCTAGAGAAGGAGGTGACTGCGTTTCCCTCGTGTACTAGTGCAGCAACCGAGATCGCAGAAGGAGTATTTGCATACATGTTCGTCCTGAGGTCATTCTCTGACTCCCCTCCACTCCCTCCACTATTGGAAGCTGCGAAAATTACCGCTACATCATTGTCATAGGTCAGCATATCAGTCAGTACCGTGACTGCGTTTGATGGATTATAATCGCCGTTAGTACCCCAAGAATTCGACACTACGCGAATGTTGAACTCGTTTAGTCCTGGCCTGCTATGTTCGTAAGTCCATTCCAGACCTTCCACGGCAGCAAAGATGGACGCTCCATCACCTGTTCCCAAGGCGACTATTGTAGCTCCCTTCGCCGTACCGAGGCGTCTACCACCGGAAGCATCGCCGTTTCCTGCGATAGTTCCCCCGACGTGTGTCCCGTGACCGCTGGATGTATCGGAGTTGCAATTCGGTGCGTCTACCCATGCCACTCCCGTCCACTTGGCTGACCAAATCAGTTTCTCCCCAGTCCAAGGCTCTCCACAATCGAAATCCGGATGTTCGCCGTCTATCCCGGTATCTAGATCGACTGCAGTAGCCCCTTTTCCATCGTACTCGGAAAGGGAGAGGTCGCTTTCGGTCTTCAATACCCCGTCGGTTCCAATAATTGCTCTATGCCATGCTAAACTGGCATTTACCCATCTTACAGTCTCGTGCATCATCGATTCGTAGTCGTCCTGATCGCCTGGCAGGTAGAAATGCTCGATTGGGACGTTTGCCTCCATGTGGCTGACGTAAGACTTGGTTGAGAGCTCTGAGATTGCTTCGTTGGTACCAGAGATTAGAGCACCGTGCAGGACGCTCATCTTCGAGATGACTTCCGCACCTGTGGATTCAACACTATCCCATGTCAGTTCGCTTGGTGAATCGTGGAATTGTACTATGGCCTCAATCTTCTCTCCAGAATCGAGTTTTGATATCAGTTCCGAGCTCATCTTCGTTGTGTCTATTGTCCGTGAGTGTTCCAAAACCCCTACTGATCCAGGAGCGCTTAGTACCAGTATAATGAGAAAAAGAGGGGTGCATCTCACGATTTATCCGTTCATGTGGTGTGATTTCAACAAACCCCCTTGCCGGTTCTCAATTTCTTCAGTATTGTCATGAAACCAATAGTCCGTTTAACTGATGTAGGGAGGGCTAGGCCGATAGAGCGTGCGTGCAGCCGCTCTCAGTATTGTTTCTCTCTTGATTATGGCCTCCCTAGGTGGTTGTTTTGGTGAGGAGAAGGAGGTCATTGAGGAGATTGATCTCTTTGGCTCCCTATGCTCAGATAACGGAGGATCTATCAGCAACACCACATGGTACCACTACGGCAACGCCACGGATGCTACGAAGGTCTCTGACCTATTCAACGGGACCTCCGTGCTAGTCGGAGACAACGCGCCTGTGTGTGCAATTGGCACTTACTACGGTATTGGAATGACCACATTCGAGCCTACCATTGGAGTCACGTCTCTGGACAATCTGTACATGACTAGCTGGGGGAATGGTCCGGCTGGATCGACCGCAATAGTCAGGTGCTCTGGTCTTATTGGCATGTCCAATGTGAGCGAGTACTCCTGCGAGGACGTATACAGTGCCCTTTTGCCCGTTCCCAACAGCAACGACCCCTACGTCTACGTCGATCCCTGGACTGATCGGATCATGAAGTTCGATATGCACGCCTTGTTGGGAATGACGGTGGAATGGTCTGATAATGAGGGCCAGAGCTGGATTGGGCCTTCTGTGGCTACGGGTTGGTCCGTGCAGGATCACCAAACCATAGCTTCCTCGCCATATCCAGCAGCCTTTCACCAAACTACATGGGTGTTCTGCGTCAACGGCAACTACCCATACCCAGTTTGCTCTGCAAGCAACGATGGAGGTGTGACTTGGGGTCCGGAGTTGCCTGGAACTCCCTCAGACTGCGAGAGTGGTGGACTCACTGGACACATCACGGGTAGTGAGAATGGGAACTTCTACAGAGGCAACAGAGGGTGCAACGGAGGCGAGGGGTACTCAATCTACAGAAGCACTAATGGCGGTCTGACTTGGACGGAGCACCCACTTCCCACTGAGACCAGCGGAACAGCAGAGACTTGGAACTTCGAGGAGGCCCAGGTGGCTACCGACTCAGAGGACAACGTCCACGCGTTCTGGATGGGCTTCGATAACATGCCCTACTACTCGTACTCGTTGAACGAGGGCGATACTTGGAGCTCCCCTATCATGATAGCGCCTCCGATTGGCCTGAACGGAACAGGGTTTCCAGTGATCACCGCGGGAAGCGCGGGCAAGGTCGCCCTAGCTTACCTCGGAGACTCAGGGGGAGATACTTGGAACGGTTACATCACAGTGATCACTGACGCGTTCAGCGACGTCCCATTGCTCACCACTGTACAGGTA
>LULH01000079.1_pt1 | contig 35640 bp, 30 predicted proteins | sample 728201 | NCBI WGS metagenome assembly LULH01 (sample SAMN03860294, study PRJNA289734) | marine metagenome | biome: seawater column; feature: ocean; material: water; isolation source: Red Sea water column Station 169 - depth 100m | place: Saudi Arabia: Red Sea | collected 2011-10-15 | depth 100 m
CTGATGTGCTGCTGTATCCAGCGACTCAGTGGTGGCACTGTAGAGTTGTAAGCACCATAAGCCGGAGTTAAGATCCCCCTCCGTGGCGCAGTCCGGACCGGTTCCCCAAGAATTGGTGTGGACCCTCGCCCCGGCATTGTATGCCTCCTGGAATCCATCTCCGTAAGATGGAGGAGCGAGGGAACCGTCAGTTGATTTCCAGCCAACTGACTGCATGAATAGCTGGGCCCCGGGAGCCATTCCGGAATTATCCCATCCCACAGGAGAGTTACTCCCATCGCCGAGGACCGATCCTGCAACGTGAGTGCCATGGCCATTGTTGTCATCAGGTCCGCAACCTCCGTTAGTTCCGCATGTGGACCCTGCGTAGGATACCACTCCCCTGATTCTCCCTGCAAAGTCAGCGTTTATTCCTGAGTTCACACTGTTGCAATGTGAAACTCCGTCGCACTCAGCAGCATTATCGAGGCCAGAGTCCATCACAGCGACAATCACTCCGTCGCCAGATAGTGCACCTCCATTGCCTGCCATGTTTGAGGGAATACTGACCCATTCTGCGCCATTAATGGTCGCCGCTACCTCATTGTCCAGAGAAGCAGAATATTTTGGCTCAATCCATTCTACGAAGTCCTTGGAAACCAGCATCTCGATTTCCTTGGGACTTACTAATAGGTCCACGAATCGATTAAATTTGTAGTCTTGAACCTCCACTCCAGTTTCAATGAGATCTCCAAAATGCCCTGAACCGGAGAGAACCGCGAGCATTGCATAATCATCTCCTTCTCTTATTGCTAGCCCGCTCTCGAGACCATTCGCGATAGCGATGGCTCCAGGAGACATCTTGTCTGTTTCAGCTAGTCTGAATGCCCCGATTACTCCCAAGTCCATCAGTTCTGCAGGTGACAACTTGGGGACATTGCAGTGGAGTCCCACCGGGGCGTAGAAGGTTCTGCACTCCATCCCACTCTCTTCTAGATTCGAAATCCAATCTGAGGGGACGGGGTAATCCCTTCCCAATGTGTGCCATCCAGAAATAACATCTTCACCGGTTCTAAGGGTCCACTCTTGAATAGGAACATAGGAGGCAGTTCGATAAGCAAGTGAGGCCGTTTCGATATTCCCTTTGTCCCAAATCCATCCATGAGCCGGCTCATCTGAACTAACAGACCCAGGATCAAGAGGGAAGAAACCCGGAGACTCAATAGTATCTCTCTGCGATCCGAATTCTTCTATCTCAGATTGCTCTCCAACGACCGCGATAGCCAGAAAACTCGGGAGAATCATCAGTGTGACAAGCAGTAGGGAAAGACGTGACCCGACCGCGTTGCCACTAGACATAATCCTCCTACGTAGTAGGAGGACATTAAAATTGCCTAAAATTTCAAATCTTTTACTTAAAACTCAGTCTTCTGGGAATTCACTTCATTGACAGAATATGGTCAGGCATAATTTTCCGTGAAAAACATCACATACGCCAGCCCCACTCGTCTGCTTCCAATGGTTGAAAACGACCCCTCTTCGACAACTTCTGAAGTTGACGAAAATATAGACAAGGTTGCATCTCTTGATGCCGAATCAGAAGATAAGTTGGACCAAGAGTTGGATAGGATAAGGGATAGACGAGAGAATCCAGGAAAGAGCTTCTTGGTCAATACAATCGTTCCTAAGACATTCGATGACTACACTCTGGTCTTCGGCGTGATGACTGGTCTGGTTTTCTTCGGAATGATAACTCTGGCCTCATCTGGCTTGGTTCTGGGTGACTCGATTAGTATCGATGATACTCTATCCGGGACTCCTTTGGATCCAAATGACTGCGTGGACAGAAGAGGTGAGGTTTGGATCAAGTCCTGGGTCCAGGGAGATGATCTAGAGATAGAGAGTCATAACTTAGAAACCTCTTCGACATTCGGTATTCTTGTTGCAGTCTGGAATGAGTCTTCTGTTGAGTCAGATGGAGGCGTAGGAGAACCAATATTGACGATGGGGGAATCGGGAACTGGCGACTTATCGATAGAATTGAACAGCGATGATTTGGAGGACGGCCATTACATTGTTAGAATCGGGATTTTGTCTTCAGATAGTGACTCAAGAGAATGGTCCGAAGAAGAAATAGTGGAGGCGGTTGTAAGTCCCGGTAGTCTAATCTCGTTCAAGGAACTGGAAATAGAATTGCACACCTCTTCCTCATCCTCCCTGTTCGGGTCCGGGGAAACTCACAGGGAGATGGAGAAGTCAGATGAAGAAACTAGGGCCTGTATGACTATTCAGGATATGGGGGTTTGGGGGTGGATACTCATGGGAGCCGAGTGGGTCGGTGGCAGAGAGACAGCAATGCTGACTGGAGGCAACGCAGAGGTCCCCCCTTGGTATATGGCAACGATATCTCTTGGGATGTCTGTATTCTTCCTATGCGTCCAGTACCCTCTGATGCACAGATTGTATCACAGGGAAACCGACGATCTCCTAACAACCGAGCAAATGAACAGACTTCTTGTTCGGACAATAGAAAAAGCATCGAAGAGACTTCACATCAAGCCAAATCTATCATCAATAAAGGTCCAGGATCGAGCTATTTCGGTAGATGTTTTCCTGCCCTACAATACCTCTAGGAAGACCATTGCCAGTCCCATCGATGTAAAAGGAACGATAATCAAGGACATCCTGAATGAGTTTCGAATATTCGGAGAAATGAGGCCCCTCCAAATCAAGACAGTATGCACAGACTCCGACACTGAATCAGAAGAAACCATAGATTTCAGTGAATTGGGTGAAATCAGACTATCTGACGATTACAGTTCCTTCTTCTCCTCAATGGGGCAGTTCGGTAAACTCGAAGAGGCATTCAGAGAGAGCATGTCCAGGTGGTTCCGGAAGCACGACGTCGCTGACTACGGCTCAGCAATTTTGGCCGATGAGGATGCAGTATTCGTCAGAGTGATTTACAGGCCCGTGACTAGGTTCGCATACTTCCTGTTCAAGCCAACCTATCAGCACCTTCAAGGAGATCTAAGGAAGCACCTAGGAAATGACCTAGAGTCCCTACTGAAAGGTCGGACACTTGTTGTGAGCGCAAGGAACGAAAAATCAACCTTGGGAGATAGAGCCGTTGCAGGCAGAGTCGAGCAGGGGACCGAAGAACACGAAGGAGAGGCAATGGTGGCAAAGAGAGGAGGAATCCCGGGCGCCCTTCTCCAGAATCCATTCATGGGAGACATCCTTTCGTCCGTGGAGTATGTTGCTCATAAGAACAGGAAGAGGATCGACAAGTACGGGTTCTGGGGGCTAATCGTTTTCGTGTGGATCCCATTCATGGCTAGTGGTGTATTAGTAGGCGCCATGCTGGGCTTGGTAGCAAGGATGAGATTCCAGAGGGTTCTGGCTGCATGCTTCATCGGCGGAACAGCAGCCTCTATCACATGGGCATATACGGCTAGAGGGATAATCGAGGTAATGCACAAGTACCATGCAGAGGCATTCATCCCATTCATACTCTTGCTAGCAGTTGGTTTCACTTGGCTCAAGATCAGAGACAACAAGAGGTTCAGGAGGGAGGAACTATTCAAGGACTCAATGGCCTTTTTCGCTGGCGCTTCGGATACATAGTCCAGAAGTCATTTTGAATGTCTGCCGACTCGAATCACTGAGGAAAAACATGGTACTAGTAAAAATCAGTGGGTTGGAGAGGCACTACCAAATGGCTTCAGAGACAGTAAGAGCACTGGATGGGGTTGATTTGGAGATAAATGAAGGTGAAAGAATCATACTTCTGGGTCCATCTGGTTCTGGAAAGACCACGCTTCTCAACTGCTTATCTGCATTGGACAGCCCGACATCCGGAGAATACCAATTCTCGGGCAACAAGGTCCCAAAGAACGAATCAGAGGCCATGACTACATTCAGAAGAGAGAACATTGGATACGTTTTCCAATTCTTCAATCTACTACAGGACCTTACTGTTTTGGAGAACCTACTGCTAATTCAGGAGTTGGCAGGAAGCAGAGACGAAGATAGGGCTCGTAATCTACTCGCACTTGTAGGACTGGAAGGCGAGGTCGACCGCTTTCCAGCAGAGATCAGTGGTGGCCAGCAGCAGAGAGTAGCCATTGCTAGAAGCCTAGCAAAGAGGCCCAGGCTTCTTCTTGGGGACGAGTTGACGGGGAATCTTGACTCATGGACATCATCTGTTGTGATGGAAGTCCTAGTCAAGGCGTGCGACTCAGAGGGAATCACATGTGTATTCGTCACTCATGACGAGTCTCTGGTGCAATATGCTACCAGAGTCATTAGGATCGATAGTGGCAAAATCATCTCCGATGAAAGCGGCGGAGGGCATGCCCCCTCCTCAACCCCAATACACATTGTAGGATAGGTGTGAGAATGCTCATCCTACTGAACAAGCGTCTGGCAAGGAGCATGATGAGGTCAAAGATCAGACTCATTGCAGTGGTAGCCATGGTAGTAGTGGCAGTATTTGCCGGGGTATCATTCGCAGCTTACGCGCATACCGTTTCCGGCATGTATGACGAAATCTACGAGGACTCCGAGAATGCAGTTAATCTCCCAGATTTGTGGGTGGAGAACCCAAGTGGCACTTGGGATGGAGAAACCTCAGTCTCTCTTTGCGAGGATATCGCCAGTAATTGGCCAGAATCCGTTTTGGCCCTCAACAAATGCGAGCCTAGATTGAGGCTAGATGGAACAATGTTCTACGAAACGACAGAGGAGGGGGAAAAGAAAGAGAAACTCGTCCCAGCAGTCTGGCACGGAATCGACGAGGGATCCGTAGACCGCGTGTGGATGCCTAGCCACCATTGCTGTTCCGGGAGGGTGGCTACAGAGGAATACGAGATAGTCATCGATGCCCGCGTCGCAACCGGGATGGAGATATCCTTGGGCGATTCCGTGACCATAGGTGCCGGGAACGGTAGAATGAACTTCACAGTCGTGGGGATTGGACTCCACTCAAACCATCTTTACTACGCACAAGACGGAGATCTATTCCCCGCTGAGCCAGGTACCTTTGCGACAGGGTACCTCTCATCAGAGGGTCTGGAGAGATTGGCTAACATGAGCAGCGGCTCTTCGAATCTCCTCCTGATAGACATCTTGGGTACTCCGGATTACAATCTCCCGTCCACAGATGAGGACGATGGTCCTGAACTCACCCTTATCACTCAAGCAATGGATGAGATAATTTCAAACTCAGTAGACTCGCCTTCTCTAATTTACGACCGCTCACAAGTTTTCTCAGTGGAAATATTACGCGCCGACGCCGAAGGAGCTATGCTGTTCTACATCCCGATTACAGGGATGATAGCAGCTATCGCTGGAATCACTCTATTCCTTAGTCTTCAGAGGCTAGTCCAGTCCCAATCCCGGGAGATAGCGATTTTGAGAACACTCGGCGTCCCAAGATGGGCAATCATGCCATCCTATGTCATCATGCCACTAGGAATTGGAATAGCTGGATCCTTGCTCGGAGCGATTCTGGGTGTTTATCTGGGCACACCCGCCATGTTGACTTTCTATGAGGACTTCATGGGCATACCCATTCTCCAACCAGCGGAACTCGGACAAATTGTAATGCAGATAGTAGTGGTTACAACGGCTGTCGTACTTTTCTCGGGAATACTTCCAGCCGTTCAAGCATCCAGGCTCCAGCCTCTAGAGGTAATGAGGGGGGAGCATGAGGTCAGAATTTCTTCCAGGAAGATACAGAAGATCACTTCCAGACTTCCCGCAACTGCGGGCTTGACCATCAGATCTAGCATCAGGAAGCCAGCAAGATTGACCTTCACATTCCTAGCAGTAGGACTCTCCATGTTGCTGTTTGGAAGCACGACTCTAATGATGTCATCAATGGAAGAAATGACCGTGGGATCAGTAGAAGATGATCAGAACTGGGACATCCAGGCCAATGTGTTGTTCGGAGGTGAGGATGAAGTAATCCAATGGGTGGATGACAAGGGCGGCTATCACGAGAGAATCATTACCTTCCCAGCAAATCCAGTCAATGACTCACGAGTAATTTCGGCCAATGGAATGGAAGTCTTATCGACGGAAAGCAGCGCACTAATCCAACTAGATCTAAAGGAAGGCAAGCTCCCCGAAGCAGGTCTTCAGACTAATCAGATTCTAATTGACGAAGGTCTGAACCATTTCCTAGGATGGGAGACAGGAGAAATCCAGACTCTCGTGTTCGGGTCAACCCCCGCGCCCGTTGAGATTGTTGGAATTACTCAGGGGGAAATGAGTAGAACCGTTTACTTCCACAGATCAGACCTGGCAAAGATAGTCGGGGTGGAAGCAACAGCCGTTCTGATAGACCTCCCAGAGGGAGCAGTTGCAGATAGTGACCTTGGCAACGTCTCACTAGTAGTAATAGAAAAGGAGGACATGATATCTTCGTACGAGTCAATTCTAGAGCAGCAGCAGGGCTTCTTGGGCTCCATTCTGTTTCTCGGAATCCTGATTGCAATAGTGGTGCTATTCAATACCCTGATAATCAACCTCTCAGAAAGAGATAGGGAAATTGCAACGCTAAGGGTTCTGGGAGCCCCAATGAACAGACTTGGCTGGATGATGTTCGGCGAGCACTTGGCGATAGGCCTGATTGGAGGAGTTTTGGCGTTCGTGTTCACTTTGGTCGGAACTCAAGCAATGGTCTCGTCTTTCGTACAGTGGTCATTTTACATGACCGTATCAGCAGATCCGGTAGTAGCAATGCAACTAATCGGGATTGTTGTGTTCATCTCTGTCATCCTGACTCCATACGGTATGAGGAGGATCAGAAAGATGGATCTAGTCGAGAAGGTCAAAGACCTATCGCAGTAGCGCATGGACATGCGAGTCGTAACTTGGAATCTGAATGGTATCCGAGCAGCCCATAGAAAGGGGCTTGATGATTTCATCGAGAGGATCGATGCCGACGTAATGCTATTCCAAGAAGTTAGGGCTCTACCCGAGCAGATGCCCAAAGAATGGTCCGAGCCGGAGGGATACGAGGTGATTTGGCATCCAGCTCAGAAGAAGGGTTACTCTGGCGTAATGTCATGCTCAAGAGTCGGGATGGTAGAGATTGGGAGGGGCATAGATACGGATCTTGATGAGACTAGAGACCCCGAAGGCAGGGTACTAGTGACGAAACATGGCAATCTAAGTTGCGTCAACATGTATCTTCCAAATGGATCAGCAAGACAAGAGCGCCAGGACTACAAGGATCAATGGCTCGAAGACATGCTAGTCTGGAGTCAGCAGTTCCTAGACTCCGATGAACCCGCTCTTCTCTGCGGTGATCTGAATATCGCGCACACGGAGGATGATATTTGGGATCCAGCCGGAAATAAGCGCACCTCGGGTTTCTTGGAGCATGAGAGGGAGTGGTTCGATAGAATGCTTGCATCTGGTTGGTCGGACCTCCTACGTATTCACGTGGGAGATGTCAAGGGCCCCTATTCGTGGTGGTCTAACTTTCGCCGGGCAAGGGAGAGGGATAGGGGTTGGAGGATTGACTACATCCTAGCAAACAAGGCCGCAAGGCCCCTGATGAAATCTGCAGAGATAATGAGGGAGGGCGGGCTTGTCGTTTCCGACCATGCCCCTGTAATAGTGGACTTGGAGATGTGACTCCAATTCGGTTTTTTGTCTAGGAAAGAGGCAAATGGTACCCTTCAAGAGAGGGGAACATAGGCGATAAATCATGACAGACGTCCTTGCAAGCCGCTTGGAAACGATTCTGCCGAATGGAAGAGGGGTTTGGGTCCCAATGGACCACAGCGCATCTTCCTTCCCGGAACAGGGTTTGTTAGACCCCGATAAAGCTGTAGATGCAGTCATTGAAGGGGGGGCAGATGCAATAGTAATGCAGAAGGGACCTATCTCTCACCACTTCGCCAGGACGTCATGGGGCCGCTTCGTCTGCCACGCATCCTTGTCCACCATCCATGGAGGCGACCGTTCTCAAGATAAGGTTCTGGTTGCTACTCCTTCCGAGGGTCTTGATAGGGGGGCAATTGCAATGTCGGCACAAGTCAATCTCGGAGATGTGGCAGAGCCTGAGATGATACAGAGGATGGCTAGGATAACCACGGATTCTCATGAGAAATCAATCCCGGTATTGGGGATGTTCTATCCCAGGGGTGGAAACCTGAACTTGGATGATTCAGACTCAACTTCAGGGGTCGCTCATGCGGCTAGACTTGCTTGGGAGTTGGGGTGCAACGTCGTCAAGGTTCCTTGGACTGGGTCCGAGGAGTCATTCGGGATAGTATGCTCCTCGGTCCCGATTCCGGTACTGGTTTCTGGAGGTCCCAAGGACGATGACTTCGGTAAAGTTCTGGAATTAGTCGAGAAGTCAATCAATGCAGGGGGGTCCGGGGTTTGTATGGGGAGAAACGTATTCTCCTCTGAGGATCCAGCTTCCCGAATCAGAGCATTAAGGGCCATTGTCCATGACGGAGCCAATGCAGAAGAGGCTTCCAGGCATCTGAGGTGAGAGGATGCAGATATGGGTAGAGAATGAAGAGAACTTGGACCTGGATCAAAATTTCATCTCCCGCTTGTGGACTGGTTCTTCCCATGATGTGGTAGAAGTTTCAATTGACGTTCCCTCTGATCAGGATGAGGCAATTTCTCTCATTGGACTTGTGCCGTGGATATTGGTCAGATGCTCGGATTGGACGATGATACCCCTCGAGAATCTAATCGCATGTTCCAGAGGGACTCAGACAAGAATCGCCGCAGCAATAGATAGAGAAATAGAAATTTCCGGAGCAGCATTTGCACTTGGAGGGGGTGTCGATGCTATCCTGATCCCAAGAGGTTTGGTAGACGATACGATCAAGTTTTTGGGAGACAGATGGACGAAGGAAGACCCTCCCGAGAATACAGAAATAAACCCTACAGAGGCAAGAATCCTATCTATGGAGAGTGCAGGAGTTGGTGAGAGAGTATGTATAGATCTGACAAGAAGGATAAACGAAGGACAAGGGGCAGCGACTGGCTCTATCTCAGGAAAATTATGCCTAATACATGGTGAAACTATTTCCTCAGAATATGTTCCCAATAGGCCATTCAGGATAAATGCTGGAGCGATTCACTCTTACATCCTAATGGCAGATGGAAGAACGAAGTACATGAGCGAATTAGAAACTGGTGACGAAATAGCCATCCTATCATCGCCCGGATATATCGAAACTGCCGTTGTAGGCCGGTTGAAGATCGAAATGCGCCCCCTTCTCGTTGTCAGATTCGAGATTTCCGGAGAAGAGGGTCAGACAGTAGTCCAGCAAGCAGAGACAGTTAGATTTGTTTCCCCAACGGGGACAGCCGTTTCAGTAACAGATGCAAAGGCTGGAGACAAGATTACGGTATTCACAGACGATAGAGTCAGGCACATCGGAATCGCACTTGATGGGGGGATGGTGGAGAAGTGAAGGTGCTAGGGGAGGGCGAATCGAACGGCGCGATATCCATCCTCCACGCTCTGGGATTGGGCAGGGGATGCTCTATCGGCATCCAACTAACAACCAAGGTTCAGATTGTAGAAGATGCGGTTGAAATTGAAGATGACAGAAACGGACTTCTAGCTGCAGTAGAGAAATGCTGGAGGGATAGGGGCCTCCCAACCCCCGACCAATTCGGATGGAAGGTGGACAGCTCAATCCCTATAGGCCAAGGGCTCAAGTCGAGCTCAGCATTGTCTTGTGCAGCTCTCAGAGCCCTCAATTCATATTCCTGGACCGGTCTTTCAAACTCTGAGATTGCGGATATCGCAGCTAACTCACAACTCATCTCGAACTGTGCTAAGACTGGTAGCATGGACGATAATTGGGCGTCGTTGGAACCGGGCTGGAAGCTAGTTGACCCCGCCCTATCTGCATCTGAGTCAATAATCCTCCAAGGTGATATTGATCCTAGTCTTTCGATACTTATACTACTAAGGGGAAAAAGATCAGTGGAGATTTCAGCTGAGGCCTTTTCGCAGCACGAGCAGATATTCGAGAGGTCACTGGCTTCCGTAATGAGAGGATCTATTCTAGACGCATTGTCATCAAATGGAATGGCTGTTGCAGCAGCAACCGATGATCAAGAGGCTCTGAGAATTTGCAATTTGAGCATCGCATCCGGAGCCATTGCAGCCGGCATTAGTGGGTCCGGCCCATCAATTGCAATCGTATGCTTCCAGGAAGATTCGACATCTCTTTCCAAGCTATTTTCCGAATCTGGATTGGAGGTTATTTCAACAGGCATTTATGTGAAAGATGAGATTTCCGAGGTGCAATGATGGGGATGGGACTTGGTGAGCATCTGAAAGTCACGCTATTTGGGGAAAGTCACGGCAAGTGTGTAGGTGCGCTATTCGAGGGAATTCCTCCAGGAACAGAAATTGACTTGGATGCTCTTGTGAACGACTTATCTCTCAGAAAACCTGGAAGAAGAGGAATGTCAGCCAGATTGGAGACAGACGAATGCGAGATTCTGTCAGGAGTGCATGAGGGAAAGGCAACAGGTTGGCCGATGCTAATGATTGCTAGAAACTCAGATGCGCGGTCATCTGACTATAGTTTCCTTCCCGACCATCCACGCCCAGGCCATGCTGACATGGTTGAGGAAATAAGATCCAGTGGATCCAACGATCCCCGAGGAGGGGGGTCGCAGTCTGCTAGGCTCACTCTTGGATTAGTGGCAGCCGGAAGTCAGGTCAGGAAGATGCTGGACGAAGCAGGTTGGTCCTGTCATGCCCATCTAAGCAGAGTGGGGGACATCTCCGCCAGGCCATTGATTCATCTCGATACTTCCAAGGCACTCGAAGAGGGAACGGAGATGTCCAGGCTTAACTGCAGAGATCCCGACGCAGCAGTAATAATGGGAGAATCGATAAGAAAAATCCGAAGAGAGAAGGACTCAATTGGTTCGGTGGTAGAGTTATTGATTATCGGACTTCCCATTGGTGTAGGAGAACCATGGTTCGACGGATTGGAGCCGTCTCTTGCCAGAGCACTCATGGCAATTCCTGGAGCTAGGGCAATAGAGTTCTCTAATGGCACCGAGGCATCAAGGATGAGAGGTTCAGAGAATAATGACATGTGGGTACCAGGTGATGATGTGCCCGAGTTGGAGGGGGCCACGACTGGAGATGCGGACGGAGCCCTAGGGGGCAGATCGACTGGGGCCCCGTTACGGGTGTTGGTGCATTTCAAACCACCAAGCAGCCTACCGAGGGAGCAATTCACGCTACATCTTCCGAGTAACAAGAAACAGTCACTGAAGGTCGGCGGAAGGCACGATCCAGTGATTGGCCCGAGAGCAGCACCTGTTGTCGAGGCTGTGGCTATGCTGGTCGTCGCGGATCTGGGAATTGCCGGTGGATTCCTCTAGCCGGATTGACTTTCTAGATACTGCTGAATCCTGAGAGGGAGGTTAATTGCGAACATTCCTGCTATCACGATGAATACCAGGATAGTTCCCAATGCGACGCCGTAAACGCTAGTCAACTCCACGCTCTCCTCGAGACGATTTGCTGCAACCGAGTCGAAAATTCCTACGAATAGGGGCACGAAGAAATTGATGAACAGAGTCAGTGTTGCTACCAATGCTGCAACGGCAGGGGTGTAGCCAAGTGCCCTGTTGTATCTGTCCGTGATGCTCTTGACGTTCATCACGTAGACCTCTCCTGTTCTTATCGAGGTATCTAGCATAGAGAAACGGATTACTGCGCTAGAGACCTCGATGTATACGACTAGGAAGACTGCGTACAATATCAGTAGCAACTTCTGCATTATTTCGTTCTCTGGCAAAAAGCTCAGCCCAAACTCAACCTTGCTTCCAGCGAACCTGATAGTGACCAGAATTAGCATGACGTAAGAAAGCAGTATCGCCCTTTGGTCTCTCTGCCAAACCCCCCAGAAACCAGATATCAGTCCAAAAAGAATCATCAGTAGATGGAGCCATAGCCCCAGGAAGCCAAAGCCGATCATGTTTGATATCGCGAACCATGCAGTTCCGGATACTGGCGTGAGCATGAAAGTAAGGAAACCGAGGACCAAGAGCGAGCCTATTGCCCCCATCTGAAGGTTCAGAACCATTTTGTTTGGTGATACGAACTCTCTATTGACCAGAATTGGACCTCCGAAGATCGCATCTATCCAACTTGGGATGGCGACATCTGGAACCGCATCATCGGGTATCCCGCTGTCTGCCTTCAGTGTTCCAGCAGCCCTTTTCCTGCTAGGGGCCGATGAGCGTACTACCTTCCCCTCATACAGATGAGATGTGTCTACTGGACCCTTGCCTTCTTCCATAATTACACCTCAGAATCCCCTTGCCCCGGCCAGGGCTGTGAATAGTAGCATATCCGGCTCCCAGTCCATTACATACGCCCCAAGTCCCCTAAGCTCGGTCATCAGAATGTCTCTCTCAGTTTTCAGTACCTCGTAGCCTGTTCTGTCTATTCTCCTTGCATCGAATTCGAACTCCAAGCTGCTCGGTGAAAGTACTGTGACCTCGAAGTTCCTAGCCCTAAGGTCCCTGACAGCATCGACTATTGTCGGATCGTCCTCCAACGGTGACAGGATGATGATGGGACTGCCTCTGTGAATGTGAGGCATGATTCGGGTAGTCACAATCTTCAGCGGAGTATTCCCTTTCGCCATAGCGCCCGCAAGTTTTGTCAGTATCACATACAACTGCTTCTTCCCTGTATCCCTGTCCACGGAAACAATCTCGTCCCCATAAACCACGAGCCCTACGGAGTCTCGCCTGGATAGGAAGTGCTGGGTGAGACTCGCTGCTGCTCTAGTGCTGTAAACCAGGGAGTTTCTACTCACTGGTCCAGTTTCACTCACTGCCCTACTGTCTACTAGGATAATGACATCGCTTACAGCGTCCCTCTCAAATTCGTTAACCATCATCTTGCCATCCTGTCTGGCAGTCGCTTTCCAGTTTACTTTCCTTATCGGGTCACCTGGCAAGTACTCTCTAAGGTTGTAGAAGTTTGAACCCTCACCGGGGTTTCTGATATTCACTGCTCCAGTGAAAATCTTTGGAACCCTACTCTTGATCATTGCATCTTTGATGTCCTCCATCTTCGGGAAAACAAGGAAATCGTCGTACAGTTGCACCTCTTTCTCATTGTGAAAGAGCCCCAACTCATCTTGAACCCTAATGCAAACCGGGCCTATGGTGTAGAAACCTCTCAGGGGGGTCTCTATTGTGTAGGATATCTCAGTCTCCCTTTTTGGTCCTATTTCCATCAGCACGTAATTCGCACCTTTCTTAATTCTCATGACCTCAGGCACCCTATCCCTGACTTCCAAGACCTTTGCAATTGCAGATCTATTCTGAATCCTGAGGGTGACGTCTATCTCGCCATCCTCGAAAACTCTGGATGTCGAGGTCTTCCTCATAGCCACAATACTCTGGAGTTGGATCCCCTCGTCCAGCACCGCTTCCTCGAGCCTCCTGCCCGAGGAGGCGACATCCCCGTGCGCAGTCCTAAGTGCCGCCCAAGTTAGGAATGAAAGAAGAACTACTGCTACCGTAACTAGCTGTTGGTTTCGAAGCACTAGTCCTAGCAGGTACATCGCAACCGAAAGAGATGCGAACATCGCAGACTTTCGGCTCCAGGCCACCTTTACACCTCAAAATTCAGACCGTGGGGACATTCGCGGCATTCTTTCCATGTAGAATATCTCGAATGACCTCACCGGTCTCGAGTCCCTTAATCTGGTGCTCTGGCTTCAGAATAATCCTGTGAGCCACTGCCAGTTCTGCAATCGACTTCACGTCGTCTGGCGTCACGAAGTCCCTTCCTCGCATGGCCGCAACCGCCCTACTGGTCTTCAGGAGAGCTTGAGAACCTCTCGGGGAAGAACCCACGAGAACTCTCGGGTCTTCCCTCGTCCTAGCTACGATATCCACCATATACTCTCTAACTGACCTGTCAACGTAGACTTCCTCGCATGACTTCTGCATCTTGACCACAATACTTGGGTCGGTGATACTGTTCACCTCGACCTCGTCAGTCTTTCTGTCAATCCTCCTCTGTAGGATTTCGTTCTCATCTGCTCTGTCCGGGTATCCGACCATCATCTTCATCATGAAACGGTCAAGCTGTGCCTCTGGAAGCGGGTAAGTCCCCTCCTGCTCCACTGGGTTCTGGGTTGCCATGGTTAGGAAAGGAGAGGGTAGCTTGTGTGTAACTACGCCGATAGTGACCTGCTTCTCCTGCATCGCCTCTAGAAGAGCAGCCTGTGTCTTCGGAGGCGCTCTGTTTATCTCATCAGACAGGAGGAGATTACAGAAAATGGGACCAGGCTTGAAGGTGAACTCCCCCTTCTTAGCATCGTAAATATTAGTCCCAGTTATGTCCGCTGGAAGAAGATCTGGAGTGAATTGGACTCTCTTGAAGTCGCACCCCAGTGCGTCCGCGAACGTATTTGTCATCAGCGTCTTTGCCAATCCGGGAAAATCCTCGAACAGTAGGTTTCCATTCGAAAGAATGTCCACCATTACGTTGTCAATAACGTGTGACTTTCCTATGATTACCTTCTGTACCTCAGTACTGATTGCCTGTCCCATGGCACCGGTTGCAGCCAAAACCTCGTCGACCTTGCTCGATCCACGGGCCTCCTGCGCTTTCTTCGCTAAAGCCGCGTCCTGTGTGCCAGTATTCGGCGCTTGCATCCCTTTTGGTGGTCCTGTTTCACTCATTTTTTTCACTCCATTTTATTAGTTATTTTTTCCCCATCGGCGAATAGCTTGCATCAACTTGCGCAACTCTTGTGGCGTGTACGTCCGGCTTTGGCTATAAGCCAATTCCACGAGACGCGGATCTCCGATCATCGCCTGAACTTCAGGCGGGGGAGTCATCGCCATCTCATCTCTGGTAAGGTCATGGTGTATCCTAACCTTCGTTAGCAGCGATTTCCTGACCCTGTCTCTATATGTGGCAGGGTCGAGTTTCTCCGGACGCTGGTTGAATTTGGTCAGATCAAAGACGTGCCTCCAGTTCTCCTTTTCAGGTACTACCATCATAGCAACGAGGAGGAGAAGGGTGACATTCAGAACCACTAGCCACTTCAGAAATTGATTTGAAGTAAGTAGGACGACAGTCCCCATAGTCTGAACGAATGGTTCGGAGACGACTCCAGTTACGTGCCTGCTCTCGTCAAAAACGACTTGGAAGTTCGCAGGATCGCTTCGGATAGGAGCATTCAGATCTACATTATCGAACTCCATCATATCATACACAAGTAGTCTGAAGTATCTCTCATTCCCGTCCCACTCGTTGTTGTTGAGGATCTCTTGCGTCCAACAATTATTTCGCGTGTAATCGCCAATCGCAGAGCAGTCTTGGCTGAGCCCTTGATCCTTTGCGACTGCTAGCTCCCAAAGCATGTTCGAGAAAGCCTCATCGTCTGCTACGAACACAATACTTCCGGTGACTTCCAACTCGCCTACACCAGCTGAAAAGGCCCCTCTTCCTTCATCCGCCACTTTGTCCAGGACCTTTATGCCAGGGTAATCGAACCTCATCATTAGCCTCAGATCACCAGTGGCAGGGTTAGCCGGATTGGTAGGGTCGCCATCTCCGGCCCTGTCAATGAATGCAGAGGGCGAAGCGGTACCCAGAGTCATTATATCTCTATGATTTGGCTCTTCGATATCTTTGTCCGTTGGTTCGAACATCATTCCTGTCGGGCCTCTGTACATTACTGGAAGTCTGCAGTCGTTCAGACCGTCCGGATTCTGAATTTGGAATGCAGTACAACCTTGCATCAGTGCTCCAGGAGACATATCTCCAATGTCCTGATTGACCGGCGACGCGCTCCAAACATTGCCCCAGTCGACTTCCTGTTGGCCCTGTTGCGTGTATACCCAATGCTGCTTATCGTCCAGCAGAGGTGCGTCCATGTATCTGACTCCGAATAGTATTGCTAGATTATGTGCCTGAGTATTGTCAGCGGCCACTATTACCTTGCCGCCTTTCTCAGTGACAAATCTGAAAATTTCGTCTGCCTCGGTCTGATCGATCGGTTTTTCAGGAGCAATGATGGTCAGCAGTGTTCGATGAGGGTCCTTCCAATCATTAACGAGCATTGGTGTGGACATAGTATTCGCAACGTAGTAACCAGAGTCCCTATTCTCAACATACTCTCCCTCGAAACTATCTCTCATGTCGGATAACTGGCCCAAGCCATCTGTATCGTAAGCAGAGTAATTTGACGATTTTCCGACAACGAAGAACATAGGCATCACTAGCAGTAATATTGACGTAATTACCAGGGAATACAAAACGTTCCTGTTGAATCTCGCTTCACTATCCATGTCAATTGCCATGGTTTCTAATCCCCTTTTAGTTGGGCCGTAGGCCCAAGCAACATCCGTCCGACAATTAATTCACGGTTATATGTTGCTGAGCATAGTTCGCTAATCGTATTGGAAGTGAAGATTACACGATTTAATCTTCAATCCTGTTGGTATAGGCCAATGCTGCAAGCAATCCAATAGATAGCACACCCAAACCCGGTGCAGAGAGGTTAGACTCTATCGAGTCACCCGCTTCGCTGACATCGTTATCCTGACCCCCAGAGCCTGGATCTCCAGTTGGAGGCGGTTCCACTGTAACCCTGACTTCGTCTTCCGATGCGCCTGATGCTCCATTTCTCTTGGAAGTCACAGATACCGTGATGTCACAGTGTCTCTTAGGGTGGCTTTCTGATGCAGTAACCTTGAGATCCGCATCCTTGGCCCTTCCAGATTCTATATTGCCGCTTAGCAGGGCATCTAGTCCACTATCGGTCGTCAAGAGCGGGCAATCATCCCTGACGTCCACTTCGGCGACTCCATCCTGTGCGTTTCCGTTGTTTCTCACGGTCACGGTCAGTATGGTGTCAGTGCCTGCGTTCATCGGCCCGAATGGCTCAGAAATATCCACGACTAAATCAAATATCGAGGGTATCTCCAAGTCCCCTTCTCTGTTCTGAGAAGAAGATAGAGGATCAGGAATACCTTGTCTAGAGGTTATCGTCGCAGTGATTGAAAATTTCTCTTTCTTTTCCGCGTCTTGGGATAGTACATCTATTCCGCTAATCTTCAGTTCAAACGTCTCGTTCGAACCGGAAGAAATGGACTCTTCCTCAGGTCCGTCATGACTTCCTCCGAATGGGATATTGTACTCAAACTGCACCGTTATCTCCGTCAGTCCTGAATTTTCAACGAAGAACTCGACTTTGGCCGAACCATCATCAGACAAGATGAAGGAATTGGTTGGATCCTCTCCGGGATATTTTATTCCTAACTCCCAGGACTCTAATTCCTGTCCCGATGAAGGGGGAACCGCCACAAGAGATGCAGTTAGAATGGCCCCAATAATCAAAGAGCGAACTCTCGAACCCATCAACTCACCAGTAACTTCCTACACGCCCTTTTCGTTAAGACCTTCACCATCTTCCTTCTATAAGATGGGGAGAACCAGGTGTTCTGGACAGGCTTTACTGCCTTTCTAATCGACTCTGATAGAATTTCGATGGTCTCAACTCCGCTCCAATTCTCCAGTGCGTCATCCGCTTCTTCTGAATGCAAGCTAGGAATAGACTCTAGGCCAGTAGTTGCTACTCTGAGACTTGATGGGCCGCCCCCCTCATCTCCTTTCCAGAGAACAGCTACGCCCGCTTCAGGGAAGTCCCAGGACTCACGCTGCCTCAACTTCTGATAGTCTCCGCTCCAATCTGATGCGTCTTCAGGAAGGGTGATGTGGGTGACCATTTCTCCAGGTTCGAGTACATTCCTCGTCATTCCGTCTAACTTGAAGAAATCACATAGTGGCATGGAGCGCTTTCCTTTGGGCGATGCTAGGTGGATTGTGGCACCTAGGCACATCAGTACAGGGGCCAAATCAGCTTGATAGGTTGCAACGCATAGCGTGTTTTGGTTGGGAATTACTCTACAATCGGCCCCAGTGCCACAATCACATTTGTGACACCAGTCAATCGACTCCCTCCATGTTTCCGACTGATTGATCCAGTAGCACCTAGTATCTAGGCAAATATTTCCTCCAACTGTCCCGGACCTTCTGATCATCACACTCGCAATTGAGTCTGCTGCCTTGGCTAACACGGGGTGGGTCGACTCGTGCTCGGATAACTCATTGATACTGACCATAGCGCCAATACTTTCCTCGCTTATTTCTCGCAACTCGGCTATAGAAGAAAGCGAGATAACGTGCCCCTTCACATTGATGTGCCACTTGTAATTTGGAAGCAGATCGGTTCCTCCAGCGACCCAGTCGAACTCCTCTCCAGATTCTGAAAGTTCCCTAGACATTGTTAGTGCCTCATCCAAACTCTTCGGCGAAAGAACACGGAAGGGGGGCATCCTCATTTTTTACCCTCCGAATGCCTTCTTTCTGTGTGCTTCCAAGCACTACCTGCGAGTCTAGGAGACTCCAGATATTCCTCCTCGGGAGTTACTCTCACTGACCACCTAGGGTCAACTTCGTCCGGAGGGATTGTGGGGTCCAGGCCGAATAATGCACCATTGTGATAATCCGACCTACCCTCATCCAGTCTCCTATCCTTGTCCCTTATCCGATGTTCCTTAGCTCTGTTTTCTAGAACTCCTTGGAGAGATGAATGTTGAAGGGATGGGCTAGTGAGATTATTCGGTTCCGATACCTCTTCGTCTCTGCAACGCTTCTCGATCATTTTGTGCACCTTCTCTGGAGACATCGGTAACTCGGAGGTCCTGATCCCTATTGCATCGTAGACGGCGTTGCAAACAGAAGGCAGAATCGGAAGAAGAGGGCCTTCTCCCGCCTCTTTAGCCCCGAATGGACCCTCTGGATCGTTCGACTCCACTATTATGGGAATTACTTCCGGCATTTCGTGAATGCTTGGGATCTTGTAATCTAGGAGATCGGGATTCATCAGATTGCCACTTCTCCCATATCTCATTTCTTCGGATAGAACTTGTCCCATGCCCATGTGGCAAGATCCGATTATTTGCCCCTTAACAGCCAATGGGTTCAGAGCCTTTCCACAGTCGTGAGCTGCCCATACCTTGTCTACTTTGATTTGACCAGTTTCCACATCGACAGAAACTTCTGTCACATAAGCAGAGAAAGAGTATGCTGGAGCTAGTCCAGCCGCTGCTCCCTTGTGCATCTTCCCCATAGGGGGGGTCCTGTATGCCCCAGAGGCGACTAAGGCCCCCCTGTCTTCTTGCGATTTGTGAAGAGCTTCGAGGTAGGATACCCCAACCGCTGGATCCTTTTTTAGGAAGATTCTCCTATCCCCAATAATCAAACCGCTTCTTTCCGCTCCTGTGATTTCAACCGTAGCATCTAGCAACTCCTCCCTGATTTGCATGGCTGCCGAAATAGCCGCGTTGGCGTTCATGAAGGTCACTCTGGAGGAGTAAGAGCCCAAGTCTACCGGAGAAGTATCAGAATCTCTCGATTTCACTCTGATCATATCTAGTGGGAGCCCGAGTACCTCTGCCACGGATTGGGCTACGACTGTATCAGAACCTTGCCCTATGTCTGCGGCTCCTGTGTGAATCGTGACCCCGCCATCCATGTCGATCTTCAGATGAACGGTTGCATGGGGGAACTTATTCGGATCCCAGTGGATGGGTAGGCCACTTCCTGAAATGAAGAAACCACATCCAATGCCGATTCCCTTCCCAAGAGGAAGTTTACGGAATTTTTTATTCCAGCCACTTTCTTCTCTGACCCTCTCCAGACATTCCCTCATCCCTATGCTTGTTACTCTGAATCCGGTAATTGTGGCCGAATGTGGAGGAAGGAGATTCGCTAAACGCAATGATATCGGGTCTACGCTCAACTTCTCCGCCAAGTCATCCAGGCCTACTTCTACTGCGCATCTAGAGTTCACAGCTCCATGGCCGCGCATAGCTCCACTGGCAGGTTTGTTCGTCCAAACCCTGGCTCCCGTGTAGTGGAAAGCACCAATTTCGTAGGGAGCAGTGTGGAGGACTCCGTTGTAGTAGGTTGTCACGTGTCCGAAAGAGGCGAATGCCCCCCCATCTATCAGAGCATCAGTCTCGATTCCACATATTCTCCCTTCGTCATCAGCATGTAGGTTCATCTCAATCCGCGAAGGATGACGACCTCTGTTTACCCAGTAAACCTCTTCTCTATCGAAAGTTATACGAACAGGTTTTCCAGACTTTCTTGCGAGAATCGCAGCACACATTTCGTGTGGGAATGGGTCGGACTTCCCACCGAAGCCTCCGCCGACAAAGGTCCTGTGCACATTGATTTGATGCATTGGAATCTCCAATACATCGGCTAGCGCCCTGTGTACGTAGTGTGGAACCTGCTGCGGAGTATACAGCGTGAGCCTTCCAGTTGGGTCCCAGTGTGCCACTACTGCGTGTGGCTCAGTGAATGCGTGGTTAACTCCGGCGAAAATCCAATTCTTTTTGTGGCTAGCAACAGAGTTTTCTATCATTCCTTCTATGTCTCCGAATTCTTGGAAAACCCTCTTTTGGACGTTTGACTCTCCTATGTGGTAGTCCCCTCTGTCATGTATGGGTTCTCCACTGTCTTCGAGCCCTTCCCTCATATCATGAATCGGATCAATCAATTCATACTCCACTTGGATTAGCCTTTCCGCCTCCCTAGCCGTAGCCTCGTCAATTGCTGCAACGCATGCAACAAGATCGCCTGCATGCCGAACCTTCTCTACAGCCATCGCGTGCTCATCCTTTGTCACAGGTAGAACTCCGAACCTATTCTTCGCATCATCGCCAGTTGCAACTGCGACTACACCAGGCAACTCTAGGGCCTTTGTGCAATCAATAGATAGAACTCTGGCATAGTGATGAGGTGAACGAACAATCCGTCCAATCAACTCTCCTGGCAGCCTGACATCGTCTCCGTAATGCGCTTGCCCCGTAACCTTCCAAGAACTATCCACAAGCGCAGTAGATTTTCCAATTACTCTGCCGCTAATGAGTTCATCGTGCCTATGTGGGCCCCACTCCTGAGCAAGCTTCCCTCCCTGGGATTCAGGAATCATTTCTTCATCCGTAGACTCTGAGAATTTTCCTTTCCCTCCAGACCCAGGTCTGGAAAAGGGGAGTTTTCCGGGTTGTTGCCTATACCCCACTATCTCCTTCGGAGCATCCTCTTTTTCAGACATACTAATCTCCACCGAATCCTGGATGTGGATCACTCTTTGATAGGGTCGAGTCGCTCACTGCTTCGCCCGAGACTAGGATATCCGAAGCGGCTTTGACTGAGTCAACTATCTGCTGGAATCCAGTACAACGACATAGGTTTCCCTCTATTGCTTGCTTTATCTCTTGGTCGTTAGGTTTGCTATTTTCAGACAGTAATGCCGAAATTACCACCAAGAAACCGGGTGTGCAGAATCCGCATTGACTGCCCCCACACTCCGCGAATGTCTGCTGTATCGGGTGCAGGTGGTGCCCATCAGCTAATCCTTCTACGGTTGTGATATCGGCTTGCTCAGCATCTACAGCTAGAGTAAGACAAGACAACCTCGGCTCCCCATCAATTAGTACAGAACAGCACCCACAGGTCCCCATATCGCATCCACGCTTGGTCCCCAGGCTCCCGACACGGTCCCTAAGCACGTCAAGAAGAATCGCATTGCTCTCAATAAATACGGATACTTCTTCGTCATTTACCTTGGCGTTCCACTCAACCCCATCGGAAGGGGGTAGCATAGGTAGCCGGAACTGCACCACATTACGACCAATCGAGCCCATCCTTTGAGCATTCGGTTCCCCGTGATGTCTATTGGAAATCATTGATAGCTCTTTTTAGTACTTCAGACTCGGCCCTCTTCAGATGCTCTCCTGTGGTACTTCTAGCTATTCCTAGCTCATCAGCGAGTTGCTTCAATGTTATCTCCGCCCCATCTTCGTAGTACCCTCTATTCACAGCTAATTCTAGCACTTCTCTCTGCTTTTCTGTTAGGAAATCGAGATCCTTAGACGATCCGTTCTTTATTGTCTGTACACTAATTGTGTCTGGTGGCATTACTTCTCTGACGAACTCCAAGAAACTTCGTATGGAGCTTGAAATACCAAAGATTCTGAACTCCAGACCGCTCTTAGAATCGATTCCGTATGGGGGGTAAACATAGATGTTCGACAACTCTAACGCAGAAAGTGCTAGAGGGTGAGTGCAACGAATACTGACTAACACGCCGCTCTCATCCTCTTCATGCGTTTCAATAACATCAAAACTTTCCAAATCCGAGATTTCAGATAGATTCCGTCCTTTGTTAACCCCCAACTCTACCAGTTGGGTAACTCCTCCCATATCAGTAGAAAGGTGTCCAAGAACCTCTATCCTGTGACAAATCTCCATCAGTTTGTCGATCTCATCTATCCCGGAAAGAGAGGAAACCTTCCACCTAAGGAGCACCTTCCTCATAATCTTGGACTCTCTTCTTGTTATTTAGAGAACACCCTAGTTCCAATATGCTTCCCTAATCTCCTGATTAGACTCCATACAGAGTTCCACATCGAAGGGCCTCTGGGACATCGAACTGCTCCCATTCAGGTGCTCAATGATTGGGAGGACATTGCTTTCGTTCACTACTCCCCATCCCACTTGTGTGCATGGCGCCACAGGCGAAATTGGAGTTGTTCCCGAAAGTGGGTCCCAACTGGAAAATGATGGATACCATGCTGAGAGGTTCAAAGCATCTCGGGATCGGCACCCGAGGAAAAATCCCCGAATTCCGATCTTAGAGAGACGAGTACTTTGGAGAGCAATCCAGCGGTCCTTGGTGTTGCAAACGAGGTCCCCGAAGTCTGATGATATCCGTCAATATCGTCATGATTGGGCAGCATTTGAGTCCAGTCTGCAGCTATATCGGGGTAAGAACCGCTCATGGTCTCTTTCTGATCATCATCCTCTTCAGCATAACCCGAAACCCCAATACTCCACGGAGGTCCGGCTGTTGAGTCTTGAATGGCAGGAGAAGGAGAGTTATCCGCCGCACCAGTGTGAATCTTCTTTTCTTCGACAACTGCGACTTTGGTGGCATCCTCAATTCCAGGGACCGGCACCGAAAGTATGGGTCCGAAGCTAGTTGTAATCAAATCCACCAGAGGTTGATTCGCAGCAGCAAGAACAGCTGCATCACTGAAACCCTCGACGAAGAAAATCACCGCGTCCGGGTTCGCGTCAATAACCGCACCTGTTACTGCGGTACCATGCCCATCGCTGGGGTCGTCGAGGATTGGTATGTCCGTATTGTCGTCGGGAGTAGTGCCAATTATTCTCGAACCCTTGAACCATACAATGTCGCCGGAACCAATCACGTCCCAGCAATCTTCCCTATCCGCTTCGTAGCGCTCTTCCCAAGTTCCGTTTTTGCTAATTTCGCAAACCTTGTTTACTCCTAGTTGATCCAGCAGCCACTGCGGGTAAGACTCGTTCATTGAGAAGTGATTATGATATACGTTAATCCCAGTATCAATCGGAGCTACGACACTGAAAGCCCCGAAAGAGTCGTCTACTACGGGGATATCTTCCTTCTCCTCACTCTCCCCCATACATCCGACTAAGCTTGCAGAGATGACCAGTATGGAAGTCAGAGTCGACAGAACCTTCATGACTTCCCGAATTTAACACCTATTTTGATACTTAGGTAGTCACGTTCTTCCTTTCAAGAGATAGAACTTCTGCACAAACCGCAATTGCAATTTCTTCCGGAGTATCCGCCCCTATGTCGAGGCCAATAGGGCATCTTACAGATTCTAAAAGCCACTTCTCCACCCCACTTTCAATAGCCTTCTTCTCGAAAGCAGACCATTTCTTCTTCGATCCGATAGCCCCAATCCGAGGCCTAATTCCTTCTCTACGTAATTTTAGTAATCCGATTAGCATCTCTTCATCAACCGACCAATCATGACTCAACAGTAGAATATCTGAAAAACGAGCCAAAGAATCCTTACTTTCGCTCTTGAGAAAATCCTCGACAGATGAGCAGAAATTCCCCTCAGAGTTTGGATAACGCTGTTGGTTACAATATTCCTCTCTGATATCGAATACGCTATACGGCCATTCGAGAGAATCACACACCCTTGCAATCGAAAGACCAACGTGTCCCCCGCCCGCAATCAAGATGTGAGGTCGCGGAGTAATCACTTCCATGGCTACTGTCACCCGACCTCCGCATAGACTGTCGAGGGCAGATGCCTCTTTTCCTTTGCCGTCTCTGTTTAGCAGGAATACCTCAACTTTCCCTCCTTTTTTTCTTAGTTCAGACAAATCTCGGAACAGAATTTCTTGAAGCTCCTTCTCCACCGTTAACTCCAATCCTGCACCACCGATAGTTCCGAACTTTTCACCCGAGGAGCTGATTGCTAGCCTTGCTCCTGGTTTCCCAGGAACGCTCCCGCTGGCCTGGACCACCGATGCAATGGCGACTCTTTCTCCAGCCTCTACTCTCTCGATGGCCCAGTTTAGGACTGCGACTGTCACAAAGACCCGTCGGGGTGCCGACCTTTGGAGTTGTGTAGATAATCAGATACGTTTGAGTATCCCTCGGAATTAGAAAGATACGTCCAGAATCAAAAGCGCGACTCCTAAAATTAGGGCAGGAATAGTTGTATGTAGCGTGGCCCAGAGGCTAGCTAGCCTGTGTCTGACCAAAAGTGGAAAAAGAGCATCTCCGTCTTGGCTAATCGCATTCGCAGCCAGAGCCGGGAATGAGATCAGATCCTTTGTATAGGCGGTAATGGCAATAATCTGAGGTCCGCAACCGGGTATTAATCCAATGAAAGAAGCGACTACAACTGCAAAAATCCCATCACCATACTTGGCTAAGTCTGCTTCGTTGGTTCCCGAGAATAGCATGGTAAACTCGAAAATTAGGTAAGCAGCCATGACCCAGAACGTGACAAATGCAGTTTCACTTGCAGAGTGTATTAATGTCTCTCTCATCGAATAGAGTTTGTCTCCAATAGAAGCTTCTGTATCGTCACGAATCCAGGTTTTCTGAGATAGATACAGGATTATTGACAAAGTTGTACCTATCAAACCTATCCAAGTTATGAAACCATGTAACGTAAATGGATTATATTCTATTGAAAGCTCAAAATCAGGGTCTTGAGAACTCCAAACAAGTAACATTACTGCGAATACCAATCCAATTGAGGTAACTATCCACCACAAGGTGTAACCTTGGTGAAGAAGGAAATAACCCGGGCCACTTTCATCTTCTCTTCCAAGATCATCAAAGACTGTTTGTGTATCTTCCAAATCCCCCAATTTGACAATTCCCTGATCCTTCGTCGACTCGGATCTAAGTAACAATCCACCCAAAGGGCTCTGTGGCGTGATACTCAATCCATCTATGAGGTAGCCCCATGTAACTCCTGTCAAGAAGGAGATGACATGTACCGCTACTGCGGGAGCCACGAAAGAGGAGTCAGTGAGAGCAGCACCAATCAAGACGAACGCAGCATCCCCGAGGGTTGCGATCAGAGTGGCTATTACGGTTCCATAGCTGACGAAACCTCTAGTGTACATTGGCATGATTACAATGGCTCCGCCACAACCAGGAGTGATGCCCATAATGGCACCGATTACGGGCTGCCATCGCCTTTTCGTTCGAATCACGTCTACAAACCTTCCAGCGGTAATGTACTGTAACCAACTGAACAGCAGAACCATCGAAGCAACAAATACGGTAACGGCTAGAAAGGCATCTCGCATGCTCACAACTACCACTTCGATTACTTCAGCAGAGGTTGGCATTACCCATTCCACTCCAAGTTTGTATAAATCATTTGACATCTTAGCATGAAGGAATCCGATACTCCATTTTCTCGATTTTGAAATAGGACTCATCAAACTCAATAGTTCAGAACTCAGGATAAGAAATGGATAATTTCTATCCTATTCATTAACCAATTGTAGTTTCTCTTGTAGATTAATTATATCCTCTGGGGTATCTATGTTTAGTTCTAGAAATCTGTCTAGAACCTCGAATCTACTTGCCTCGATTACTTCTCTCAATGGTGAATTTGCTGAACTTTTCCTTACCTTGTCGACATCTTCGAAAGTCAGCACTAGGGGATGCCCGCCTCTGCCTTCCTTCATAGGGCAGCAGGTCTCTTCTGAACAAATTAGATGATCCAGAGTGGAATCTGAGAATCCTGGTCGATCTACTGGAACAACAAGCAATCTGTAATCCTCCGCCCGCGAGGAATCAATACTGTCGATCCCCACTTTCAGAGAGCCTGTTCTCCCTTCGTGCGGATTTCGGTTTAGGATTACATTCACATCACTCACAATTTTGGAAATTTCCGCAAAATTTGACTCATTTGCAACAATGGTGATATTGGCCACACGACTCGATAATCTTCGTGAAATCCAACTGATGAGTGTCTGAGAACCGACATCAACCAATGCCTTATCCATGCCAAGCCTACTGCTTGAACCAGCCGCAAGAATGACACATTCCACACTATCTCTCCCAAAACTCGACTAGCCTATCTCGCTAAAATAATCCTTCTAGGAAACCACCGAGATATGTCATGTAGAATATGTAAGTTAAAATCATCATAGTTCCAATATTTTTGGTGAACTCCTTTCCAGATATGAGCATCCATACTACGAATCCCGATGTTACCATCACCACCAAGATGTCTCTCTGAAACTCTACATCGACAGGAATTCCACTCCCAACAATACTCGCTATTCCAATTATCCCCATGATGTTCATCACATTGGAACCTAGTACGTTTCCTACGGCAACCCCTCCTTGCCCCCTAATCCCAGCTACTAGTGTAACAGCCAGTTCGGGCAATGAAGTCCCCAGTGCTACCACCGTCAGACCAATAACGGCCTCCGAGACTCCGAAAGTCTCAGCAATACCGGTTGATCCCAATACTAGTAATTCAGCACCAAACCATATCATCCCGCCACCCATAACACAGAAGGGGATTGCAAGGGACATTTTGTTTGGTAGCCATGAGTCTTCAAACTCATACTGATCTTCCCCCGATATTGCAACTGAGTAGGTGTAGTAGTAGTAACCAATCAGACATGTCAACATCACGACGCCCCCTAGGAGAGGAACTTCTCCAAAATAAACGAATATTGCCATGAACAGAGTGGCTACTACTACTGCTATCGCATCCCTGTTTACCCCTGTTTCTACATCAGATTTAGCCCCTAAGACGGCTGCCGCTCCCAAGACCAACATCACGTTTGCGACATTAGAACCTAGGACTCCTCCAACTGCAATATTCGGTACGCCACTATCAATAGCCTCAATCGCAACAGCCAGTTCGGGGAGTGAGGTTCCAATAGCTACGACTGTGAATCCAACTACTAGAGGCGATACGCTAAGGCTCTGGGATATCCTAGTAGCTCCTTGAACAAGAGCCTCCCCTCCGAACATTAGCAAAGCAAAACCGATAAGGACGAAAGCAACGTCAACTACAGTCTCATCCATATTCTACTCCTGAGACATTTCACAATTTACTCTTTTCCAGACATTTCGTTGGATTTCATTTTGTACACGCTCTCTCGATATGTCTGGAAACTACTTCGACACTTGGTATAGTATGGTCCTCAAGTGTTGGTGAGAAAGGGACAGGAGTGTCCAATGCTCCAATCACTACGGGAGGAGTTTCCAACCTCCAAAACGACTCTTCGATAATCCTGCTCGAGACTGTATGGCCAAAACCACCAGTCCACTGCGACTCTTGTAGAACGATTAGTCTGCCAGTCTTGAGAACCGAGTTGATACATGTCCCAGAGTCAAAAGGAACTAGAGTTCTCAGATCCACAACTTCGACTTCAACCCCCCTGTTTGACACATTCTCTGCTGCATCAAGTGCAACGTGTACCATGGCACCCCAGGTGACAATTGTAAGATCCTCGCCTCCTCTGACTACTCTCGCTTTGCCAATTGAACTATCTCCATTTTCTAGTCTGTTCATTACAGCCTCCGTATCCACTATTTGATTGATTGATTTGCCCCAGCCAGTTATGCCCCCTCTAAGTCCGTACAGCCCAATATGCTCTAGATAGACAACAGGATCTGGTAGATGGTGTGACTCAATAAGCAGGTCATAAGCATCCTGAGGATTACTTGGAGTCACAATGATCAATCCCGGATCGTTTGTTAGCCATGATTCAATCATATTAGCGTGAAATGGACCACTCCTGGTCTTCGCTCCTAGGGGAATTCGCACTGTCATCGGTACCTCTGCGCCCCATCTCCATCTCAATTGGGCCGCATTGTTGACTAGAGGGTTCATTGCCAGTGCAGCAAATCCTCCGAACTGTATCTCTGCCAGTGGCCTCATCCCACCCAGAGCCGCTCCTGTCGCTGAGTGGATAATTATGGCCTCAGATAATGGCATATCGAGAAGTTTTGATTGATGACCCTTAGCCTTGAGCCCTAGATTCATTCCGAATGCACCTGCTACTTCCATATCCTCGCCCATGAACACCATCTGATTGCCGAATTGGTCTGCAAGTGCTGCCATGCCATTCTGAATTGCTCTACTGTAACTCCAAGAATTGGGAGCATCTGAGAACTCTATTGAGAGCTCCCCAGAATCTAGACTGGTACTCGAAATGTCTCCTGCCCCGTCAATCCTCCGTAGTTGCTTCTCGTGGCTTGTCGCGTCCGAGATTGATGTAACTCCCTTGACAACCGAATTTCCCTCCGGCCACTCCATTTTTTCCAATTGGCTCCTGGCCGACTCCACCTTACCTTCTTCTTCCATCTGAATGCGGTTGAGTTTTTGTTCACCCACTCCGAGTTTAATCAATAACTCCCTATGATTTGGGAGAGGATCTTTCTCGGACCAGTATCTCAGTAACTCCCTATCAACATAACCTGGGGGGTTTCCGCTTGATGCTCCAAGATACAAATCATCATGGTGATGAGCGTGCCCACAACCTCTCATTGTTTCAACGTGGATCAGCGTTGCTCCGCATCCATCCGTGGCGAACTCCCTAGCAACTGCAGTAGATGCATAGAATAGCGCTGGATCAGATCCATCAATAGTCCAGGCGGGAATTCCCATTGCATGCCCCTTGTCACCGAATGTCTCTGCTCCTGATTGAGCAGAATTGAGTGTATCAAGTGCTATCTGATTATTCTGAATCATGAAGCAAATCGGCAAACCACGAACTCCAGCGAAATTCATTGCCTCCCAGAACTCTCCGCTACTGCTACAACCCTCTCCTACAGGGGCTAAGTGGAATCTACTAACTCCTAGCCTACTTGCAGCCAGTGCCACTCCCGTGGTTGTTGCACTTGCAATAGGCAATGGTGCAGTGGGGGGCAGGATTCCTTTCTCCCAGTTCCCTATATGCAGGTCTCTACCGCCGCTTCCTTGAATTCCACCGTCCATGTAGGACTCTGCCTTGCCCATTTGGGCAGAAAAAACCTCGATCGGAGTCTGTCCCATTGCAAGTGCTAGGCCCATATCCCTGATCATTGGGGCTACAATGTCTGCATTGTGGCGGTTTTCCTCCGACAAATCAACTGCGCGCGTCATAGCTGTAGCGCAAGCCACCACTCCTTCCTGCCAGGTAGATCTGAAACCCTTTCCACCAAAACTACCTCCATCTGGGGTGGGCAAACCATTCGCAAAGAGGTCCTTCAACTCCTCATCCACTAATCGAGTCCGAATCATTCTCCTCTGCCATTCTAATCTATTTTCCACAGTAATCGAAGCATAATATGCAATTCTCCTCATGCAAAGCGTCAGATCAATTAGCAGCCTGTCCAACCTCCTCTTTAGGAATGCTTCACCCTGCCTCATCGGTATGATTTCTGATTTCGCAAGCCCAGATAGATCGGGCTCTAACGTCCTTTCCAGGTATCTTTCCTCGATTACTCTCATCAATTCCTGAGAGAATTCATGAAACTCTTCACCTGTCATTTTCTCTTTACATTTCATTGAATCCCAACATTCTGAAACAGAATTTAGATGTCCATCGTGCCTCTCTGCTACAAATTCTAGCAAACTCTTCTTGGCTCTTTTTGACTTCAGCTTTGATGGAAAAGTCAATGCATTTGGAGGGATCCACCCTACTCCCCAAATTTTCGGAATATTAGACTGCAGTTCCTCATTTTCATTCTCATTAATAGATGCGATGGAATCTGCAACAGACCCCTCATTCCTTCTCCGAACCTCTTCTTCTAGAGATGCCCAATCGTTTGGATTCCTTTCCCAAATTTCGACGTTCCGCACTCTGCCCTTCCCCGAGGCAGACCTATCGAGGGTTGTTCGAACCCTTTTCTCGCATCCCGTACACTTACGATCCAATTTGTTTGACTTATCTGACCTAGTCTTCCAGGTTTGGTGAAGTTGGCATTCTGGACACTTCCAAATTCCAACTCTCGCCATATTGTTTTGAATCACGAATGAGCCTAGTACAACAATATTGGCCTAGATTTTCATATTTTACCACAATTAGTAATATTATGTGGTATTAGATAATTGTAAATAGAATATTTACCACAATTAAAAGAGATATTATGTTTATATTTACCACATTTATTGAATAAATATAAAATTAAACAATTTTTATGACTAATTACCACAATAAAAAAGCATATTGTGATAATATATACCACATTAATATTTAAGAACAGTAGGATCTACCTCATCCGACCAGGCATTAATTCCCCCCAATAGGTTGTAGATCATGCCATTGCACAATCCGGAATCCACAATGAACCTGGCTACGGCATCAGACCTCTGTCCACTTCGGCAATAAACCACAATATCACCTTGCGAGGGCAACTCTTCCAATCTGGAAGGTATTTCTAGATGCATTATTCTGGAATCAGTGCCCCCAATAGACGAGATTTGTTCTTCATGGGATCTTCTGACATCAAGTAGGAATGGGGCCCAACCCTCATTTCTTCTTTCGGAGAATTCCTTAGCACCTATCTCAGAAAACCCCTTCCCTTGCTTTTTCGAGAGAGATGTTACCTTTTCTCGTTCGGTATTCAAAGAAAACTCAAGTTTCCTGAAATCCATGGTCAAGGCATCAATTACTAGCAATTCTCCCGACAGACAGTTTCCAATACCAAGAATGATCTTGATCGCCTCGGTAGCTTGGACGGTTCCGACAATTCCGGGTAGAATTCCAAGAACTCCTGCCTCCGAGCAATTAGGCGCTAATTCTGGTGGCGGAGGCGATGGAAACAAATCCCTGTAGTTGGGGCCGTCCTTGAAATTGAATGATGACACCTGCCCCTCAAATCTGTGAATACTTCCAAAAATCCACGGTTTTCCTAGAATCTCACATGAGTCACCAATCAGATATCGCGACTCGAAATTGTCTGTTCCGTCAATAACTACGTCATATCTGGAAATTATCTGAATCGAATTTTCACTAGTTAGTTTCTCTTCAATTTCCTCTATCACTATATCTGGATTTAATTCTGAAATCCAATTCGATGCAGACTTAACTTTCGCACTTCCGATAGAAGAAGTACTGTGAATTATCTGTCTCTGCAAATTCGATGAACTCACTTTATCATTGTCAACAATCCCGATTCTGCCCACTCCAGCAGCGGCCAAATACATCAACGCTGGAGATCCAAGACCCCCTGCTCCTACCACAAGAACTGATGATTTGAGCAATTTCTCCTGTCCCTCAGAACCAACCCTCGGAAGGACCAGGTGTCGAGCATATCTCTCTCTCTGCTCCGGACTAAGATGGCCTGACATTGTCATCGTGAAAGGGGGCCCAATCAAGGTACCTTCGGTCCTCAATCTTGCTCTTCCAACCATTTTTCTGCATCAATCGCAGCTTGGCACCCCATGCCAGCAGCTGTAATCGCTTGACGATACCTTTTGTCGACAACATCTCCTGCAGCAAAAACTCCGGGAACCTCAGTCATTGTATTCTCCTTGTGGACTATATATCCCTCGGAGTCAGTCTCAATCTGTTCTCCAAGGAATTGAGTAATTGGTTTGTGACCTATGGCAATAAATGCACCAGCGCAACTAATCTCCTCCTCCGATCCATCTCTTGGATCCTCCAGTACCGCCCCAGTAAGGCCTTGTTCGCCTGCAATCCATTTTTTCACTTGCCTAAATGTCTTGATTTCTATTTTAGGATGCTTCTCTGCTCGTTCATACATGACCTTTGACGCCTTGAAAACATCTCTCCGGTGGATAATAGTAACCTTACTGGCAAACCTAGTCAGGAAAGTAGCCTCTTCCATCGCTGAATCACCTCCTCCAACAACAATGATCTCCTCGTCCCGGAAGAAAGCACCATCACATGTGGCACATGTGGAAATACCACGTCCTTTCTGCTCCTCCTCACCCTCTGCTCCAAGCCAAATTGCTTCTGCACCTGTGCAAATAATCAGTGAATGAGCCCTGAACTCCTCTCCTTCGACCCAAACTCGAAAGGGTCGTTCGGAAAGATCGACTCTTTCGACATTCTTGTCATGAACCTCCAAACCGAATCTCTCAGCTTGCTCCCTCATATCGATCATCATTTCGGGCCCGCCTATTCCCTTGGGGTATCCGGGGAAGTTCTCAACATCTGACGTTAGCATTAGTTGACCCCCGGACATGTAACCGGCGAACATCAATGGATTCAGCAGGGCTCTAGCCGTGTATAGGCCTGCAGTGTATCCCGCAGGTCCAGAACCAACAATGATTACACTTCTGACATCCTCTCCCATAAGCTACCGAGGTGTAAGGCATCCCTTGAATCTTGACAGTCAGAAATCCCGCTCGATTTTGATAAAATAGAGAAAGAAATCGTAATATAACAACCATCAAGCGGCCAACTCATGCCAAAATACATGTATTCTGGAAACTACACTAAGGAAGGTGCCGCAGGCCTACTAAAAGATGGGGGCAAGGCAAGGAAGGAAGAAGCGATGAGGATAGTTGAAGCCATGGGGGGATCACTAGAAGCCTACTACTGGTCGTTCGGCGAGATGGATTTCATGATGATTGCCGATGTCCCACAGGCAATGGCCGTGAAGTTCTCTCTCCACGTCGGAGCATCTGGAGTTTTCAATGGAAAGCTGACACCTCTGATCACCGTAGAGGATATGGACGAAGCCACTTCGACTGAATTGCCTTCTATGAGCCTTCCCGGCGAGTGAAACCTTCTCTCACTCAGACATTGCCGCTACTGCGCCAACTGCCGATCGGGCATGAGGCTCAAGTCGTGGCTCGATATGCTCCGGCTCCGCCCCTGGACCTATGATTCCCAATCCTATGGGCTTGTTATGCTTGATTTGAAGTTCGATCACTGACTTAGTGACCGACTGCCCCATCACTAGGCCATGATCAGTCTCACCTCTCTCGATAATTCCCAACACTACTGCTCCTTGTACTTCGGTACTCTGAAGCATCCTATCTATTGCTAGGGGGGCTTCCATCGATCCAGGCACCCATACGACTTCAGACACTTCCCAATTTTTCGAACTAGCCTCATCAATAGCAAATTTCAGCATCCTCTCAACTTGTTCCCTGTGGAAAGACCCGCAGACAATACCTAGATTCAAGATTCAACACCCATCCTCATCATTGCCTCTACCACTGCTTGTGTCCTGGAGTCTATCTCTATGTTCACCAAATCTCCCTCAGATTTATTCCCAATGCTCGTTATCCTGAGTGTCTCAGGGATTATGTGCAGGAAGAAACCACCTTCATCGCATTTTCCTACCGTCAGAGACATCCCATCAACTGCGATGTAACCCTTCTCTAGAACGAATTGATCACACCCTTCTGGAATAGAGATCAGAAAATCAACTCCATCCCCTGCCTCTTCTCTTTTCAGAATCTCTGCCGTACCAAAAATATGTCCTGAGAGGATGTGACCGCCTAACTCATCTCCAAGACGTAGCGATCTTTCCACATTTAGCAAGTCTCCAACCCTCCTTTTGGAAAGTGTAGTTCTGCCCAATGTCTCAGAAATCGCATCAAATGAGACTATCCCGTTATCTAAACTCACTACTGTCATACAAACTCCGTCTAAAGATACGCTTGCACCTTTTTCCAGATCAGTATCGAATCCGTTTAGATCCACAGAAAATGTACGTACTGAATCGTCACCACCAATCTCCACTATGGGAGCAGTTCCTGCAACAATTCCGGTAAACATCCTAATCTTCCTCGTAAGGTCCACCCTCTGTACCGGGCCACAGATCCAGGATTCTTGCGATAATCTTCCTGGTCCCATCTAGATCGTCAGATAGTCCTTCTACCCGTGTCACTTCTACGTGTTCGAAACCATGTTGATCCAATCCTTTCCTAATTGCATCGATAGAGTGCTTCTGGTCATACCCTAGTGCGATTAAATCCGGATCTATCTGCTTGAGAATCTCGAAAATAGGCACTCCGGGTGGGTTTCCAATTATTGCCTGGTCCACCGGTTTCAGGCCTTCTACCATCCTTCTCCTCAAGTCCTGACCCGTCACTGGCTCGTGCTTCTGCTTTCTCACCGTTTCATCATGCGCGATTACTACAACTAGCTCCTCTCCAAGTGATTTCGCTTGCTCTACATAGTGCAGATGGCCTGCATGCAGTAGATCGAAGATCCCAACTGCCATCACCCTAGTCATCATCCAGCCTCCTCTGATGCCTCGCCTAATCTTTTTCATTGAAAATTGTAGAAATCTGCTCGCCGGTTATCATTGGAATCCCATGCCTTTTCGCGTATGTTCTAGCACCTTCCAATGACAAAGCGCCGTCTCCATCCGGTTCGAGCATCTCCGCACCGATCGTACAAGCTGCCAAACCAGCCAATCTCGCTATTGAAACGGCAAGCTCTGTATGGCCCTGACGCGTCTTTAGACCACCGGGAGACTCTCTGCATACGGGGATATGGCCAGGAGTTCTGAATTCCTCTCCAAGCCTTTCTTTCGCCCTAGTCCCATCTTCCCCTTTTTCAATCAGTTCTCCAGATAATTCTCCAAATCTTCTAGTTGTTAGGGATCTGTCTCTATCCGTTATTCCCGTGTAAGTCTCCCTATGGTTAAGAGAAAGGGTGAAGGCTGATCTAGAGTCATACTGGAGGTCATCTGTTACTAGATGTCCTAGAACAGGATTCTCTTCCACCAAAGACTTGTGAGAGTGAATATCTTGTAACCAAGGTAGGCCAAACATTTCTCCAATTTCGTTACCTATGGCAAGGAACAGGAGGCCCCCACAGTCGTTTCTTAGCCTTCTAATCACTTCTGGCGTCGCTGCTGCTGCATGCCAAAGAAGATCAGTTTCCATCTCTCGGTAGTCCGAATCGTATATCATCACAGGTCTTCCAGATTTGAAGGCAGATATTGCCTCTCCCACCTCAATGTCCATGTCACGCGGAGAGGCCATAGATACCCGATATTTTCGGTCTAGAAAAAGTGATGTTTAACGTCGGTAGCGCAGAGCATGGTGGATATCGTGAAGGCTTCAGCACCCCTAAGGGTAGATCTTGCCGGAGGATGGACAGATGTAGCGCCTTTCCCTTCAGATTTTGGGGGTGAAGTTGTTAACTTTGCGATAAACAAGAGAGTTGTTGCAACACGTGATGTGGGATCTACAGATAGTCCTCCGGAGTTAGACTTCCCGGTCCCAAGGGGGTCCGGACTTGGTACTAGCTCGGCCATGCAT
>LULH01000021.1_pt1 | contig 34771 bp, 45 predicted proteins | sample 728201 | NCBI WGS metagenome assembly LULH01 (sample SAMN03860294, study PRJNA289734) | marine metagenome | biome: seawater column; feature: ocean; material: water; isolation source: Red Sea water column Station 169 - depth 100m | place: Saudi Arabia: Red Sea | collected 2011-10-15 | depth 100 m
ATGCTGCTCCGCGCAATACCGAACCTGCTGGATTTGGGACTACGCCCGAAGAAGCGGTCGCTGCTGCGGAAAAAGCATATAACGAGGAGAAGTAAGCAATGTCCGAAGCTGTTTTAGACTTGGACTCCGGTGCTGAAGACTCGTCACCCGATACGGGTTCATCCAGTGAGCAGCCAACCAATGAGGTTGAACTGCTTACAGATGACACGCCTGTATCGGCACGGGACAACGGTGATGGAAACTCTAATGGCGAAACATCGGATTTTGACCCGGAACGGCACGATTGGCTGAGAGGCGATGTCGAGTCTGTTCCAGAGCAATACCGAGGGTTAGTCCCTCTTGCAAAAAATCTACAGGCGCAATTTACGCGCACACAGCAAGACTTGGCCGAGCAGCGGCGAGAGCTACAAGCCCAACAGGGCGAGTGGGCAAACCGTGTGCAGCAGATGGCCGTGCCACAACAGCCGCAGATTGATCCTATACAGGAGATGCGGAACAACCTATCTGATGAAGATGCGCGAGGGATTGATGCCGTTGAGCAGATTATACAGCATAGGGTTGGCACACAGATGCAGCAGATGCAAAACCAAGTCGCGCAGTTACAACAGCAGTTGTCTCATGCAAACCAATACGTCCAAGGCCAGCAAACGGCTTACATAGATTCGCAGGTACAAGAGGCGCGTAGTGAGTATGGAGGCGATTTAGACAACTACACCGATCAGATCGTAGCCACTGTTCGCATAAACAATCCGCAGACAGGGCAACCGTATACGGTCAGAGAGGCGTATGAGTTACATGCTGGGATAACAGCGCAAAAAGCAGCTGAATTACGGCAAAACGATAGTCAAGCTCGTAAGTCCAGCAAACGTGCTGTGCGTTCATCGTCTGGAGTAGATGCAAGTGAGGAAACTGGCCCAATGACCGACAGCGAGGTGTTGTCGGGATTAGCCAACTTAGGATTCGATTAGAGGATAAAGTACAATGGCAGCAACATCTACGACAGAAACTTGGGATGCTGCTTGGACGCTAACCATGCGAGCCAAGCGCAAGGAACTTACGGACAACTTCTTTTCGGCGTATCCCACGCTTGAAATGTTTAGAAGTGGCGGTGCGTTAGTTACCGAAAACGGCGGCAAAGAAATTCAGTGCGATCTTATGTATGCTGGGAATAGCGCACAGTATTTCAGCGGCTACGATGTCCTTAATACGGACGCTGTAGACGGTATTACGGCGGCGTTTTATCCGTTCCGGTATGCGGCAGTGCCTATTACGATCAACTACACCGAAGAGATGGAAAACCGCAAGAGCGATGCGGCTATGAAGCTGCTTGAAGCAAAGACGCGTCAGTCGATGCTTACGCTCCGCGACCAGATCAACTCTTCGCTGTATAGCGCCCAGACGGGCAAAGCTCCGTTGGGATTCCAAGATATTATTGCTGATGATCCTACCAGTAGCCCGACTACGTTGGGTGGTATTACGGTAAGTGGTAACTCTTGGTGGCAGAACAAAACTGTTAATGCTGGAGCCGTATCTTTTAAAGCCATTACTGGTACAGACTTTTATCAAGGTATGCTCAAAATGGCTTCTCTTTGGAATGACGTTTCTGAAGGGAATGAGCAGCCTACGCACATTTTTACCACAAATGATCTTTACGCTTCGTTTGAGGAGATTTTTGAAGGCACGGGTTACCAGCGTTTGAGTGGCAACGATGCTCCGGGCGTTGATGGTCGTATGCCTTCTTTCCGTGGCATTCCGGTGCAGTATGACCGCGATTGCGCTTCGGGTAAGATGTATTTTCTGAACACCAATTATCTTAAAATGAACATGCAAGCCGGAATGAATTTTGCCAAAACTCCGTTTAAGGAGCCAAGCAATCAGATGGCGAAAGTTGGTTTTATCGTCGTTGGTCTTCAGATCACGACAAACAATCGTCGTCGTCAAGGCGTCATTCACAACATTACGGCTTAAGGAGGGTTAGACAATGGCAATTTTACACGCCTCTCCAACGACCACCTCCGCTACGGATGATCATGGCGTTGGTAACATTTTTGATAGCCCCGATGGTAAGAAGTATAAGTGGGTTAAGGTCGCAGATGCGGTTGATCTGCTTACGGGATACGTTCTTACCCCTGCCAGCACGGACGGCACTGAGTACACGGCAGATATCGCCAGTGGCTCATCAAAAGCAAAGCGCGGTGTTGGTATAGCGTTGGGTGCAGTAGATATATCTGCAACGCCGTATTGCTTTGTCCAGATCGCAGGAGTAGCAACGGTTTACACTGACGGCAGTGTTTCCGCTGGTGATCCTGTTATAGCTCATAGTACTGATGGGCAAGCCCATACTATGGCTGCTGGTGAAGAGCATTTAGTTTTTGGATTTGCTTTAGCTGATGACTCTGGTTCGCCAACTACATCTCCAGTGTATTTGACGGGCAATTTCTAAATTTTCACTGATGGAGGGTGGGGTTGGCAGGTATCCCTGCTGCCTCACCCACTGTCTAACATTCCAAGAGGATAACAATGGCAAAACGTATGCAGCAGCATACCCTGTCAGCAGAAGTAGCAGAAGCAACAGAAGCGGCACAAACAGCTAAACCTGCGCCGAAGGACGACGCAGCCAGCGTTACGCCAGAGCAAGTTGCCCAGTTGATTTTAAAGGGCAGTAACGAAACGAAAGAAGCAATTCGCAAGGCGCTCGATCTGGACAAAACGCACACCCGTCAGCGCCGATCTAAAGTCACCAACAGCCAAGTGCGGAATCACGTTAGGGCTGTAGGTGAGGTAACCCATATACCGGGTTTTGTGCCTTCACCCCCTGCGCGGGTTTCAGATCGCGGCCCAGAGGCCGTGCAGATTTGGACAGATCGCTGGCTGGATAACAATGGCGATAACTTATCTGAATACGATCTTGACCAGATTGCAGAGGGTGCTGAGATGTAACCAGTGACTGAATCGTTAGGTCAAGTAAACGCCGCTGCGTTCTTTGGTGACGCCGCACTTTTCGGAGTATTGCAAGCCGATACAGTTACGTTTGGCGCATCGTTTACCGTTCCATCTTTGACGACAACGGAGCGTGATGCGCTAACGGCAGCGAACGGTATGCTGATCTACAACAGTACGCTGAATAAATTTCAAGGTTACGAAAACGGCTCATGGGTTGACATGAGGGCTGCCGTTTTAGGATGACAAACATTGAGATTTTGCAGGTAGCGTTACGGCGCGTTGGGCTAAATACAAACAGCTCGACATTTAAAAATTCTGCCCGTGACTATCTAAATCTTGTTGGCAAAGATATCCAGAGCCGGGAGCAATGGAACTGGCTGTTTAAGTCAGCTACATTCAATACGGTTGCAGACACGCAGACTTATTCATTAGAAGCTGATGTGTTGACGCCGTTGTCATTTCGCAATGTAACTGAGAATCATGTAATTGTCATACAAAGCACCCAAGATATTGATGCGGCTGATCCCGACTCCAGTATTGATGGCGATCCTCGCTTTGTAGCGATTAATGGCATAGACACCAGTGGCGCAATACAAGTATCATTGTATCCCACGCCAGATGGTGTAGACACCATTGGTTACCGTTATTATCGTCAAATTCCAGAGTTTGTTGAAGCAGACGATAACAACTCCATCAACCAATATTACCCCCTTGTCATACAGCCAGCATTAATTTACGGCATCTCCTCTCTTTTTAAACAAGAAAAAGGTGATGACCAAGGCGCTGGTGTAGATCGAAATGAAATGGAGCGCGTAGTAGCTATTGCCTCCAGACAAAATCTCAGCGTCCAAGGAAACCGCAAGTTTCGTATGCGGCGTTCAGACGATGATTCGGCTACGCAGTTTAGCTTTTATCCGACAGAAGGGTCATTAAGCTAATGCCAATAGCTGCTGAATCTTTACGCCTTGGCCCTTGGAGAGATGGGGTAAACTACAGTGTTCCAGCGGAGGATTTATCTCCGTCTGGCATCCATGATATGCAAAACTGCACTGTAGGGTTGGCAGGTGAGGTGTCTAAGCGCAAAGGATTCGCTAAATACAACAGCAGTGCGATGAACAGCGGTGCTACGGTTACAGCATTGGGACAAGTCACATTAGCTGGCACAGAGAAGGTATTCGCTTTCTGCGGTAACAAATTCTTTGACGTTACAGGTGGATCTGCTACAGACCGGACAGGCAGCACAACGATCACCGCTGGCAACGACTATACATGGCAGTGGGTGCTGGCAGGTGACACATTGGTCGCAGTAAACGGCCAAGACACCGACGCAATCAAATGGACGGGTGGTAGTAACAACGCAGCTGCGTTAGATGATGATTCGCGGTTTACCAAGCCCAAACACGTAGCATTTTGGGAAAATCGCCTGTGGGTAGGCAACACCAATACCGTTCCAGATCGAGTATGGCGCTCAGATGCGGGTGATATAGAAACGTGGGGCGCGCTTAACTACCACGCTTTTGGGTATGATGTAACCGGGCTTGCGCCTTTTCAAAGCACGTTGTCAGTGCATACCGAGCAGGGTATACATACCCTCACGCCTACGGGTAACTCTACGATCCCATTCAGCCAGCAGCAGCGCACACAGCGTGGAACGATTGCTGGCCGAACGATTGTAACTATACCCGGTGAGCGTCAGTTGTTTGTGCGTGAGGACGGTATCTACCAGTGGACAGGTGGCCCGGCTGTTGAGAAGGTCAGCTTTGCATTGGATGACGGATACTGGCCCAACCTCAACAGTGCGCGATTGCCGTATTCATTTGCACTGTATTACCCAGCTGAAGAGCAGGTTTGGTTTTTCTTGCCCTTTGGCGCCTCGCAAACTGAGATGAACTCTGTGGTTATCTACAGCAACCGCCTCAACTGCTGGTTTGGCCCTTACAACGGGTTTACGCGCAACGCTGCGGCTATGATCGACGAGTTACCCCACGCTGGCGATTTCGCAGGTCACATCCAGAAACATGAGACAGGTAACAACGATGACGGGTCAGCTATCAAGGCATTTTTTGAAACTGCGAGTTTGGCTCCTCTGGGCGATGCTGTTCAGTGCCGTTGGCTCTACAATCGCACATTGTTCGACAATACAGGCGATTTCGATTTAAGTATAACTCAGACTTCCGCTTCGATAGTTAGTAACGTCGAAACGATACAGATGGGCGATCTGGGTGCTACGTTGGACACTACGTTTACACTGGATGCAAGCGTATTGCAGAGCGATGTAACTGCATTGACTACAGACAGCGATCTGTTTGGATACGATCCGCGCACTAAGCTGCGGTTCAGCAATTTTAACGATGATGAGACGTTTACAATTCGGCGCACCAATCTGCAATACAAACCAATCGGGTTGACGCGCAAACGCACAACAGGAATAGAGTAATGGCTTTTAGTAGAGTTGCTGGTGGGTCAAATAACAGGCAGCGTACAACGCGCACTAATTACAGTAGAATGTCACCCGGTCAAAGGCGGCGATCTCTTTTAGGTAACACTGCTGCTAATAATGCTGCGTCTGAAAGATTTAGGCGGCGCAGGGCTACACAAGCTGCAAGCCAGCCACCTGCGCCTACTACAGATCCATTAACCAATGTGTTGTCACAGCAACAGCAGATGATGTTGGCGCAAGGCGGTGGCTCAATGGGCGCACAGCCGTCAATGGCAGACGCTCAAGGCAGCGGTGGAGCTACCGCACCTGTAAACCAGCAACCGTCGATGGCAGACGCTCAAGGAACAGGGGCTTCGCAACCTGCGAATATGCCGCCTCCTCCACCCCCCCCGCCCCCTGCACCCCCAGCGCCACAACCGACTATGGCGCAGATGCAAGGAACTGGTGCGCCTCCAGCGCCGCAACCCACAATGGCAGAAATGCAAGGCGGTGGAAATGTAGCTCGACAGCCTACTATGGCAGAAATGCAGGGAACTGGGTCTGTAATACCACAACCCACGATGGCGCAGATGCAAGGGACTGGAAATGACGCTCCTCTCCAGCCTGCGACACAGCCTACCATGGCAGAAATGCAAGGTAGTGGAAATGTAGCACCGCAGCCTACCATGGCAGAGATGCAGGGTGGTGCGGTGCAAACGACTGCCTTTGATCCTAACCAGCAGTACCGACAAATGTTTTCGCAGGGCATTAGTGGAGATATAAATTTTAACCCGCCGCCAAGAGCTGAAATAGAAGCCTCTATGCGGGAGTATGCTAATAGCCCCGAGTTGGAATCGCAGGTGATGGCGCAGATAGACGCCAATCCCGGAAGCATTAGTGAAATAATAAAAAACAATGCCATTGGCGACCGAATAAAAGCTGCAGCACTTGCAAAAGCGAATCAACGAGGCGGCAGTATACCCGGGGGGCAGCAGTTAGGCGTAGGCCCTTCAATGGCTGATGCACAGGGCAGTGGTCAGCCCTCTGCGCCTACGTTGTCTCCGGGCGAAGAGATGGCGATGAGGCAAAATGCGGCCAATATAGGTTTTAATGACAGGCTGGCGCTTGCATTGGGTGGTGATAGAGGTAGTAGGGGTGGTATGTTTGGAGTTGATCCGTCTCGCAATGCAGGGATTATATCTGATAAAAAAGGCAACAAAAGATCTAAGCCGTCAGACGCAGGTGGTTCATACACAAATCCTTACGAACAGGCTGCACTGCTACAGCGTGGGACTCCTACGGAATCCTATGGTGAAGAGATGGCTGCTCGACAGGGTGGTGGTGATGGCGGTGGCATGACTCCGGGTGAGGAGATGGCGGCGCGACAGGGCGCAGGGTTGCCCGATGTGTCCGGCTACAGAAGTTCATACGAGCAAGCGGCGCTGGCACAAGGCGGCGATGTAACTGCTGCCCCATCGGGAGCAACGGATGCAGAGGCTGAGATGTTTGCTCGACAGGGCGATGGTGGGCTACGAACCTTTGCGGCTACGGAATCAAGCGATCCAGCGCTTGAAAGCCAGTTGCGCTCACAGGCAGAGATGGCGGCGCAGCAAGGTGGTGGGTATGTAGATCCATACGCAGATGCCGCTGCACAGCAAATAGATACTGGCCTACGAACATTTAGTTCAATGCCACAGTTCAACGAAAACGCAGCTGAGTTAGAGGCGATAGCGCGTAGACAGGACGCAGGGTTGCAAACATTTGCTGCGCCCGGATCGCGCTACAACAGAGGCGCAGAGCAGTTACGCCGACAAGCGCAGCAAAGGCCATCTGATACACTACAAGATCGTTTAGAGCAAGCATACATGGGTCGCATTGACGCTACTGATGATCCGATTCTTGCGTCTCAAAGAGCCGATCAGCGATTGCGTCAAGAGGAAGCGCAGAGGGGCTTAGTTGAGCAGTTATCACGCTACGGTGTATTACGGGGCGGTGGAGATACAGCGTCTGCGCTGATTAAAATGTCTGAGGGCAACGAGCGTAACCGCTTGGCGTTAGAAGCGGCTGCTGCACAGCGCAGACAGGGCGATCTGCGAGATGCGTTAGCGTTCGATCAAGCACGCTCTGCAATGGACATCGCACAGCGCGGACAATCGGTACAAGAACGCGCTGCGGCAGATCGACTCTTAGATACGGCACTGGCCCGTGATGTAACTCGCGCTGGACAGACGGGTCAATTTAGAGATGCAACATCTACTACTGGATTTCGGGACACGCTGGCGGCACAGGAACAACGTCAGAGGATGGCGCTGGCCGAACGCGAACAAGACCTAAGAGAGCGCACTGGAGCGCAAGACATTGCTACCAGCGCCTTAGAGCGTGATGTAGCCAGAGCAGGTCTGACAGGCCAATTTGAACGTCAAGAAACATTAGACGCGCAAGAGCGAAGACAACGCATGAAGTTGGATATGGCAGATGCTACTGGCCTAATATTTGACGATAAAGGTGGACAGAGAGAAACACTTGATCGCGAACGCCAGCGTAGAGAGTTAAATATTGCTGAAAGCGATCAAGCAAGGCGCGATAGGCTGGCAGACCAAGATGTTGCTACCAGCGCATTGGCGCGAGATGTAACCCGCGCTGGATTGACGGGTCAGTTTGAACGTCAAGACACGTTACAGGCACAGCTACAGCGTCAGCAGATGCAGTTAGCAGACGATGCTAATCGCCGTGCTGACATTGCACAAGAGGCTGGTCTGTTGGGCGAGATTGCTGGCGAAGGATCTGCCCCAGCCAGAACCACACTCGCAGGTAGGGAGTTGGCCCTACGCGAGGATTTAGCGAGAAAGCAAGATTTACGCGAACAACAGGCTGCTGAGTCTGCTCTATATGGGCAGGTTGTAACTGGAGCGGCAAATCAAGCTCCTATTGCGACATTGGAAGGTCAACGAGCGCAAAGCGCCTTAGACTCTGCGGCATTAGCGCGTGAAGCTACTGAAGCTGGCTTGACGGGTCGTTTTGACGGCGCTTTAACCACAGCCGAACGCGATGCTGATTTGGCTCGACGCATATCCGAGGCAGGTGTAACAGGCGTTTTCGATACAGGTTCAGCAACTCAAGGCCCGATAGACACCATCCAATCACAAGTCATTGAAAGTAGCCTACAGAACGAGGCGCTCAACCGCGCATTAGGTAGGGCTGGCGCTACGGGTCTGTTCAGAGAAGAAGGTGATACAGCCGATCCTACAGAGACGCTTGAAAGCCGCCTACGCACGGCTGGTCTGACGGGTCAGTTGGACGATGACATCACATTGGCTGGTCGAGAAGCGCGGCAAGACCTTATCGGCAGCATACTGGCCGCATCTGATCCAGAACTAAAGGGTCGTACTGACTCACTTGCTGAAGCTCTTACAAGGCAGCTTGGTGATGATTTTGGATTAGACGATGTGTCTGGAGCGATGCGAATAGATGCGGGTAATGCAACATCAGAAGAAGTTGCAGCTGACCTATTCCCACGTTTGGATGGTATGTCTGAAGAGCAACAGGTTAATGAGTATAGAAGATTAGCAGATTTGGGTTACGACATGCGCGCAATAGAGGAACAAGTAGAACAGATGAGAGAAGCTGAACGCAGAAAACAAGCATTAGAGGAGGCGCGGAGGAGGCGAGAGGAAAGGGAAAGAAACGCTAAAACGGAAGAACCCACACAAGAAGAAATTGACGCTGAAGTAGAAAGAAGAATGCGCGAAAGAGGTAACTAATGTTAGGCTTTCTTGCTCCATTTGCTCCGCAAATAGCTGGAGCGGCCCTTACTGTCGGCCAAAATATCATGGCAAACCGTGGGGCCAAACGACAGCAAAAACGTGCCGAAAAAGAGGCGGCACAGGCCAAGCTGCTACAGAGCTTCGGCGCAAACGCCCAGCCCACGCGAGGCGGTATGCAGGGGCCGGGTATGGCACAGCAGGTTATGTCCGATCCACTGACGCAGCAACTGCTGACGAGTCTGATCGGCAAGGGTATCGGGGCATTGAACCAGCCACCTAAGACAGGCGGTGGTGGACAGATGCCAAAGTTTGATCCGAAGAATTCATACACGCCGCTACTGGATTAGGTAAACACAATGGCAAATGGAAGTTTTCAGTTTAGCGCAACGTCTTCAGATTTACAGCGTGCAATAAGCGCAGCAACACAGAAGGCTCGCCAACAATACGGCAGCGGCAGTGTCGTTGCACAAGACTTTGTGCAAGATCCTCAAACTGGTAAGTATACTGGAACTATAGTATACAAGCCTACGCCACAAGAAGAAAAAGACGCTCTATTGGGTGCGGTGAAAAGGTCACTTGTTGAAGATGCCAGAGCAAATGGCACTGTTACGCCTACTCCAGCACCTACAGCTACACAAGCCCCTACGCCAAACACTGTTCGCAATGTTCGCAACAACAATCCGGGCAATCTTAGAACAGGAGATGTTGAAACAGCGCAGCAGTATTATGGAGAGGATGCTGTAACAGGGGTTGATGAAGGTGGATTTGCTCAATTTAGTTCACCAGAAGCGGGTATTTCTGCCTTACAACAACAAGTTAGGGTAGATACAAATCGCGGTATGAATTTGGGAGAGTTTTTAAATAAATATACGCCAGAATCAGATGATCCATCTGGTAATAAAGCTGCAAAAACAAATATCCCAAAGTTGGTCAACGCCAACCTTGATACGCCATTAGCGGACATAGACCCCACAGAATTAACACTGGCAATTACCCGTCAAGAAGGCGGTAACGAGGCACTGCAAGCGTTTGGTGCTGCCATTAAAGGGTCATCAGCGCCTACTCTCGCAGACATAGAGCGCGGCGCTGCAAACGCTGAAAAAATAGCCCGTGAGCGCGAAGTAGAAACAAGGTTTGGTCAAGGTTCTACTCTCGCTCCACAAGATCGGACAGTTAGCAGGGATAGTGCAATGTTGGGTATGCCAACACAAAGCACAACTGCCCGACAAGACGATCAGTTGACTAAGCGTTTAGTGGGCGAGAATATTGAAGAGCAGGGGCCGCAGCCAACAGGAACTGATGTATTAAACGTACGAACAGACCGAGACAGATCACGTTTTGGTATGCCAGCTTCTGTTGTAAATGACATGAGTCAAAATACTTCCTTGTCTCAGCCTGTCCTTAATTATTTACAAAACGAGGCTGATTTCCAAGTAGCAGCAGGTAGGGAGAATTTAATTCCGGGAACTGCTGGGATGATTCTTTCCGAAAAGGAAAAAGAGCAGCGTTTAGAAGATTTAAAAACTCAACCTTTGTTTATGGAGCAAGGCAGAGCTACGGAAATTATAGGGGACGATGAACAGGCTCGCGACTTAAAGCGAGGTCTGCTAACACGCGAAAGAGATATAACCGATCCAGACATGACCGACGATACGGTCACGGCAGATGCAGAAGAAGTTGAATTAGACCTTGAGGGTATGGCCCCTCCGCAAACACTGCTACAGCGCATTGGAAACGCCCTTAAAAACAACCCCGAACTAACAGCATCCGGGTTTCAGCTACTTGGCGGCTTGCTTTCCAACGCAGCGCAGAATCGCGCACAGCGTCGAGCAGATCGCACCACAGACCAGCGTGTAGCACGGGCTAACCTTATATCGGCTATAACGGGCGGTAGAGCGCGTCCTACGGTAGAACGGGCGCAAGCAGACACAGGTGGCTTTATGTCGCTGGATACGCTTGGCAAGGCGCTACAGGGCGGTGGAGCAGCGGTCAAGGGTGAACTATCTCGTCGGGTCGAAGAGGCTGAACGTGAGCGTAAGGCTGGCTTGGATAAGCAGGCGGCTGAGTTGGCTGCCAAGAGGTTACAGCTGGATGAAACTACGCAGAAAAACACAAAAGAATACAAAGACGCAATAGTTGACCTCAACAAAAAAGAGTTAGACTATAAAATAAAAAAGCTCACGCAAGAGCAAAATGAGGCAAATGCGCCAGAAAAACTAAGCCCAACTGAAATAAAAGAAATTGTTGCTCGCGTACAAGCCGTTGCTAAAACAGACGAACTAACCGACTTTCTTGAAACTGCCGACTTATCGTTTCTTGAAAAAGGCCAGTTTAGCCTCAAAAGAGTTCCCCAATTCTTATTTGGAGGGAATCAAGCAGAAGCCGAGGCGAGAAGGCAAAACTTAATTCAAGCAATGGCCGAGTCATACGGTGGCAAACTTAGCAACCAAGACATTGAAAGAATTGACGCGCAGCTTTTTACTCAAAAAGACAACTTGAAAACATCTCTCCAAGTAGCGCAAGTTTTTAGAAGTACGCTTCTTGAAGGATTAAGGGGAGAAATTCGCGCCTTAGAGGGCGAAGGATACAGCGTAAAAACTCTTAATGATATGCTGAACGAAGTTGATCAAGGCCAATCAGAAAGTGATGCCGACAGGCTTGGAAGTATGTTATCTGATAATCCTCTCGACAGGATAAGTAGACAGTAATGGCATATAGGTTTAATACATACATTGAGCTTGGTGAGGCAATAAAGAAGGCCAAGCCAGAGTTTGCTGACCGTAACAGCGAATCATTAGGGTTGGATTTCGCTGAAGAGTATGGCGATGAACTGGATGTTCGTGTATCTGAGGAAGATGACAGGGCTACGTTTGCCTATGACCCAGAAGAGGGGTTCAACATCCTCAAGACGCTGGGCAACTTGCCGTCCAGTGCAGGGGCTATTGCTGAAGACTTAGCTACAGCAGTAATGAACCCGCTGGATACAGCAGAGGCGCTGGGCCGAGGTGCGGCAGGTGCGGCTGAGTTAGCTCTTGGGACAGACATTAGCCCAGAAAATAAGCGTGTAGCCGAGCAATTAGGGCGAGGCATAGCTGAGTCGGCTGGCTTCGATAAGGTGGGTGATGAGTTTGAGTTTACCGGGCGCGGGATACAAGAACGCCCTCTCGACATCTTAGGTATGCTGGCTGGTGGCACATCTGTAGCTGCCAAAGGTGCGTCATTGGGCGCACGGGGCGTAGGCCGAGCGGCAAGAGCAGTTGGTGGAACCGATGCAGGTGGAGCAGCTGCCAGTGTAGCAAAAGCAGCCGAGCGCGTTGGCGCTACAGCACAAGCCTTAGACCCGACATTTATTGTGCCAAAGGCTGGTTACAGAGCAGCAAAAGCAGTTACAAAAGGCGCAGCCAAGGCTGGTTTGAAGGCTGGTAAGTTTGGGTTGGGTGTTGGAATGAAGGCTGGCAATAGATTTGTCGTAGAGCCGTTAAGGGTAAAGTATGAAGGTAGTAGAGCCAAGGCAGCCATAGACGATGTAACTGACGCCGTTGAAGGTGCAACTGAGTTTGCTCCGGGGTTTGTTGATAGGTTTAGAGAAGTGATGGGCGGTGTAACTGATACGGTCAAGGGAGTTACACGCGAACAGGCTTTTGACACGTTGAGAAGAGGTGTAGAAAAGGCAGAAGAGGTAGGCACTGAAGGCGTTAAAGCTATGTCGGGCGGCAGGGCTGATCCCGTAAAAGCTGGCAGTGTGTTTGATGGGCTGATTTCTGCGTGGTTTGGGTTTACCACGGGCTTGGGTCAGAATGTAATACAGAAAGTTATCGACTACAGCAAGCTGAGTGACCAAAGTTTTCGCCAAGCGATGTTGGAAATCGTAAACAAAAAGCCAGAACCCGGCAGGGCGGTTGGCGAAGACATTTTAGACGAGCTGACTAAGGCAACGAAGAAGTATCAAGAAAAGATGCAAGAGGGGTCTGACGAAGCCAGAACAGCCCTCAAGATGGACGAAATAGATGTTGATATGGACGCCCTTAAATCTCAGATAATACAAAGATTTAATCAAGGTGGCGATTTAAGTAGATACGGGATTGTAATAAAGCGAGTTAAAGACGAAAAAAGGGTAGCAAAGGTTAAAGGTGAAGACGGAGTAGAGATACTGTTTGAAGTTGATGATGCAGGTCAAATGACGCCTTACACGCCCACGGAGGGTGTAACCCCCACTAAGTATAAAGTTGAATTGGATAAGGGCGGCGAAATATTGCAGTTGATGGAGAATCCGGGGGCTATAAGGGAAGCATTTGAAAACGTCTTAAACAATGATGGCGCAAACGTATACAAGTTAGACCTGTCTAAAAGAGCAGTAGACGATGCCAAAGGTGCGGGCGTAACTAACACTGCTCAAGCTGCCTTGCAAGACCTGCGCGACATGATCTATGAAACCATAATTAGGTCATACGAAACACCACAAGCGAAAAAGGTGCTTGGCGAGGTTCCGGGTCGTAATGCCAATTTTTACCAAAAAGCAATGGCCCAATATGAGGACTACACCAACCGCATGAGGCTGATTGGGCAGACGCTGGGCATAAAAGACCCGCAACGTAAGTTTGGCGGCACAGATTTTGAGGTTATCAGACAATCGGGTGACCCACAGCAGATATTGCGGTCTGTCCTAAAGGCGTTTGGTGACAATGAGAGTGAGCTTTCTTTTGCCAACCTACAGAGGCTCGCAGATGAAACGAACAACCCATATCTTATACCCAAAATATTGGGTTACAGTATGCGCCCACTGTTTGGTGATGGCCTTGTTGTTCGATCAGAAATAAGCCAGCTTGGACGAGGGTTGCTTGGTTACAACTTAATGGGTGGTATACTCACACCCATATCGCTCGCGCAGTTTTCTCCAAGGTTTGGGGGAATGGCGTTGAGTTACCTATATTCTCCAGATGGCGTTAGGTTGATAAAAGATAAGGCTACGGGAGCGCTGGACGCAGTTGTGGCAGGTGGCTCACGGGCCGGGCAAGCGGCTGGAAAAGCAAGGCAGAATGTAGCCGACAGGTATAAGGGCTTGAGGAAGTTAGCCGCAGAAAGAACTGGCAAATCAGAGCGTGATGTAACGCCAAAAGATGTAACCGAAACAGTTACAGCGCTGGAAAAGTTGCGGGACATCGTGCAAGAAACCATGTCAAGAGATCAGCAGTCAACGCTACGTACATTACTGCAAGCTGGAGCAATGACGGAAAGAGCGCAAAGCGGTGGAGAGCGAGCGCAAGAACGCGAGACTTTATTGTCCAGATTAGGACGCACACAGGGTGACAAATAATGGGAACCGTATCAAGAGTACACACATTTAGTTCGGGTGCAATACTAACAGCCGCCCAGCTGAACAACGAGTTCGACAACCTGCTGACCAGCAGCGCCATTAACGGTGGGCTGGACGCAACGAATCTGGGCGTAACGGCTGGACAGGCTACAGCGTCGAAAGCGTTGGTCGTTGACTCGTCGCGCAACTTAGCCGATGGCACGGCTGGTAACCGCATCAACAACTTAGCTCTATCTGGCACGTTTGAGTCTACGGGCGCTATAACGGCCACTGCTGGCATAACGTCGGGCGGTAATATCGTATCTGACACTGACTCGACAGATGATCTGGGAACAACGGGTGTGCGCTGGGCGAACCTCTACGTTGACAGCATCGGTGATAGCGGACAAGCATTGGCCGTTGCAGCTACAACGCTTTCGTTCGATGCGGCATCTACGATTGATACCAGTGGTAACAACAACCTAACGCTCGATGCAGGTACAGCTACACTGACGTTGGATGCCGCTACAATAGAATCTGACGCATCTACGCTTTCGTTTGACGCAGCGGCTTCAATAGATACGAGTGGTAACAATAATCTGTCATTAGATGCTGGAACAGCTACGTTGACGTTAGACGCTGGCACAATTGAGTCAGATGCAGGTACACTATCGTTTGACGGCGCAGCGTCGATAGATACCAGCGGCAATAACGCACTGGAAATAGACACAGGCAGTGCAAATCTCAACATCACCGCAGGGACACTCGCGCTGACAGGCGCACAGACTATCTCAAGCACGTTGGGCGTTTCTGGCAACGTAACAATATCTAAGGACGCGCCTTATTTAATACTAACCGATAGCGGAACGGGTGGCGGGACGAGTAAAATAGCTGTTGATGCTGTTGGTTCAAATCACGGTTTTTATTTTCAAGCTGACGGGTCTACGAATCACGTCATCCTTGAGTCAAACGGTAATTTTAAAGTAGACGCCGACACCCTATTTGTTGACAGCGTAAACGATAGAGTTGGCTTTTCCGAAGCCAATCCCGACACATTAATCCACGCATCGCAAGGGGGCGAGCCACCTGCTGAGGGAATGCTAATTCTTGAAGCTAACTCGTCTTCGCGCCAGTTGCGCATACAGCCGCCCACTAACGCAGACAACGGCTTCTTTGATTCGCGTGGCGGTAATATGACGTTCCTCGATGATGGCACTGAGATATGGCGTTATAACGCTTCTACGATCAGCACTTCGTCGGGTATTGACGTGGGCATCGGCACAGCTTCAGTACCATCTGATATGCAACTGGCTATTTTGGGCAATTACCAGACTGGATTCTACCGTAATGTCACCTCTGGAGATAGAGCGTACATACTAAATATTGGCGCAAAAGAATCAGACGGCACATTAACTGCGGGTACGCAAATAGGCGGCTCGTTGGAAAGTGGCGATGCAGACGGACATTTGTACGTAAGCACGCTTAATAGCGGCAGCATGGCTGAGGCGTTGCGCGTGACAAAAACGGGTGATTTACTAATCGGCACAACTTCAGATCAGATAGCGCGTGTCTATGCCACAACAGGGACGAGTGGTGATTATGCCGGATATTTTAAAAATACGGTAAGTAATCGTGGTGTATTATTTTTAGAAAACACCAACACATCATTAGCTGATGCTATGCACAGAATGACTGCAAGTGCGGCATATAATGGTTCGTCTGCTGCGTATAGTTTTTTAGTTGCCACTGGAAATGCCGCATCATCTGCTGATACAGAATTTATTTTGCGTGGCGATGGAGAGGCTTTTGCGGATGGAGCATGGAATGCAAGTGGTGCTGACTATCAAGAGTATTTTGAATCAACTTCTGGAGAGTCGGCAGAGGTAGGACGCGCTATCGTTTTAGATGGTGATAAAGTGCGTTACTATAACGCAGACACGGACAGCACGGACGACATCATGGGCGTTACTCGACCACAAGCCGACAATAAAAATAGCGCGTTTGTTGGTAACGTAGCATGGAACCATTGGACAGATAAATATTTGACAGACGATTGGGGTGTATATCTGCGCGAAGATGTTACCGTCTGGACATACACCGATGAAAAAGGCGATGAGTACGCAGTCTACGAACGAGCAGAAATAGCTAAAGATGCAGATTGGACTCCACCCTCTGGCGCGACATCATCGACTCAATCTGTTCGCAAATTAAACCCAGATTATGATGAATCATTAGTAGAGGGATATCAATCGCGTGAAGAGCGTGATGAGTGGTGGCTGATTGGTTTGTTAGGCCAGATACAAGTCAAAGCAGGTGAACCAGTAAATCCTCGTTGGATCAAGATGAAAAATATTTCAGATGCAGTTGAACTGTATTACGTCAGATAAGGAAAGCAGACAATGGCCTACGCACACGAACTAATTATTACTGACCGCATACGAGTTGCACCGTCCAGAGTAATTGGCGATGACAGCACGCAAGAAAACGTCATCGAATCAGTGGTCTGCATAGCTACATGCACAGACGATGAGACGAATGAAGTAGCAAGCACTGACCCGTGGGTTACGATTGATCTGAGCGAACTGACTGCAAGTGATTTTGTAGCGTTCGACGATCTTACGGAATTGCCTACACGCGCTAAGACTCAGCTTGAGGCGTGGGGCGAAGAGCAGAAGGCAGGTCTGGAGGCACAGTTAGCGGCAAGAGCTACAGCCAGTAAAGAGCGAGAAGCACCGTGGGCCGCTTAATTCGCGCACTACAGCGCGTTGGAATGTCGTTCCTTCGCGCAATGACGGACGCATATAAAAGGGATTGAGAAAATGACGTATCGTGACCCCGAGCGAATAGCGTCACCAGATGAGTTGCGCGAAAGCTATCGCAGAGCTATAGCAGAAATTAAGACTTTACGCAAGACTGCTCACGCTGAGAGAGTGGCAAGTCGAAAAAATCGAGAAGAAGCTCTTGAGAAACGGCAAACTGTAAAGAAGTTAAACAAAGACATTGTAACTTTAACAAAAAAAGAACAGGCCGCAGAGGAGGCGTCAAAATGCGGTTACTGGAGTGGCGGTGCAACCGTACTGGTTACAATGGTCTATGAGGCGTTTCGTATCTCCGGCCACTGGCCGGGGGGTAAGGCATGGCAAGCATGGTGGGAACACGAAGCGCTATATGGAGCAATATGTTGGGCTACAACAATGACATTCGCAAGTTTTCACAAAGCGTTTCACGGCAAATAGGAGATACAATATGCCAAACGTAAAAGGAAAGAAGTATCCGTACACAGCAGCTGGAATGAAGGCCGCGGCGAAAGCTCGAAAGAAGGCCAAGGCGAAGCCCAAGGCTAAGTCGCGCAGGGGTCGCTAATGCCAGCGAAGAAAGATCCACGTTTAGCCCGTGCGGGTGTAACTGGTTACAATAAGCCTAAGAGGACGCCCAACCATCCAACAAAATCACACGTTGTCGTGGCTAAGTCGGGTGGGCAGGTCAAGACGATTCGTTTCGGCCAGCAGGGCGTAAAGGGCGCTGGACGTAACCCGAAAACGGCTAAAGATAAGGCGCGTAGAAAGAGCTATTACGCTCGTCATAACGCGCAAGATGCGAAGCCGTCGAAAATGTCGGCAAGATATTGGTCACACAAAACTAAATGGTGATGTGATGGAAGGCGGTTCAGATCCAATTAGTTTATTGCTCACGGGAGGTGGATCAGCTGGCACAGGCGCAATATTAGCTTATCTTATGATGACCAAGATGGGAAAGAATGGCGGCGGCGGCAGTGACAACGATGCAGTAATTGCCGAACTCAAGGACGTTGCCAACAAATTAGACGAGACTAACAACCTGTTGCAAGAACTCCTACGCGCACAGGCGCGCATGGAGGGTAGCCTTACTCACATATCGCAGAGGTAGAGCATGAACGTACAGGAACGCAAAGAGCAGATTCAAGAAGAGCAAAAAAAGGCATTTGAAGAGTTACAGGCCGCTCAGAATACAGTGCAAGAGTTGACGGCATTGATACAGCGTCAGAATGGGGCCATAGTGGCTTTGCAGAATGTTCTGGATGATCAGAACGAGCAATCTCCCTCAGAGAGCAACGGAGAGGTTACAGAGGCCGTTGAGGAGCTTGTAGCACAATGATAGGCGGCATAGATACACTGGTAAAGGGCCTCATAAAGAAAGTTGGATCACGCAAGTTTGCTGTGGCGGCAGCGGTGGGTGCAGCAGCTACAACGGGTGCAGTTGAAATAACTTGGCCCGTTGCAGCTGTAGCTATTGCGTATATTGCGTCACAGGCGTTTGTGGATTACAGTAACGGGTAATCTGAGGTGGGAGGGGGGGGTGTAAGATTTACATTCCCCTCTCATATATGTCTCGTTTTACCCACAAACGCGTGAATCATATCGCCCCCATAATAGCAGCTACCTATGTGTCTGGTGTGCAGCAGGGCATCATACTCATCACCATCCCTATATAGAGATATACTGTAATCAACCTCGTCATTCTTTACGCGCTCAGAAAACCACACACACGGCTGTCCGTCTTTGTCTAAGTCGAATCTAAGAATCTTAGAGTAAAATGGCGCAGTAATCGTTTTCTCCTCAATCACATCTGGGTTGGGGATGGGGTGGGGTTTGATCTGGAAATTTTGCATTGTATTCTGACTCCCAATGAGGGTTAAACTTTGTTCGTTCATCAAATGGTATCTCTCCCGGCGGCAAGAATGTAACCAGCGTCTTGCGCTTCAAGTCAAATACCACCCTGTAAATAGTTAGGCCATATCTTACGTCATACAGCTTGACGCGAGCAGATTGCTTACCAAGCTGTATAGCCCCCTTCCTTCCTACTATCCTACGGACAATCTCTCTCTGCACATCGTCTGACATCCCGCCGTATCGCTGACCACCTCTCTTATTAGCGTGGAATCGTTGAGCATCGGATTTACCTAACATCTTTTTGGATCTGGCGTTTTTATGGCCCTTTTTCTTTCTAATCATCATGCACCTCACCATAATCGCGGGACATCTTACGGAACTCCACGCCTCTGATTAGATGGTCTGCGTATGATTGTAAATCAGCAAGGTCTTTATCAATCTCTTCCAGTTGCAAGTGCGGCAGATTATCCACAGGCAAGGTTGTCTGCATCTCCGTCTTATTTAGAAATACTCTAACAAGCTCACACCTATGAACCTCTCGCCCGTGCATCTCCATTCTTGGAGGAGGCACATCACAGTGAAGTCTTGTAACTCCAACGTATGCCGAAGGATGACCGCATCCGGGAACGCAACATCTCCACTCCTCATAGAAAGAGTTTGCGTGTAGTATACTTTTACTTTCGTTCATTTTTTTCCCACCCTCTGGTTACAACACCGTCCCGCTGCCTTTTTATTTGCCACTCGCGCCGTTTCGCTTGGTAGTCTGGCATATCCAACGGTTCTAAGGTGGTCTGATTAGGTGTATCTCGTATCCTGTCCAGTGTAGGTATGGTTGGTAAATAACTCTCTATTGGCTTTGGTAGCGTTGGCTTACCTGCCCCCTCATATAAGTCCATCCACCTATCTCTAAGAATCTGCTCAATGGCCTCCGCTGTTGTCTCCTGTATGACCTCTACAGCCAGCACATTCTCAACCTGCCGTATTAGTGGTTCTATCTCCTTTGTAACCGTTATGCGCTTCGCTGCTTCCAACAGCATACGGGCCGTCTCATGCCTATCCATCTTATCCATAGGGTGTTATCCTCCTATCAGTTTAGTTTCAGCGGCATCTAATATGCGCTGCCACTCTTCCTTGGTGAAATAATCCTCTTCGTAATACACTCTGAAATCACCCTCAATCGAACCTATCACAACATCAGACTCAACGGAAGGGTGGCTTGATGTCGCTCTTACGCCCGGTATTATCTCTGCTTCAATCGTCAGCTTTATGCCCGGATAATCCCTATCATCAAAGACATAATTAAATGTCGCTGTCAAAGTGTAACTCCTTTGCGTTGGTTACATCTATGAATCCATTATCTCTTTCTGCGATACCTGTCTTGTTGCAGTTGTTTGGGGTGACTGTCCTGTCTACTCTGTATGGCACAACCATCTCCCCCCGTGCATCTGCAATCTGTATGAGCAAGGTTCGATCCAACAGCTTGAAGGCGATAAAAGACGGGACGGATTGTATGCGACTCAGTTCAACGGTCTCTGATATTTTCCTGTGCGTGACTATAATCTCGTCGTTGTATTTGTGGCTTAATGCTTTGCGTGTTATGTTGCGACATCTGACCTCAATCAGCGCCACGGTCTTTTTGTCCCTGCAAGCCATGTAATCCACAACAGCTGTCTTGCCGCAATCAATCATCTCTACGCCGTATTTGCGTTCAATCAGTTCAGCTACCTTGTGTTGATTTTTTATGTAACCAATGCCCAATGGTGTGTCTGAGTTTAACATATATTCTCCTTTGCCTGCTCCAGTTTATTGGCTACGTTCAACATCCTTGTAGCCCTTTGCCGTAAATGCGCGATAGTTTTAGCGATTTCTTGGCCCGTACGATCATAATAATATCCACGGCTACCCGAGCAAATAGGAAACCCCAACTCGCGCAGTAACGAAACCGCACCTCTGACCGTTGCCCCACTGACAATGAGGCGTTTTTCAATCCTATATGATTTTATTGGCCGAGTAACGCCATAATCTTTTATTATTTCTAAAATAGCAGCGGCATACTCGCCAGCTTTCGTATCCGGCATATCTTCAAAGTTAGTCAAGTTCATTTTTAATCTCCGCGTTTACGATAACATTTCCTCGTCTGGAAGTAAGTTGCCTTTACGATCAAAGAATAGGAATCGACCCCATATTGCCCGCTGTGTCCTCCCGTCCATAAGGTCGATGTAGTGGTATTTAAGGGATGCTGCTTTTAGCGCCTCTCTTGACTCCGGCATCTCTTCATACTGCAACGCTCTAATCTCTGCCATACGTCCCATAGTGCGCCTATTCGTGGCCCTGTTCATAGCTCAGTAGATCCGAGGGGAAACAACAAGGCTATAGGTGTAGCCTGTTGTCCCATGCTCTTAGCTCAGTGAGTCGTCGGGTTCCTGTCGATCTGTGATAGCGTTAGATAACAGCTTGCGAGTGCCCTGCCACGATGCCCAAGCCCCAACGCCGTCTTTAGATAGGGCGGTGGCGTATTCGTCCTCACGATACGCGCCTTCCTCGAAAAACGGTATGCAACCTTCCCAGCGTTGCCTCTTCCTCAAGCTCTACCGTAAACCAGTTACGGATGGATATTTTTTAGCTACTGTATTTTATAGATGCGAACTTCCGCTCGCGGGTGCTTCTTATCATAATCCTTTCTCGCTTCCAACTGAACGATCTGCACATCATCATCGTATGCAATGCCGTTCAGTGCATCTAAGATGCTTTTAATTAGGTTATCTAAATCTACTCTATGCTTGGTTGACCTGTAAAAGTCAGCCTCTATTCTGAGCATATCACTGACGCGCCGAACACCCTGCGACACAGCCTCTATGCCTACCAATCGTTCGTAATCTAATGTGCGCTGTGGAGTAAATACACGCCTACGGTAACCCAATCGGGGTCTGCCCTTTGGTATTGGGTTACCTGTGACACAGAAAGAAAAGTCTGGGCATGGCGATATGCTCACCGTCAGACTCCCCAGCTTAACGGCAAAACACTACGCATTGTATACTCCACTGCAATTCCCCGACCACAGCGTTTCTGTGGATCTACAGAGCAATAACAAGCGAATTTTCACCATGCCCAGATTCATTTAGAACGGTAAATCGTCATTGTCTTCTGGTGGGTTATTCCCGCTGACGGTCTGCACTTCCGCAGGTGGCTCTGGCGGCGGCGTTTCGATTTCTCCCGTTGACATCTTCTCTATCACCATGTAACCAATAGCTTCTCCCGCCGGAGGAGTGTCTATCTCTACGCTCACGGGCGAGCTACTCATATCTGCGCGTTGACGCTCGGCTGACATATACATAGACACAGCGACCTTCTCCCGCTCTGCCGCCGTGTAACTATCGGGGCAAATCCTCTCAGCTGCATAAACCGCTGCGGCCATCATGCCGACAATCGAAGTCCACTTATCTTCTCCATCAGCCGGAGCCGCTTGGGGCGTCTGTTGCTGTGGCTGTGAGGGTTGCGCAGCAGGGGCTGAACCGTTGACCCCCAACGTCATCTCTATGGTCACAAAGCCATTCGAGGCGTCATCCCACTGGCGCATCTCCAACGGGTAATCAGATCCGTCTTGCTCTTTCTGCACTTCATACATCCGGGGGCTTCGCTTGGTGATGCGAACACGCCCACCGCTTCCGGGCCAGTTGGCGGCGATAGCTTCGGCCAACGGTTTCGATGCGTTGATGCGGCCCTCTTCGCAATCAAAGCGATAGTATGGATCGCCGCCCCGCATTGATTCACAAAGCGTCACATTGCCATATTTGAACGTAACGCTGGTGGGTGCGTTATCGCCAAATTTAATAGTGTTGCCGTTCATATATTCCTCCATTGGTTGAGGTAATCAAAATCCCACGCAATCAAATATATACATATAAATGCCAATGTGCAATAGTTATTTGCGATAAAAGTGGCAATCTATACCATTTATTGCTATATTAGTTTATGTGCAATCAAAAACACAACTGCGCAATGCCTCCATAATTTTTGGGGAAAAGGCGCGAGCAATGTACCAAAAGCAATCAAAGCAATCAAATAGGAGTGCAATCAAAATGAACGTAACGCTGGACAAGAATCATATCGAAGCGCGGATCAAAGAACTCAGCTTGAATCAGCGCAGTGCATCGGCGCGAATCGGCTTGGGTTACTTTCACTTCAATCGGTTACTGAACGGTGCGCCATTTTCGTCTACTACGCTGGGCAAGATATGCGACACGCTGGAACTCAACCCGGAGGATTGTGTAACCCATGCCGAGTAATCAAAACAGAACGGACACAGTTACGCCGTATAAAATGCTGGCGGCGGCTGTAATCAAACAGGCTGTCCATGAATACCATAACACGCTGATACGCGAGGCAATGGGAACCAATGCAACGGGTGAAAAAGTTTTCGGCCTACGCCGCGAAAGCTCCAGAGCAATACGGAAATTTATCGTCAGCGAAAGCCCGTTTCACAGGTGTCTTGACCTCGAACCCGAATCATTTAGGGCAATGGCAGACAAGGCGAGACGGGACGCCAAGAAGAAATTAAAAGAGAGCGGCCACGGGTGGGGCAAAAAGAAACCCCCCGAACCAAAGTAACTGGCCGAGGGGTCTCTTGTAACTGGTGGGATTATTATTGAAACTGGTGCATGATCCGATCCCGCTGTGCTTGGCGGCGATATTCGTGGTCTATTTTGTTCATAAGCTCAATCGCCTCTTCCACGGGAGGCTTTGCTAACATGGCTAATTTATAGAGCGCGAGTGTAACTGTCTCGACCTCTTCGTCTGTGAGCTGTAGCTCTGTTTTATATTCAATCTCTCCCATACCTAAACCGTAATCAGACATATTTCCCTCGTTGTTTGTTTTAGTCGTTAAACGTATCAAGCACTAAGTGCTCGTACAGATTCGAGTCTATCATCCCTAACGAAACAGCACCAAGCAACCCATCAAACACTTTCGCCAGATTGATAGCGAATAATTGCCACCTATCGCGCAACCATTCGCGCCCAGTTACATATCTAAACTCGTCGCGCCCGTGGCGATATGGGCCGCGCCCTATGTCGATCTTGATAATATCCTTAAGCATGGATCTTCCCTTCGTTTTGAGTGTGTGACCTGTCCGTCAGTGTGCGGCGGTCAATCCAACGCAGACGCCCCGCAGGGCGTTTCGGCTATGCGGCGGCTACCTCTCTATCAATCCTATATACATCGGGCCACAGCCATGCCCTGTAGGCCATAGCATCAGCCAGTGCGATAAACTGCCGCACCGCGCCCTCGTCATCTAACATAAATACCCCATCCGAGCGATTCAGAATCGAACCGTAAAACGCCTGTGCCGGAAATTCGCGCTTTGTAACCGTAGTTGTAACTGTGTTATTTTTCATCGTTTTCTCCTAACAGGTCTTCAAGTGTGTGCAGGGTTGGCGGGGTTGGCTTAGTATCGTTCTGCTCGTAACTGGTTTCTGCTACGGTGTCCTCGTCTACAGGCCATTCGGGCATATTCTCACTGAGCTTATCGAACATTTCTTGACTGTCACACTTGCGACTCAGTAACTCAAACATCAGCCCAGTAAATAGCTCCGGGTTGTTGTCGAGTAACTGAGTCAATAGGCGGTGGATCTTGTGACCCTCCCCGTCAACGAATCCAAGCGAGCGCATATGCCCCTCTGTATCAGCGCTCCCCATCCCCATGAAAACAACGCAATCGAAATCACCGTTATCCTCGACAAATAAATTAAACTGCTTAATCATTTCGTCTCTTTTAGACATATTAATATTCCTCCGGTAAAAGTAACGTGGTCGCGTGGCGTCTGCCCGTCGCGTCCTCCGACTCTGTGATAATCCATAGCTTGCCGCCATCATAAGACGATACCACGCGGCTACCGTTTTTCAGTGCCTCGTCATTAGCCTTATCATCTTCGGGTGAAACGTCTCCCCAATCGCCATACGCGTGGCGAATAAGATATTCGGCCATCTGGGGCTGGTCGTAGTTAGCAACGGCCCCTTGCGTTGCTGATATGATTCCCATGTCTAACATAATAACTCCCGTGATTAGTGCGGCATCATTGCCACCATTGCTAATATAATAGCTAATCAAGGGGCTGTCAAGGAAAAGTTTAATCTAATCATAGGGTAATCAAAGGGTAATCTAATCAACTGGGTGTAATCAAGTTGGGGTGTAATCAAGTTGCAATCAAATAGGCGTAATCAAGTTGGGTTACATCGGGCCCGGTTACATCGCCGGGCCGGGGCCGGGTTACAGGGCCGCAGCGGGCCGGGGGCAGGGGGGCTAAGTGGCTGCGGGGCAGCTACATAGGCGGGTTACATGCCCCCGGCTACAGAGCCGGAGCCGGGCCGGGTTACATGGGGCCGGGCTACAGGCCCCGGGCTACAGGCCCCGGGCTACAGGGCTGGGGGGCAGCGGCCCAGCCGGGCCAGCCGGGGCCAGCCGGGCCGGGGCCGCTGGGGCTGGCTGGGGGCCGGGTTACATATACGGGCCTGTAACGGGCCTGTAACGGGCTACAGCATATGGGGCAGGGGCTACTATGCCAAAGCCCCCCGGAGGCCACAGGGGGCCAGCGGGGGGCTTTTAAATTGGGGCTTATGTCTGGAGGGTTACACGTTAAACAGGCCCTCCGGGAATTCGAACGTCTTCGAGCAGCCCAGCACTAATTGCAAGCCCTCCTCCGGGCTGCTGCAGCGGCCATTCCGCTTTATCTGCGATAGCGGCGGGATAACTATGTCCGCTTCGATTGGCTGCAGTTGCGTTATGTCTACGGAATAGCCATAATTGGTCTGCTCGAAGAGGGGGTCTGTCCGTTCACGCCAAGCGAACCCGATGCGGCGGGCCATTGCTGGATGCGTTAAAGCGAACGCAGCCCGGTCGTAGTCTATCAGCCCTCCGGCCTCTTTTATGGGGCATTCGAGCGCGTATACTAACGGCTCTGTATCTAAATTATTGTCTAAAGCTGTAACGATCCAGCCCGTTATTTCTACAGAGTAGCCAGCCATTTCCAGACCCTGCGCTGCTGATAGTATTCCGCTGCCCAAGTTGCGCAGGGCCTCCCCCGTTACATGCCAAGCAGACCCTATTGAATAGGCGATACGAACTACAGGCTCCGGGGCTTCTTCTTCGATACCGTACATGCATTCGGGATCGTTCGTTAGATAGGTGGGTATGTCTGGGGCCGCTCCGGCTACGTCCATCTCTATCTGCTGCCCGGTATAGTCCCAAGCCCTGTTCGCTTGCCCTGTAGCTTCCAACAGGGCCTCCCGGCCCTCTGGCCAGCCTTGCCGGGCCAGCCGGAGGGCCTCTTTCCAGCCCGTGTATAAATCCCATTCGTACTCTTTTTTACTCGTCCGGCTCTTGTGAGCTATCCATTTACGGGGCTGCGTTACCCGTTCGAGCAACTGGTCGTACGTGAGTCTTTCATAGTACCCAAACTCCGTCAGTTGGCCGTCGTCGTATTTAGTGAACATATTTTACATAACCCCCTGTGATAAGCGGCCCCAAGTGCCCTCATCTAAGCCCGCTCCGGCTATTGTCCGGATATCGTCTTTGGTCACCTTGTAGCCCGCTTCGAGCAGGGCTACGACCCGTCTGCTGGCCCGCATTCCGATGATGTGCTGTAAGTTTAACTCTGTAACCCGTGCCCGCAGCCCCCGCACTATATCGACCCATTTTTGCCTGTCTTCGCGGGTATTCTCTGCCCGCCGCAGGGCCGCTTTGATGCGTTTATCCCGCTGCTCTGCAGCCCCCTCTGGGGCATCTACTCCCATGATAGAAGACTCGAACACTTCGTCGTACTGTGTAGACAGCAAGACGAACCTGTCCGCTGTGGCCCCGTCCAGCGCAGACCGTGCCCCGTATGTCCGATCGGCCCCGCGCAGCCACGTATTAGTGGCCGCGATACATATGTGTTTGTCTGTCAATTCTACGACCTGCCCTCCGGGCAACTGCAGCCGTCTGTTGTCAAGGCATTCATGTAAAGGCGTTAAAGCCTTGGGGGCGCTGCTGTCCATTTCGTCAAAAAGGAAAACCCCCCCGTCTTCGTTAGAGGCCCAAAGTGACAGAGCCGTAGAAACATACGAGCCTGTAGCGTCCATATAACCCACGGATTCGAACTTCGTATATACGGCCCCCGTGCTGTAAAACTCCAGCCCAAGCATATCAGCAGCCAGCCGGGCCGCGCTGGTTTTCCCGCTGCCCGCAGGGCCAACCAAGCAAACATTCTCACCAAGGCTGGCCCATTTCAAAAGGCTGTAGAATACCTCATGGGGCACGGTGTCCAGCCCGTTCAGTTTGTCGGTTATGTCGCTGTCTGGCAGGGTCACCTTGGGGTTTTCAAAGCCCCCCGGCTGGGCCTGTAGCTCTTCTAATTCCCGGCGGAGGTTATACGAAATGATGCGCTGCTCTTGTCTGTCTTTTTTGACTGCTGTGTAAGACTCTTTTCCGGCCCCTTCGAGGATAACGTCCACGGCCTGTTCCACGCTGTCCGGCTGCTGGGGCTGGCCGTCTGTGTCCTGCTGGCTGTCCTGCTGGCTGTCCTGCTGCTGCTCTGTTTCCTGCTCTGTTTCCTGCTGCTGCTGCTCGTCCATTGTATTATCTGCCCCTGTGTTTGTGGTATCTGTGTTTTCTGTGGTCTCTGTGCCGGAGGGCTGGTCGATATGTATATCCTCTGGCTGCTCGTCCTGCTGGCTGTCCTGCTGCTCTGTGGTCTGCTGGCCCTGTGTGCTGTCTGTGTCTGTGTCTGTGTCTGTGTCCGTGCCCTTGGGGGGCTGTCCGGCCTCCAGTCGCTGCTGTAGCCGTCTTAGCTGGGCATAGCATGTATTGCACCAAACGTGCTGCCCGTTGCCCTGCCCAAGTATTGTATCCGACCCAGTGCGCACGGCCTCCAGTTTGCACTTGTCCGATATCGGCTCCGGTAGGTATGTGCTGCGACATTGCCCGATAACCTGTCTGTTTCCCATGCTGCGTAGCTCCTGTGTTTTCCCGGCGGGCTACATTGCCCCCGGTCTATTAATAGTAGCTAATATATTAGCAATGGGCAAGGGCAAAAATACATATATATAGGGCAAAAATACGGGCATATAGGCGCCAAGTGCACAGGTGTGCACACCTTTTGAGACATAGCCTAAAACGGCCTAAAACGGCCTTCTAAGGCGTTTGGAGTTACAGAGGTGTCCATAGTCCAGTTACAGCCCGTTCGTCGATTCTGGGCGATTCGCTATACACTTGTGCACTGGTTTTTTCGGCATGGTATTTGCTTGCTAAAAAATAGTATATATATGGGCAGGTACCCGTCCTGAATGCCCCGGAGGGCAGCGGGCAATAGGGGGGCCGCTCGAACCCGGACACAGACAGCGGGCAAGGGGGCATGTATGGGGGCATCTATGGGGGCTGGGTATAGCCGGAGCAGGGGCACGGCTGCAGCCATCAATCAAATATTCGCGGGGGGCAGGGGCCGCTGGCTACAGGCTGGCCTATGGGCTGCCCCTGCTGTCCTGTGGGCTGTAGCTGGCTACACTTGGCCGGGCTGCTGTAACTGGTTACAGGTCAACGGGTTACGGCTGCCCTCTGGCCGCGCTGGCGGGCCTGCTGGCGGGCTGGCGAACCGACCCGGCCCCGCCTAAAAACGAACCGAACCCGCATATACCCACCCATACATGGCCGTTGCAGCCACCAATTTTTCAGAAGTTGGCAACTCGACCAGCTGTACGGCCGTCATATTGGTAGTAAGTGGTAGTTGGTGCTGGTAGGTGTACGTACTGGCTGGCTGGTTGTGTACTGCTGGTTGGTTGGTAACTAATACATCGGTGAGCGTTTGTAGTTGGCAGAGCTTGACCAAGCCTTGGTTTCACCCTGCCACTCTGTGCTGTTGGGATTTTCTGGCTAATACATCGGAGCCGCGCCCGCAACTGGCATCCATCGCTTTGCACAGCGACTGTGGAGTGAGTGGCGCTTTTTACCCCGTGCAAGAGGCCGTAACAGGAATTGCCGCTTTCGCTTTAACCTTGGCTGTGTGTACGATTGCCTCACCCGGTCAGCCACTTCTACACAGCACCCCGGTCACGCTTTACTGTCCCGATGCTGTGCGTATGTATAATACTAAAGTCACCCCTTTGTGGTCAAGAATAAAAACGTGGGATTTTAAAAAAAACGTGTCATTCTTATAAATAAATATTATTATGTAAACCAAAACTGCTTGACATATTTTTTTGTTTATGTCATATTGGGCGTATGGTTATAGACTACACAACGCAAGAATGGCCTACAGACCGCTGGCCCAATTTCTCTCGCAAAGAGATGGAGTGCCAAGAAACGGGTGAGTGTTTGCTCTGCGAGGACATGATGGATGCGCTGCAGCAGATACGCCATGAGTTGGGATCGCCTATGACAATATCGTCTGGGTATCGCAGCCCTCGTCACAGCATCGAAGCAGCCAAAGATACGCCGGGCGCTCATGCTACGGGTAAGGCAGTAGATGTAGCTTGTGATGGTGCATATGCTTACCAAGTTCTGTCAGCAGCAATGCGCGCTGGCTTTACGGGTATTGGCATCCAGCAGAATGGCGTGAGCCGTTTTATTCATCTGGACTACATCCGTCCCGGCGATGGGTTTCATGTCTTACGGCCTGTAATCTGGAGTTACTGATGGCGAAGCGTAAAGCCAAGCCAAAGTCGCGTGTTAATGAAGCTGGTAACTATACCAAGCCCACGATGCGTAAGCGATTGTTTAACCAGATTAAGGCTGGGTCAAAGGGCGGTAGCGCAGGTCAATGGACGGCGCGTAAGGCACAGATGCTGGCTCGTAAATACAAAGCAGCAGGTGGGGGTTACAAAGACTAATGGCATTAGCCAAAAGCCAAAAGAGTCTAAAAAACTGGACGGCGCAAAAATGGCGCACCAAGTCTGGTAAACCATCTACCCAAGGCAAAAAGGCTACAGGCGAACGCTATTTGCCATCGGCAGCAATAAAGTCGCTGTCTGCCCAAGAGTACGCAGCTACAACGCGCAAGAAACGCAAAGACACTAAGGCTGGTAAGAAAGTATCTAAGCAGCCTAAACGTATTGCAAAAAAAACAAAACGGTATCGGTAATGGCTCTGTCTGAGTTACAACAACAAGCTGTTCAGCTTGTGTTATTAGACCGCTGGAACCCCAAGCTGGCAAACGATAAGATTGCCAAGACGCTCGGCGTAGACAAAACAACGGTGTTTCGTTGGCGTAAAAACGCGGAATTCAAAGAAGCGCTGCAAAAAGAGCTGGAGCGTGACCGGGCTGATTTTGATGAGATACCGTTGGCTTGGCGCAAGAATCGCGTATTGTCACTGGAGAAACTGTATCACAGCATACCAGAAAAGCGCGTTGCGTTAAAGCTGCGAGTGTTGCGTGAGATACGAGAAGAAGTAGGTGACCATCGGATACAAGTTGACCACACGATTGAAGTTAAAGGAGCTAACCTACCACCCCGCGCTGAATCGTATGAAGAGTGGGTTAAACAAAACAACCACATGGTAGAAGCAAACTTTACGGTGGACGATGTACGGTAACCCGGACTACAACAATAATTTTTTGCAGTGGGTTGAAGAGAAGAACGCACTCTACCGAATACCTGTTGTAGTTACAGATTGGGGTTCGTTGCACAAAGAAAACACTATACGGTTTTCTAAGATGTCTAAGTCCATGATAAAACGACCTAAAAGAAAATGACTTGGAAACCACAGCCCGGCCCACAGGAAAAGGCCATACGAGCATCGTTTGTTGACGAGCTGTTTTTTGGCGGCGCTCGCGGAGGTGGTAAGTCCGAGTTTTTGCTGGGTGATTTTCTTGCTGACGTAGATACGTACGGCGAGCATTGGAAGGGTGTGCTAATACGGCGAACGTATCCAGAGCTTGATGAGATTATAGATCGCTCACGCCAAATTTTTAGGGATGCGTATCCAGACGCAGAGTATAAGGTTGGGACGCACCAGTGGATTTTTAAAAACGGTGCTACGTTAAAGCTACGACATCTTGAAAACGAAGCAGACGCTGACCATTACCAAGGGCAGCAGTATACATGGATTGGCTGGGACGAGCTAACAAGCTGGCCCGATTTAAAAGCGTATCATAAATTAAAAGCCTGTTTGCGCACAGGTTCGGCAGAGGTTCCGACCAAGCGCATACGCGCATCCGGTAACCCCGGCGGCCCAAACCATAACAATGTAAAATCGTATTACATTGACGCCGCAGAAGAATCTACTGTTATTACTGGTGATGACGGTATGACGCGGATGTATATACGGTCACTTGTAACTGACAACAAAATATTGTTACAACGCGATCCCGGTTACATAAAAAGGCTGGAGGGCGTTGGCGATGAGCAATTAGTCAAAGCGTGGCTTGAGGGCGATTGGGATTCGTTTGTTGGTCAGTATTTTACAAATTGGCAAGAACCTCGTATACTTGTCAACAGTTTTGAGATACCATCGCATTGGCCGCTGTTTGGTGCAATGGATTATGGTGAAGCAAGTCCCACGAGTTTTGGATTGTATACCGTGGACTACGATGGCAACGTGTATCGCATCAGCGAGTATTATCGCGCTAATGCTACTGCATCACAACACGCTGCCAATATCGTTGAGATGATTGAAAGTTGTCCATTTACGGCAGGTCGTTACCCACAAGCTACATACTGCGACCCGTCAATGTTTGTAAAGCGTCGATTGAGTGAGGTCATAAACCACTCACCAGCAGATGTGTTTGCTGAAAACGGCATCTTTCTGACGCGAGCTAACAATGATCGTGTAACTGGGTGGCGCGTTGTAAATGATGCACTGATAAAAGAGCAGCTATATGTGTTCAACGGCTGGAACGATGCGCTGTGTCGTACGATGCCAGCGCTGCCGCGCAGCACAAAGAATCCAGAAGATCTGGACACTACAGCAGAAGATCATGCAGCTGACGAGTTACGTTACGCGATGATGCACGTGTATCGGCCCCACAAACAGGCCGATGAGATGCCGTACGAAGGCACGGGACAAGAAGCGTTGGATATGTTGGAAATGGGTTACGGCAGACGCAATGGGCGATACGCCGAAGCCTAACACTGCGGTTAGTGCGTTTAAGCACTGGCCCAACACTTGGAGCAAAGACGATGAAAGGTTTCAACGGAACCCCAACTACGACTAAAGCAAACAAAGGCGTCAAAGGCAAGCCAGTTAAGCCCAAGGCGGCTGGCTCAGATAACATGAAGAAGAGCGGCAGAGGAAAATAAGCTTGAAAGAGCGCGAGATAGAATACTGGCAGGGCGCTATAGAAAATGGCCGCAAATATATGCGGTCACGCCACAAAACGTGGCGGCGCTTGCTGAAGACGTACGAGCTTGATTTTGACGTTCCGGGTTTGGACGATGACAAAATCGTGCGTATCTCGCGTATGTACCCGCTTGCCCGTCAGATTATAGCCAGCGTTTCTTTTAACTACCCCCACGTTTTCTTTAAGGTTGAAGAGCCGGGACGCGAGTTTGCCTCTGAAATATTAGAGCGCGTAGCTAATGCTGCGTTGGATCAGATGGACGCCAAGCGCGAAGTGCAGCAGAGCATTTTTGATGCGCTGTTTTGCTCTGTGGGTTGGCTTAAGTTTGGGTATAACCCACCCGGTGACAATGATATTGTTGCGCCTTACACGATCAACGACGAAGCGGAAAACGATTTTCCGTATGTGCATCGGGTATCGCCGTTTAATATTTACCTCGATCCGCTAACGCCTCCGCACAAGATGGGCAGCGCCCGTTATATCATTGAAAAGATGATAGTGCCGCTGGAGTTTGTGCGCGAAGACAAGCGGTTTTCTAACCGCCGTCAGATACAGCCGATGTCTGACGAGGGCAATGCAGATACGTTTCTGTACGACACGCAAGAGTCGGAATACTCTGACGAGCATGATGCAGTTACAACGGCCAAGGTGCGTGGACAAATGGTGTGCCTCTATGAGGTGCATGACCGTTTACATAAAAAGCGCATCACGTTTGCCGAAGGGTTGAAAGAACCCATCGAAGAGGTAGACCATCCATTTTTGGCAATGGAACCTATTACTGAGCCAGATCCGTTTACGGGCGAGCCTATGATGACAGGCGAGTTTCAACCTGCTGGTGGGTATCTCGTAGACGGTGGTTTTCCGTATCACGCCATCAAGTTTGATCAGACGGAAAAAAGTTTTTACGGCGAACCGCCGATGGCCTACGTTGAGGATACGCAGAGCTTGATCGTAGAGTCGGTATCACGCCGCGCAGACCTGCTAAAACGCTTTCAGCGCATTGTCCTTGCATCGCGCCGAGAGCGCGAAGCCAACCAAGATATTGGCGATACGCTGGAGACGGGGCGCGATGGTGAGATTATTTGGGTAGAAGACCCCAACACCAGTATGCGTGAGATGAATTTTGGTAACCCGCCGCCCGATCAGTTGGGCATTGAGTCTGATGCGCGTAGCTACGAGGAGCAAAGTCTCAACGTCAGCCAACTGGCAATGGGGGGTGGCCCGAAAGTCACCGCTACACAGGCCAGCCTACAGGCATCGTTTAGTCAAATCAACCGCGAATGGATGCAGCAATCCGTAGCCAACGCCTATCGCTCTATTGTGCGTAACACGCTGCGCATGATGGCCGATGATCGCTACACGCCAGAGCAGTTTTTGGTAAACGTAGCGCGAGACACGGAAGATCCGGTATACGAAGCCGTTACAGCAGACTTATTGCGCGTTCGATACAAGATTGAGATTAACGCAGGGTCGATGCAGCCACTGACCGAGCAGTTAGAGCGCCAAGATGCGCTGCAACTGTTCAACTACACTATTGGCCTACCGGAAATTAACAGGATTGAAGCGATTAAGGGGCTGTTGTCCACATTTAGAGTCCAAGACCCCGAAAAATACCTTGGAAACCAAGAAGACGGCGATACGATCAAGGCGGCAAACCTTGAAAACGTAGCCTATCTGATTAATGGCGGTGATCCGGGCGTAACACCGAACGAAAACCACCAGTTACACATACAGTTACACGGCCAAATACAACAGTTGCCACAATTTCAGCAACTATTACCACAGCAACAGCAGCAAGTGTTGCAGGTCGTGCAAAATCACGTTGGTCAGCATCAGCAATTCTTACAACAGATGGCACAGGGCCAAGCGCCGTCAGCCCCATCTGAATCAGATCGTTCTGAAAGTGAAGGCAGTATTATATCGTTGGTGCGTAGCCAAGCGCAAGAAGTTAGTCAGCAGTTACAAAATGCACCGGGGCAAGGCTAACGTATGGTTTTTCACGATTACGAGTGTACAGAGTGCGGACATCGGCAAATAGATGTGCCGTCCACGACCAGCGCACAGATACAACGCATAATACCGTGTAACCAGTGTGATGGCACGGCGCGTATGATTTTTGTAACCAGTAATTTTATACACAGCTCGCACTCCGGCATGTATGGAAAATTTCACGCTGGATTTGGCGAGGTAGTTGAGTCATACAGCCACAAACAAGAACTATTAAAGAAATACAACGTGACAGAAAGTGCTGACCCTGTTGGTGGTTCGCGATGTCACATAGGATCTGACGTAACCAATGCTGCTCCGCGCAATACCGAACCTGCTGGATTTGGGACTACGCCCGAAGAAGCGGTCGCTGCTGCGGAAAAAGCATATAACGAGGAGAAGTAAGCAA
>LULH01000090.1_pt1 | contig 33401 bp, 22 predicted proteins | sample 728201 | NCBI WGS metagenome assembly LULH01 (sample SAMN03860294, study PRJNA289734) | marine metagenome | biome: seawater column; feature: ocean; material: water; isolation source: Red Sea water column Station 169 - depth 100m | place: Saudi Arabia: Red Sea | collected 2011-10-15 | depth 100 m
ATGTCCACCATTGGGGGGACTCCAGTAGTGTCTTCTGCCCCGTTAGTTGAGGATGAAGGACCTACTCTCAACATCAGGGGAGAGAGAGTCATGGAAGACAACCCAGTGGGAGATTGAATCACGCCTGAGAAGGACCCCTGATCTCCTACCTGTAGAGAGTATATGGATCCCGAGAGGTTCAATGCTACGGAAAAATCACTTGCTTGAGGCCTCCGATTCTCATTGTCCTGGAATCTAACTGTTCCCGATATATTCAGGGGCCCCCCTTCTTGGATGGGGAACGGGTAGAATAGGGTATCATAAGTATTGGAAATTACCCTGTCAAACTGGTCTCTGATCTCGAAGTAGTCTATCTGTAGATCGTTCTCTACGGCATTCTCACCGGAACGACCGCTCTCAGACGTAGCAGGCCAAATGGTTTCCCCGTCTAGATCGTTCGCTCGGGCCTCCCACTCTATGCTTTCTACATCGTCCCAGTTCCAATCAACTTTGAACTTCCAGTGGACTTCGATATCGACGTAACCGTCGCTATGCAGAGACTCTGTGACATAGCTCGCACCCACGCTCAGAGGAGCTATGCTGTCTCCTGAGTTCTGTGAGAATTGCACGTCTCCCGAGCCTGCCCCCCAGAGGCCATCGGGACTATTCTCGACCCTGAAGCCGATAGATTGGCCGTCCGAGGATGTGCCGACTAAGGTGATATCAGCGAGTTGAGAGTTGTCATAGAGATGATGGTGACTTGTGACGATTTCGATTATCTCACCGTCTGGATAGAACGTATTAGGGACTGAGAAATCTCTGTTTACAAACATGAAGTCGTAGACTATCGAACCATCCAAGGAGAGTGCTCCGTAGTCCGAGGTATAACTCAGTGGGATGTCCGTCTCGTCTTCGAAGTCGACATCGGATATCCCATCCAAGTATCCTTCGATTCCTGGTCCCAGGCCGGACACGTTCTCAAAGAATAGGTATCCAATACCCATTGAAGAAATATGTACTGTCTGGGCAGAGTTGGATGATACGGATATTGGTACCTCGAGCCAATCCCTGCCGTTCTGAGAGTCAGTGTGAGTGGGGTTGAGATACCCGATTCCAGAAATCTGTGCCTGGCTGAGAATGCTTGTGAAGGCTGAGTTCCCGGATCCTCCAGAAATCGAGGAGCCTGCTACTGAGACAGTCACTGGGGATTCGAAGCCGTCATCGTCTGGAGAGATGCTCACGAAACCAGAGTTGACTGTTGCAGATTCGGGAATCAGTGCAGTAAGACTCTGCGGGTTTGTTCCGTCCAGAGCCAGAGAGGCGCTTCGCGAGTATGAGTCTTCGAGAGTCATCCATGACTGCCATCCTAGGTTTCCGTACGCCAGTTGCCCCGAATCATCAATCATCGGGAATTCCCAGTCATCAGAGCCATCATTCAGGACATCCAGATGAGGGTTTGAAGGTGGGTTGGAGAACGATGAGGTGATTCTCAGAACGTCTATCCACCCGTTAGTGGGAAGGCTTACTGATGTAGAGAAACCCACTTGCTGGGAAGGGAACTGTATGGTCCCTCCCTTGCTTGCGGAGCCAAGAGAATTGCCCAGCTTATCGTAGATTGTAACGGAAACTGTGCTGGAAATGTTTCCGTAAATTGTTACGCTCTTGATGGGACGAGGAGAGAAGACGAACTCAGATGATATCGTCCCGGTTATTGCAGTGGCGTTTAGCAACCCGTCTACGACCTCTATTCCAGCGCTATACTCCCAGCCATTTTGCCCCGAGTCTGCGTTTAGTACTCTCTTTCCACCGATATGCACCTTCTCCAAGCTTGGAGTCTGCTCGGGGTCATCCGAGCCCATGTGGACTTTCAGTCTGACCTGCGGGTACTGTTCGGCGTCTACCCCTGCAAGGCTGAATGGGAATGAGATGTTGGAGAAACCTGGGACCTGTGCCCCAGTGCTAGCTTCCAATAGCGAACCTCGAATCCATCCATCCTCGCCTGCATGGCCCTCGATGTCGACAAAACCTAGGTTGAATTTGCTGTCGGAGTCCAGCGATATGGATGGGCTTAGCCAGCTTCCAGGGATGCCGAAGTTTGAGATTTGGACTCCAGCGTTGTCTATGAACCATCCAGCGAGGCTGTAGTAGCCATCGGATCCAAATGCGAATTTGAATTTGACAGAGTCTCCCTTGTAGGCATCTAGGTTTGCCCTGAGATTAGTCATCTGACTGGTCGAAGCCCATGTCCCAGACCAAGCAGTACCAGTACAGTGATCCATCGTGAAAATACCCATTCCCTGTAGGTTATGGCCTGCGAAAGAAGAAGCAGTGCCAGAATACCATCCTGGGTCGAAGTATTGCCATGCCCCGTTGTTCACTTTGATGAAAACCGCGCCACCGTCCCATCCTGCCTCTGAACATGACCAATGGTCGAACGTCAGATATGAGGTTCCATTGAGAGGAATGTCATAGCTAGGAGAAATCAGTCGTGCCTCATCAATTCCGTTCTCATAATTGCCTGAGAAACCTACCCCATACGCGTAAGGGAAAGAGGCGGTTAGTGGAGGTCCAGAGTTTGATGAAAGCTTGTTCAATGTGAATTTGCACTTGTCATTGCTACATGTTCCAGATGTCGATCGCGTCCATCCTGGCGCTTCGGAGACTGTCGGGGAGTTAGCAGTCGAGTCTTCGAATCCGATCATTTCGGATTGGACTCCCTTGGTTACGAGCCTGTAAATCCAGTCATCTGGAGCGGGGTTGCCTTGAGAATCCGGCATCCCATAGTGGGACATAGTTGAGGATGACGAGAAGTCATCGACGAACATGGTACTTCCATCGTAATCTACCACTCTGAACTGGGATATGGTTAGTCCCTCCCTTGTATCCGGAGTCCCTCCCCCGTAATTGAATGAAGAACTGGTGTCAACTACTATTCTGATATCAACGCTGGACTGATCCTGGAAACCGGACGGGATGTCGAATGAGACTAATCTAAATTCACCGCTCTGATCCCCGTATGTTTGTCCGTTGTCGGCAGTATAACCATTTCCGGGAATAGGTCCGGATCTAGCCGAGCAATCCGAAGAAGTACTGCTAGTGCTTGATGAGATGTCTGCCCATGTATTGCCGTTCAATGAAAGTTCTATGCAAGCATTGTCGCTGGAACCACCCTCTAGGTCCCACTCCATGTTGAACTCTATCTTTGACGAGGAGTTCGTGCCAGTTAGGTCGATATTCCTCTCGAGCACTCCGTAGGCGTTTGAGTTGTATGTGCAAGAAGAAGCTGTCGTGGTGTAGCATCCATGGTGCCAGACATCCAGATCCACACCCTCATTGATGGTCTCGATTTGATCTATGAACCATCCCGGCCTCTCATTTGTTGAGTCTGGATGGGTCCAGATAACGAATCGGAATTGGATATTATCTGCTTGGTCAATTCCAGAAAGAGAGGATAGTGAGAAGTTACTGGTAACCCATCCACTATGAGAGTCGGAAGCAAATACTGGCACAGGTGATGAGGCCCCGCTAGGAACGGGAGCATCGGTCGATAGAGTGCTGGGATACCCACCTTGTGGTTCTATGTACGACCAATTTCCCCAATTTGAGTCGGACTGGAGCCTGTATTCAACCCAAGTTCCATCCCCTCCTCCAGATGTTGTACTATCTAGGTGGTACCAGTGATCGAAGGTCAGGTAGTATGCACTGATATACTGATTATTTGGCACTGTTTGTGCTGGAACGACTAGATGCCCAAATGTTCCTGCAGGAACCGGTTCACCGGGCATGGTCCCGGCTGAAACCAGACCCTGGGGAGAGGATGATGGGACAATCCCGTGGGCGAGGGTTTGCTCCTCTCCGTAAATTGTCCCGTTTAGATCAAGGAAGGTAGTGGCCCTCCAGAGTTTGCTCTCGTGACAAATGAAGACTGTTTCCGATATCTCCGTAGAGTCGAGGTTTCTGTTCTCATTCAAGTCTAGGCCGGCTAGTACCTTGAATCCAGAATGGGTACAGTTGGCTCCGCTAGATTCTGGCAAAATATCAACTTCATATTCGTAATAGTCACCGAGAACTGCTGAAATATCTCCATCGGCACCACTGGTGTCACTGATGACAATTGTCGGAGAAGAAGTGTAGTTCGAACCGCCATCTGTCACTATCGCGGAGTGGATTACTCCGGTGGAGTAGACATTTGCTGTCAGAGACTCGCCAGTACCATTTGCGACGCCTACCGCGATAACATCTGTTGACTGGTAACCCGAACCCGCGGAATCAATATTTATCGAGGTAATTGCCCCACTGGAATCTACTGATCCTACTGATGCCTGCGCCCCTGTGCCGTCGCATTGACATTGGATCTGAACCTGATCAGTAGTGTCAAAACCAGAACCCCCGTTATTGATTGTGATGCTCTCAATTCCTGAGCTTACGGCGTATGTTCCAGAGAATCCGGATCCCCCTCCTCCAGTGGCAGATAGGTTGCCTGCTGAGTACCCCGTTCCGGAATCATCTATTGAGAGGGAAGTGATGACATCGTCATTTGCGAAGGACTCGCAGAATACGAGAGTGTCAATCAACTCATCGGAGTCTAGGACCTGGTTGAAATTATTATCCAAACCGTGTTGAATGTAGTCTCCAGCAGAGCCAGAGCATCCTGAGAGGTTTGTGGAGGAGGATTTGACGAAGACCCTTCTCCAACCAGGAGAGTATGTGTAGTCAGAATTCAGAGTAACTTCGATTTCCCCGACATCGAATGTACTGACATTTGAACGAGTCCCGTCGTCCTTTAGGACCAAATCCCCATCATCATTCATCTCGACACCGAACATATTGCCAGAGCCGAAACTATCCTCGTCCCAAACGATACCAGAATCTGAGGATGATGGCAGCGGGGAGTTGGTCACATGTACCCATCCGTCCATGACAGTAGCATTCGTGGGTACGGTGAATCCGTCCACCACAGTAGGGGTTCCATCGCTGTTAATCATCGATGGACCGGACCAATTGGAAACCCCTGCATATGAGACAGGGGATAGTACCATTAGTAGTGTCATTGCTATTGCTAGTCTTGCGCGTTCGCTGGGCATGCTTTGGCTGTAGGTTATGTTAGTTATGAATCAATCTGCGCCATAGACATGTGGTGGCATTTCGACTGGAGCCACTGGGGGGAATTGAACCCCCGACCTTCGCCTTACCAAGGCGACGCTATACCTCTAAGCCACAGTGGCAGTGCAACAACGACCTAAGTGGCTGGTTTAATCGTGGCGACTAGGAGGTGGAGATTTTTTGAAACGTCATTGTGAAAACCTGAGCACCTGTGGGCCTGACTAGCCGAGGTCGCATAGCCCGGTATTGCGCGGGCCTGGAAAGCCCGTGGGATTTTTCCCTCGCGAGTTCAAATCTCGCCCTCGGCGCCAAAATATGCATAATTAACTCCATTCACCGTATCCGAAGGATGGGATTCTTATTCAATGCCACTAGCCTAAGAATATCATGGAGTTGCGGAGTGACGGTGAGTCAGAAGCCGAGGGGGTTGCTCTCATGGAAAGGCTGAGCGACCATCCTACGGGAAGTATCTTCTCAAATTTCAACAGACGTTTGCAAATTCTAGATGATTTATTTTCAGAGATTAGCTACAGTTTCAATCTAATCAAGAAATACTGGGGGGCCAAGGAACTGGTGATGATGGCTTTTTGCGTCTCTGGTTTCATTCTAGGTACCTGGGACCTCGGAATTGGAGAGATTTCGAGTGGCGGAGACTACGATCGTTGGGGCATAATGGGGGATGAAAGTGGATTCTTGCACATGAAAGATCTGGCTCTAATTGTGTCACTACTTTCCTTGATTTGTTGGTTGGGTTTCGTAGTCATGCTCTGGAATAGTTACCCCATAATGAGGGAAAATATGCTTTACCTTTTGATTGGAATGGGCTTCATACTATTCGGTTTCATCAGGGCGCATGCAGAGAACCCGGATTTTCCCACAGAAGCAGGACTAAAGAGTTGGACTTGGGTAATTATTGCAAATCTGATATTGCTTTTCCTATCCACTTTCGTAGTTAGGCGGGCAGTTGTAGAGACTCGGGACATTCATGTCCAAAGAAAGCATGCGCATCCAGATCCCAGAGTGGTTGATCGGGCATGGAAAGATCATAGCTTATTTGCATGGAGTAGTGCTATCGCAATATGGATTGTTTTCTTGAATATCAGTTTCTGGAGTAGCACCCACTCAATCGCACCTAGTCCAGGAGATCTAGACTTCAGTTTCTCGCTTGTCCTGATTCATATTTTGACTGGAATAATTGCCACATTTCTCTTGTTGATTATAGTCTGGTTTCCCGAGTTCATGCTTGGTGCGACAGAAGCCAGAATTCAGTCATCTAGAGCGCGAGAGGTCTCGGGGGAAGAAGTCCAGGCCAAGAAGGTCGAGCAGGGGAAGTGTCCCGTGTGCAATCAGAACACTATCGCTACTATGGACGAGGAAGGGAAAATCACGATACCCTGTGAGATTGAAGGATGTAGAGGCAAGGGGATAGTGGGTTCGGATTGTAAAGAATGTGACAGTAAGATACCAACTAGATTAGTATGCGTCAATTGCGGATCGAACACACCCGTAGGGGGTCACTTTGGAAGGGTTGAGGCTTGGTGAAGGAATCCTCTTCCTTAATCCGTGACGGCGATGACGAGGAGTCAGTTGAGTCATCGGAAAAAGACGCGATCACGTCGGTGATTGCGGTTAGTATGTCGTTGATTGTAATTTTTGCATCCTCAATTACAATAATCTACCTCTGGAAGGGAGAAGATGGTTTCGTAATTGAAAGGCCATCATCGGCATTGCTATCTTGGCAAATGGAATACATGGACCTAATAGGAGCGAACAATGAATCACTAACTGAACTAAATGGGGAGGGAGTGGTTGTTTGTGTGGTGGATTCAGGTGTCGATCTGGATCATCCCGATTTACGAGGAGTTGAGTTGAGAGGATGGAGAGACTCAATCAATGGAATTGAAGAGCCATATGATGACGAGGGCCATGGCACTGCAATGACGGGAATAATCGTCTCCGACGGAGGTTTGGATGGGGTCGCAAAGGGAGTGGATTTACTAGTTGCAAAGGCCATAAATGATGAGGGGCAGGGGACCGATGGGACCGTCTCTGATTCTGTAGACTGGTGCGTACAGCAAGGAGCAGACATCATCTCTCTAAGCTTGGGCGGAAGTCAGAGTTTCGGTTCTGACTTCTTCACCACAGATGAGTTGGAACAATCGGTTGACGATGCTCTGGATCGTGGAGTATTCGTGGTTTCTTCTGCCGGTAATGATGGAGAGGATGACGATGGGGATGTAGGCTCCCCGGGTTCAGTCGAGGGCGTTATCTGCGTTGGTGGAATTACGCGTTCTGGAAGCATCTGGTCAGGCAGCTCCGAAGGAGACAATGATGGCAGACTGTGGCCAAACCCGATTCTACCTAGAAGCGATCCGGATAAGAAGCCGGAGATTGTAGGTCCGGGACACGAAGTACCTGTCCTAATGGCTTCGGGAGCGAGCAACTCTGAATGGTGGGGTTGGTCCAGCGGGACATCGGCAGCAACTGCCTGGGTAAGTGGATCTCTCGCACTTTTGTTACAGGAGAATCCGGATCTCCAGAGAGAGAATTCTACTGGTAGGCAGGCAATAGAAGGAGTGAAGGATGCTATTGCTCAGTCTTCACAGAAGAAGGATGGGCAGGAGAGTCATGATGATCACTATGGGTATGGGCACCTTAGGATTGATTTGCTAATCTCCTATTTTGATGATTGACTCTAGGATTTTTTGAGGAAAGCGACGAGGGTGCCTCCCGTCAAGTCAGTAAAACCGACCAAATGCTCTTCGTTGACCTCCCTGACTAGCTCAATCCACCTGTTAAATGATCGAACCTTCATCTGAGCGGGAGTGAGTTCAACTCCGGAAACAATTTCTCCCACGTCGCCCGTGGGAACGGTCGGCTCTAGGAGAAGAACTAGCCCTCCAGGAGAAACCAACTCAAAGACAGATTTCGCTGCATCGGCACGGTCATCTTCTGGTAAATCGACGACTACCAAGTCTACAGGCATTGGTAAATCGGAATTCAATGCTGATTCGTCAATAGAGACGTTTGAAGCCCTGGAAGAAATTGTCTCAGCGATCACTTCTTGCCAATTCATGGAAACAACTTGTGCCCAATCTCCTGCTTCGTACCTCCTGATTAGTCGCTCAATGATGACGCAGAACCTTTTTCCGGGCTCAATAATCCTAAGAGATTCTGGACGATTTGTTTGTATTTTCTCATTCTCCGAACTGATGGGCGACCATAGATCGAAGAGCCATGCAGACAGATGGCCGATCCCCCCTCCTATGATCACGGCATTCTTCGGACTTATTCTCGAGCACACGTCTCTGATCCTAGCTCTGATTGAGCGAGGGAGCAATGGAATGTCCATGTGCAGCATTTGCTCTCCAATGCTTGATGCCACCTCTGGTTCAGACTGATCCCTCTCTTCGTCCTCTGAAAGAAGAATGGTCATAATATCAGAATCTGACCTCATTGGCAAACCTGAACTTCTTTCGCCTACGTCCACGTGTTACTCTGGCAACCACTACACTTCAATCATGCTCTAGGATGGTTTGAAGACTATGCAACCTCACCATCTATCATGGAGGCTGACGGAGGTACCTCGCTCGCAGAGTGTCCGCGATGTCAGGAAGTTGTAGACCATACTATCATCAAAAGGAAAAAAAGAGGTTTGGGCGAAGATATATTGGTGAAGTGCGAAGGGTGTCAAGCTGTTCATACGATAATAATCAGACCTCCTAAGGCGACTTCTATCAACACCACATTATCCGACGGAAGGGAGAGTTTCAATGAAGAAATTGAGGTTGACAAGGATGAAGAGATTTCGGTCGGAGACATGTTCGAACACAATGAAATCACATGGAAGGTAACTAGGATTGATAATTCTCAATCTCGGCCCCAAGAAAATCTACCAGCGACAGAGATATTCTCAATGTGGGCTACAAGATCTGATAGAACCATCGTTGGAGTGACAATGACCGATGGAGAAGTTAGCGAGTCTGGGAAAATAGAATGTGAACCTGATCGGGTTTTCTCATGTGGTTCGATAATCAAATTCGCAGATTCAAAGTGGAGAGTCAGGGCTATTCACACGGGAAAAGGAAGAACACTCAATGGAAGTAGGATGGCCTATGAGATACGCAGGATATACCTCCATCCTCAAGGCATCCCTACTAGAACAACTACGATCAGGGATAAAACTGGTACTAGAGCAGAATTTACTGAATCGCCGGAGCCACTTGTAAATACGGGTTCAGAACCAAGAACGAAGACCTGGGCAACTAAGTTTGTAGATGCGTCATCACCAAGGATAGCCCGTACCATTACAGTCTGATTTCCTTCGATTTGATTACCAGGAAGATATTGGAGCCGGTCGACCAACATAGTGTGGCTGATCTCAAAGTTTGTTTCGCCTTCTAGGAAATCTGGATGACTCATCCAATTGTCCCTCATGTCCCAAGTTCTCCATTGGACCTCCATCGGAGATCCTTGTACCGACACAGCGAATGACTCACCCGGATGTAGGTTTATCCTGTTCTCTTCTGAGAGGTCAGAGTCGACGCTTAGGTTGATATCGGTATTTAGCCCATATACATAGCTTGCAGCCTCTAAAAGAGCTGGGAGTCCCTCGACATGCCCATGACCATACACATTGTTCTGCCTATTCTTAGGAATCAGATCCTCCGGGCACGGCTCATTTGCAAGCAGGTAGTGGCATTGCCTGTAGGTCGAGGTTTCCTGCATTATATTCCTGATATCAAACGGTGAAAGGTCAGGGTTGGCCTGATACATTAGTGCCGCTAGTCCTGCTGCCCCCGGGGTAGCCATGCTGGTTCCTGAGTAAGCTACGTAGCCATCTCCCGAATTTGCTTCCGGAGCCATTACGCTGGACCCAACAAATGCAATATTAGGTTTCACCCTTCCCTCTTCGGTAGGGCCTTGACTGGAATAAACTGCTATCGAAGTGTCCTTGTCCAGAGCTCCTACGGTGATGACGTCCTCTGCAGAGCCGGGAGTACCGATCTGGGCACTAACCGCGCTGTTTCCAGCTGCAATGAATAGTGCTACTCCCGACCTAACCATCTCATTGGCCATTCTATTGACGCTTTCTTCCTCGCTGGATGTCCATTCTATCAGGCCAAATCCCCCAAGGCTCATACTAGCTGCTCTTATGTTGAAGTCATGTCTCTTGTCTACCGTCCATTCCATCCCCGCCATCACAGTGGCGAAAGATCCGGAGCCACCCTCATCCAAGACCTTGACCCCTACCAGTTGAGCCTGTGGAGCCACCCCGATGTTAACGAAATCTGGTGCACCGGTTCCTGCGGTAATTCCAGCACAGTGCGTACCATGGCCTTGGTCATCATATGCCTTAATCTCGGTTCCGTTCGTCTTATCGGGGTTGTTTACCGCATCATAGAATGCTATGACCTTCGAGTCATTGGTGGAATTGTCATCATCCAGATCGTCGAGTCCTGCATGATCTGAGTCTATTCCAGTATCGATGATTGAAACTACACTCCCCTCTCCAGTGTAACCGGTGTCCTCCCAAATCATTGGAATTCCATGTATGTCATTCACATCGCTCATCTGTGTAGTTAGAATCCCATCTAACTCGATAAGTACTACTCCGGGAAGACGAGAGGCTTCGACCAAATCTTCCACACCTATCCTACCTGCTATGCTATCTATCAGATGATAGCGGAACTGAGTCTGGAAATCTACCTCCCTCTCCAACATTTCCTGATCCTGAGATGTCGGAGTATGATCAAAGTCTACAATCACGCTGATGGTATTTTCTCCGTCCACCCAATCATACAATTCGCTGCCTATTGCCGACCAGATGGCATCATGTATCTTGTCACCATCCCTATCCATTGAAGTTGACTCCCACCATGGTGACTCTTGATACTCCCCTGTCCCAATACTAGACGAGGAAAGAGGGGCGAAGGCCAAGATAGCCAGAACTGCAATCGCCGCGGTCCTCATGACCTCTAGGTGGAGCATCAAGACTTCAATCAGACGGTTAAGCGTGTATGGATTTGTCATACATTCAGGCGTGGTCCGGGAAGCAATAGGGACAATACTCGCCAACGAGGTAATTGTCCGATTTCTGCTCTTCCACGGATAGTGGTTCCCTACATTTGAAGCACATCTCGATAGTAGTCTCTGAAAGTTTGTGATCGACTGCTACACGCTGATCGAAGACGAAACAGTCCCCGTTCCAATGTGAGCCACCGCACTCTTCGAAGTATCCAAGAACCCCCCCTTCAAGTTGCTTTACATCGGAAAACCCTGCATTCAGCATTACTGCAGAGGCCTTCTCACATCTTATCCCTCCAGTGCAATACATAACAACCTGCTTGGATTTATACTCATCTGGAAGGGAGTTGATAGCTGCTGGGAACTCCCTGAATGAAGAGATTCCTAGATCTATCGCTCCTTCGAATGAGCCGATTCTGACCTCGTAATCGTTCCTTGTATCCAGTACCAAGATATCTCGTCTTTCATCCAATAGTCGTTTGAAGTCGCTTGGTTTGATGTGAGGTCCTGTGAATATAGAAGGTTTGATTTCTTGCAAACCAAGAGAGATTATCTCATTCTTTCTCTTCACCAGCATTCTCCTGAAAGGCTGGTAATCTGTGTAACTGGACTTTATTGGAATCCCGGTGAAACGAACGTCTGACTCAAGGAAATCGATGAAATCGCTGACTCTATCCTCGGGACCGGCAAGGAAGAAATTTATCCCGTTCGGACTCAGGAGTACGGTCCCCCTTAGCTCCAAATTAGTACAAAACTCTAGGAATGATTCTCGGAGATCGTCTCTATCTGGCAGGTCTATGAAACGATAGCCAGCGACATTCAGTATCTCCTTGCTCACACCACTAGGGAGTTCTATTTAGGGTAAGAACGCTGTTATTACCTTCTATTTGTCCAAGGAAAAAACAGAGACTTGGTAACGTGGACAGCTACGTCTGGATTCTCTCTAAGTCTCCTCATCCCATACTCGTACCACTTTGTCCCATATGGCAGGTAAATCCTCGTCCTATGTCCCTTTTCTGCCAGTGATCTGCGAATGTTTCCCCTTACCCCCAAAAGAAATTGAAACTCATAACCGGGCCCTTTTCCTTTGGCCCTTGGTACGGGAGTATCATGACGAGGGTCATCCTTACCAGGTCCTAAACCTCTCGACTCCAATGACTCTAGAGCATGATCAATTACTGGCAAATCATGAGATGCGATTGCAGTATAGGCCCCTGATTCTAGCATCATATCTAGGGCTTTATTCGTTCCTTCAACGATGCCTTGATATGAAGTATGGGCAATTTCACGAGGTTCCAAGTAGATCCCCTTACAAATTCTGAAATCTGCCTTCGGACCTAGAGTTTCACACATTTGGGTAATATCGGACGGAGTTCTGAACATCCTTCCTTGGAGAACTAAGCCGATATTCTCTAGACCACGGGCTTGCATGTCTAGAGTAGCATCAATTGTAGCTTGAGTGGCTCTACTGTCCTCCATATCCAATCTTACGAAAATTCCATTCTCGGATGCCTTGCGTACTATTCGCTCGATATTTTTGTAAGCTGATTTTTGATCTATCAGTAGACCCAATGCTGTTGGCTTGATAGAGATGTTTGCATCTATTCCACTTTCTACGATTGAGTCCAGTACTCTCTCATACTCATCAATGAACCACGATGACTCCTCGATGGAGTTAATCTCCTCACCTAGGACATCTACTGTGAAGCATGCTTCTTCGGATGACAATTTTATCATCAATTCGAGAGCCTGCTCCAGGTTCTCTCCTGCCATGTACCTCTTTGCCACCCATCCGACGACAAAGCGTGGTGCGAAAGGCAAGAGCGCCACAATAGTCCTTCCGAAGATCCCCATGGCTCCCTCAACTAGACCAGAGACTTGACAATTACGGGAGGAGAATTTCCTTTCCCCTTCTCACTGGGACGTCTAGTTCCGTAAGGAGGGAGGATAATGCCTGTCTTTGCCACCCCTTGAAGGATTTCCTGTCTAGGTGAGCGAAGACGTGCCCTCCGGGGAATGCCGCTCTAGTAGAATCCACAGCAGTACGAACAGAGTGCTCCCAAGAACCGAGAGGGGAAGATGATTCCTCCTGGCCCTCGAAGACTATGGCATAGTTTGCCAAGATATGCCCTACCCAAACTTCTGTCTCGGAAATGATTGCTTTGTGCCTAGGCGCATAATGCCCACCCCCTAACCCTATCATGACATCTCCCTCTCCCAGCCATTCTCTTTGTTGGGTATCCTCGGACATTCCCAAGCAGGCTGAAATCGTCTGTGCCCAAACGCGTGCAGCTCTTGAGTCGGCCCATCTTTCCTCGTCTGATCCAATTTCGAGATACAAGGTCGGACTATCCAACAGCGGACCGTGGTGTGTTGCCTCCAACGTAATATCATATTCTTTGTCAAGATTTGCTTCCATAGCAATCTTCCTCATTGTCCTAAACATATCTCCGAATCTTGTTGATGGAGGGACCGCTTTACCCTTGATTCCCCCGGATCGAGCCCTCTCACCGTGCGGAGTTTCCCCTGGAACTCCAATTGCATGTAGAGTGAGTGCCGGGACTTCGGATGCAGAGGCGTGCTTGGAGAGAACAAGGACCTCGTCGACTGGGAAACCTGTGCTTTCCTCATGTTCTTTGTCTATTCCATCTGCCATAATATGTAGATTGTCAATAAGGAGAATCTGCACTTCGAATTCTTCATGAATAGTTACCAAACCATGTGGAAAATCCTGTTCCTCCTCCCATCCCTCAATCTTGAGCACCTCGGATAGAATGTTCATCGAAGCAGTATCCTTTGTTGAGGATAAGAGTAAGGTTCCCACGAAAGCGGGACAGGGGGGTGGTTCAAAACTCTCGGGTTCAAATTCAATAGTTACTTGTCCCATAGTACGCCCCGGGGTACCAATGGTCGATGGGGAAAGTAGGCAAGCCTGGAGATTTATCGAATGGATAACTAGGCCAATGGAAACTGGAGAAATAGGATTTTCACCATCTGGAGTTGCTAGAGGGGATGATGTTCATGTCCTTACAGGTACACAAGGTGAAGTGGTTAAAATCGATAGAGAGGGCATGCTACTTGGCCCCGTAGTATCCCCATTTCCATCCCCCGTCGTTGACTCTACAATAGTAGGGGACAGATGGTGCGGAATGTGGATGGATCGAGAGTTGAGGCAGGCAAGGATGGCAGCAATTCCACTAAACGAAGACTGGTTGGATGGCCCCAACAGGGAGCAAGTGAGGATCTCCATCCACTCAACAAATGGTGATGTCTTGAAGCCTGCAATGTCGATTTGGCATAGGACACTAGACTCGGAGCCCATGAAAATAGGAGTTTCGGGAGAAAACATAGTTTTCACGACAGTAACTGGGGTGTATATGATAGACTCTGATGCTAATGAGATTTGGAGGGGGATGTTACCAAGATGGCCTGATATCTCGAGCCTGTTCGCGTTCGATCAGATCGTGGGGATAGTAGAATTTCCTGGAGGATTATCCATTTGGTCCCGAGCAGGGGGAGTCTCGGTTCTTGACCCCTCCAATGGACTGGAAATTTTCTCAAGGACAATTCAATTTGGAGATAAGATATCAGGAGTTTCTTACTCCGAAGAAGGGGGTTGGTTTGTTATGTTACATGAGGGGTCCATAGCCGTGATGGACAAAATTGAGGGTGATTTCAGCCACTACAAGACAGGTTCTCCTGTTTTGGATGTCCAGTTCATTGATGGCTCATGGAGGTGGACTGGATGGCGGCATGATGGAAGTCTTACAGGGCAAGTAGTGGATATTTTCGAACGCGACAGCGTCGGCGTGTCCATCATAAATGGGAGTGTTCTGACGAACGATGGTTCATGGAGCGAGTGGGGGGCTACTCGTCAGACTTAATCGTGTAGCCGCACTTGCCGCATACTTTCCTGTCGCTATGCTCACCGAGAAAGACCCCAGCACCGCATTCAGGTTGGGGACAGGGTATTCCCTTCCTGACCAGTTCTCCGTCCACGATTTCGTATTTTGATGGCTTGGATTTCTTCCACTTCTCTCCGGAACCAGCCATCAAGCATCACCTTCCTCGGACTCTTCTGGTTGGTCCTCAGACTCTTCTGGTTGGGAATCCTCTTCCTCGGAAGGAGCGTTTTCCTTAGTCGCGGAGTTTACCCTTGAACTGTGCCTCTCTATTACGTACTCTGGCTCAATTGATTTTGATTCCGCCGAGCCGTAAATCAATGCTGTCCCTGTAGTTCTGGACATTCCAAATCTCGTATTCACGTTCTTTACGACAACCATGTCTCTATCTGCTCCAGGCTCTGCCTTAGCAGCCGCCTCCACCATTTGGGAGAGAGATGGAGTGGCTTCGTTGGAATGGTCCCACTGAAATTGTAGTTCGACCCGATCAAGCGCCGGGTTCTCCTTCCTGTTGATTATCTCCATATCATCCCACCTACCTGATATTTACCTTGAGTGCATAGCTTCCAGGTCTCTCTATTTGCAATCTCTTTGCAACCTCGGACCTGTCTGGATGCATAATTACGACGAAACCTTGCCAGTCTGTTGTAACTGGCGCGCTTGGGCAATGGTTGCATTGTGGCGGGTCTGACTTCTTCTCAGGATCTGGCAGAATCATATTGCACTCTCCACATGCAAATGGTTGCTTCGCCATCTTATTCATCTCCCTTGGGCCAATCGAATCCCCCTAGGCCGTCCATTTTGCAATTCAATCCAATCTTGCTTGAACGAGGGTCGTTGTGATTAATTGACTTAGAAACAATTCTAGCCCGAACCGATGATCCCATGACCAGAGACCGGCCACTCTGCTGCCCCTCAATTCTAGCCGCATCGCCTCCTAGATTGACCTGTACGGGTTCATCAAGAATCTGTGACTTGTGAAGGAGAGCCTCCATTGGGCCAATCCTCACGAATGCACCGTACTCTGACACCTCGGAAACAGCCCCGTCGATAACCTCATTGTTGTCCATTGTGAAAACTAGAGCCTTGAAACGGACGTTCTGGTAAATCGCACCGTCTCCGTGAATTATCTTCCCCCTGCCTACTGCTTCATGATCGAACGTCAGTAGGGTGAAATTCTCATCCTCATCAAATCTACACTCAAATGCGTCATGAGCCAACTCGTCTATGTGGTCCTCAAGTCTCCGGCCCCTCCTGATATATTCAGCAGGGATTCTGATAGTTGACTCTCTTGTCTCAAGGGTATACATTTCTTTTCCACCAACGCGGACCTTCCCGAAGCCGGACGGAGGGGGGAGTCGCCTCCCGTCCCTCATCGGCCATGCCTCTGGAGGAGAGGTCCGTGCGACCCGGCGACCGACCCCTCCTGTATAAGCACAACGGATTGAGTTGGGAGTTCGGCTACTTCGATTAATCGTCAGACCGTAGGTCTGAATGTGCGTTTGGTGCGAATGTTCAAGTGGATTCGGAAACGCATATCTGATTCTGATGACAGCGGCTAGCTTGCAGAGGCCTTTCCGGCGAGGAATTATATCGGGATTTGTAATTGCGATGATGCTATCCGTTCCGCTAGTGTCTATTGACAGGGGTATGGAGAAAAATTCCTTGAAAGATGGCATTGGTATCAAGATGAATACGCAGGAAGAGTCGGGTTCGACTTGGATAGATGGAGGTCAGCCATGGCCCCAGTCGGGTAGAACAGCAACTAGGATAGCGGATGTCCCGAATCATTCTCCAGATGGCGGTGCCGGATATGGAGATCCTACTAACTCCAGTTCACTTATGTCAGTGGTTAAGCCTGCGATTAACTGGGAATTTGGTTCATACTCAATTGGTACAGACTCACTGGCTACTCCGATTGCAGAAATGAGTGGTTCAATAGAGATTGGCCCAGGTGCGGAGGAGAGGTGCGGAGGTAGATCGCTGTTCACCGTTTTGGTTCAAAGTGAAGACGTTGCTGGATCCGAACACAGCATACTGAGACTGATAGAAGGAGAGGACGCCGAACTAGCTTGGCAGGTTGATCTTGGAGTAACTGAGAAAGTCAAGGCCTCCCCAGTCGTGGTAGACATCGATGAGGACGGGAGTCCTGAGATAGTAGTAGCGTATGATGCAGGGGGGTCGTTGTATGTGGATGTCTGGTCCCCTAGAATGTTCTGCTCGGTAACTGGATGGACTTACTCGGGCCACTCTGAAGACCTGCTTTGGACTTGGAGTGACGAGTCTTTGATGATTAGCAGTGAAGAAGGGCCGTACACAAGTGGAATTTTAGGGGGACATAAGCCAACGACCCAGCCTCTTCTTGCTGATCTAGACCTTGACGGTGATGCGGAATTGGTAATCGCTGCTCTGGACGAGATATCCGAGGAGCCGGTAGTACTCGCTCTACCGTTGCAAACCAGCGGATCACCAAACACGCTGTGGCAAGTTTCTCTAAGTAAAGGAAGCCATCCCTCTGACCCTGCATTTGCACAAGTTGATGATGACACCGGATATGTCCTACTGACTACCATCGAGGCAAATAATGGAGGGATGTGGGTTTGGAAGATTGACTCTGAAACCGGTAGCTCGATTTGGCAAGGAGGTTTGTCATTGAACAACCTGGATGGGGATACCAATTCACCTCATGTTAGATTGCCAGGGCCCATTATAGCCAATCTTGATTCTGATTCCGATCCTGAGATTATAGTCACAATACCCAGTGATGCAGATGGTTCAACTGCTGTGGATGGGGCTGAATTCAGAGGAATAGAAATTTCAGATGGTTCGCAATTGTGGGAATTCGAGGCAACAAATGGATTTGCCGATGCCCCCCCTACGGCTATTGACACGGATGGAGATGGGATGCATGACAGAGTGTGTTGGAACACTTGGTGGCAGACTACAACAGATAGGCAAGGTGCAGCAGGGTGTCACGATGTAGGGGGGACCGTGCCAAACCAGGAGTGGGCGCAGGACCTGGAGCAAAGCAGCGGCAATCCCAATGATGAGATTGCAGTTGCGGCCCCTATATGGATGAATATAGATTCAGAAGACGAGCCAGAGCTCCTAGTCTCTTATGGCAGATCGCTTTGGGCATTCGATGGATCAAGTGGTTCTCCAGCGGGGATTAATTCAGAGTGGTCAAATGATGTTGAGTTGTCGCACAGGACTTGGTCCTCTCCTGCCATCGCCGATGTAGATGGCGATGCCACGGCGGACATTGTTTTGGGCAGCATGGTAGTATCTATGGCAATGCCCGACGTCAGGCCAATAACCGATGGAAGGGGGATAGAGTTCAACCCCAGTGCTCCCGATCCTGGTGAAGAAGTAACTGTCACAGTTTACATCGAAAATGCTGGAACTGCAGATACTGAAGAGGTAGTGGATGTAGCAATATTTGCCAATGGAGAGAAGATTGGTGGAGAGGGCATTGAAGTTCTGAATCCGGTAGATCCAACAGGTTCTGGTTCATTCGCATCCTTCAACGTTGAGTGGAGCGGTGATCTTGGCGAGCATACCTTCGAATTGATTGTCGACCCATATCGAAACTTGAGTCAAACAAGGTTCGATAACGACAAACAGGTTAGGACTCTTTCAATAATCCCAACATACAACGCGACTTTCGAGATTCCCACGGAACCGATAAGAGTCGATCCGGGAGGGGATGGAGATGCGCGATTCGGAGTCAGATCGACGGGTAGGTTGGCAGGAACCTGGACGCTTAACGTCGACAGCACCTCTCTACCTAATGGATGGACTTGGGAAGACGAAACTCCTGGCGGGATTAGTTCGATCGAAATTGGTGTTGGACAGGTCTGGACCCCCTCGCTGAGAATTATCGCCCCCTCGGAAGCACTGGGTTCAGATGCAGGTTTCCTAGCCCTGACCCTCACACGTGATGGAGGCGATGAGGAGATTTATGCAAATCTCCCAGTAGAGGCTAACAGAACCAGGGGCCTATCGATAAGAGGTCCGGACGGGACTACACAGAGTACTGGTTTTGGGCTTGTATCAGAGGATGCCAGGGCTTGGTTACTGATAGAGAATGTTGGAAACGCTGAGGAGAGTCAGATCGCCATATCCTGGGACGGAACCGAATGGGGCTCAGATCTGAGAATTTTCGATTCTTCTGGATATGAGATAAGTGCACTGACTCTGGGTCCGGGAGAGGAGAGGGAAGTGACTGCTAGACTCCCTGTACCTTCCGGAACCGCGCCCGGAGAGTCCGTAACCACCCCTCTGAGCATGTGTGTTGGAGCGGGGGATGAGCAAGAGTGCAGCCAAGTACAGTTGGAATTTATCTCTTCCAGGTCAGTGATGGATCCTAGCCACATCAGATCGGTACCTGAACAAGGGCTAACCTGGGAGATCTCAGCCGACATCCCAGAGGGAGTTGGGGGCATGAATTGGTCATTATCTGATTCCGGGATGTCAATCCAAGGGTGGGATTGGAGTGGTTCCGGGCAAGTATCTGTCTCGGGTGACGTAATATCTATCATCGGAGATTCCGGGACCAGGGCAATTGGTTCGCTCACATTGGACCTTCCAGAGGATGCCAGGCCGTCTTTCCATCTCTTCGAAGACGATGGCTCGGGAGTGTCTGAGTCTCCATTGTCTATTTCCATAGAGGTATTGCAAATCCATAGGGCGGGCATGGATGTCAACTCTCCTACAATGCAACCTTACGTCGTTGACGTAGAAGAGTCCAACCTAGTGGTACTGAAGCTCGAGAATCCGGGTAACGGAGATGACTCATACATGCTTTCTCACGAAGTATTGCTCGACGAGAACATGACTTCTGACCCTGGCATTGTTGTATCATTTTCCAGCAACCCAGTTCATCTCGGAGCAGGGAGCCTTAGAACCGTCCCACTTAGCGTCACGCTGCCAGAGAGCACTCCTGCTAGAGTGCCAATTGCGATATCTTTCACCATGACTTCACAGGGGAATGTGTCCGTCTACTCTCATGAGGTGATTGTTTTCGAAGTGAGGCAAGACCATAGGTGGGACTTCGACCTAATTCATGATGGAGAAGATATCAACGGAACGAAAATATTCCTAGCACCAGGAGAAGAGAGGGCTATATCGATTAATGCAACAAACACGGGGAACCTAGTTGATGACATATCTCTAGATTTGGGCACTCAGATTTTCCCATTGGGTTCGGATTCGTCAGAAGGATGGATTGCCAACGGGAGCTCGGTTGAGGGGGTGGAAGTTAACGAGTCTGTGTCTCTGGAAATTAATCTTGAGGCACCCGAGGATTCGTGGAATGGATCTATTATGAGAGTAGATGTTACTGGTATGGCCAGAGATGAGGCGATTATGGAATTCCATTTCATGATCGAGGTTACCAGAGTTCCGGGTTGGGGGGTGTCTTCTTCGATATCTGATTTGGAGATAGATGCCAATGGATCAACCATCCAAATAGAGATTATGCAGATGGGGAACAATCCTAGTATACCATTCGTTTCAACTTACATCACCGGACAAAAAGGATGGTTAATCGAAGATTTGCCGCAACTTCCCGAAGTGATTCCAGGGGATTCTACAACGCTGGAAATCAACGTAACGCCATCAGAAACTGCTAGTCCGGGAAGATCTGTAGAGCTACATGTGAGAGTTAGAGACGGCGATTCTGCTGGCTTGACGGAGATTACGATGCCACTTAGAGTATCTGCTGTCCAGAACTTCTCTATCGAATCTCATGGTTCTTGGGCGGTTTCCAGTCATGGTGGTCAACCTCCCGCAATGGTATCAAACACAGGAAATTCCCCTACGACCATCGACTTCCACATAGAAGGAGTTCCAGATGGATGGGGGGCTATTGGGAGTATGCAAATTGTACTCGCACTTGGAGAACAAAGAGGGATTCCAATTGATCTGGTTCCAGAAGAAGGTTGGACTGGCCCTTCCGAGACAGTAAGGATAGTAGCAGAAGATACGAGTGGAAATCAGAGAGAAATCGAACTTGAAGTGCACTATTCCGAGTTCTCCTGGGCTAGCTCGCCCTACATATTTGCTCAGAGTGGGGATGACGCCACCATAAACTTCCATGGAACTGACGAAAGTACCGAAGTTCTTGACAGAGGCAGTAGACTAGAGTGGAGCGAGATGGGTTGGTTGCTGCCAATTGATGATTCGACCAATGGAACCCTGTCCATAGAAGGCGAGGAACTGGATTATTTCCTATCCTCGGAGTATTCCGAATCCAGAGTGGTCATATGTTCCATAACAGGGGATTTCGACGACATGGGGGCTACGTGCTCCGTAGGGAACGGAACCATGGACTTTGATTTCCAAATACTACTGATTTCGGATGAGGGTTCTGTTCTAGACTACTTCTACGGTAGTCTCGAGTCAAATGAGTCTGCTCAGCAGATAAACCTGAGTGGATCCGAATGGAAACCCCTACCAGGAGAAAGGAGCGTTGTAATCAGGGTTCTAGACGAGAAAGGATTGTTGATTGGAGACTTTGAGAGAGAGTTTGATGTTAGGAGGAGCGACTGGAACGTGGGAATCGGAGAAGTTGAATTAGTCGGAGAGGGTACAGGGCAGCAGATCAGCGTCCCTACAAAGAGACTCAACGAAAATCTACTGTCCGATGCAGATTGTATTATCTCCCTTAGTGCCGAAGGAAGTTCTGGAAGCCACTATTCTGAGCATATTGTCGATATGACACAGGCCTTCGTACCCGCCCCCAAGTTCGATCGGCCAGATGTGGAAGACTCGACAGAACTTGTGATAACCATTAGTTGCTCTTTCCCATGGGATATCGATTCAGATCCAAGTGATAATCAGAGGACAATAGTACTCAGTGGAGGTTCTGCCCTAGAGGATAGAGTTGACGAACTGGGGACGGGCCTTCTTGCTGCTATTCTTGTAGTCGGCACTTACCTTGGTTTGTCTTGGATTATGAGCAACCGTCGGGAGTCTGAGAGGATGATGCAAATGGCCCAGGCTGCAATAGACGAGAAGATTGCCGAGAAGCAATCCGCGCCCATGATTGAGGAAAATGAGCCCGAAGGAGTTGAAGAGCCCGAATCAAGTGATGATGACGAGGTAGAAGTCGTTCAGAATAAAACAGAAGAGGGTGACGAGTACGACGAGAGGCTCAGAAGGCTTCTTGACAGATAGTCAACAGTGTGTGCCATGGGGAGTTACATTCCGCCTTCTTCCTTCCATACTTTCGACCCGATAAGGAACAGTCCTGATTCGATAGTAAACGGAATCATCTCTTCCATGTCTGGGAATCATGGAGAGTTACTCCTTTCAGCGGCAGGAATAGAAGAGGTAGCAGGCCTAAAGGAGGGGGAAGACTCCCCTCTTGACAAGGCAACACTGCTATTCATCTCTGTTCTCGACTGGCAAGATGACTGGAGCGTTCCCCGATCCCTTGATGGGGGGCACTCAAGAGAGAGGCTAGGGAGGTTCCCAATTGACGATGGCAATGCTATTGAGTATCTCCTCCGCTACACGAAAGAGGGAGAGGGGTCTGATCTTCACCGTCTATTGGAGAAGCTATGCAGGGGCCTGAATGAAGATTCATTCGGACATTCTGGATTCAATGAGGGCTCCGCAGGTATCGAGATGCTAGGTTGGCTAGATGGAGAAGATATCTCCAAAATTAGGAGGGAGATTGAGAAGGGAGCTTGGTCAGTCAAGTCAGATGAGCCCCTCGATGGAGGGGTGCAGGATGCATTCAGGCATCTTCTTGTATTTCTTAGAGCAGCTGTCAAAAGGAAATGCGGGATTCTGATGAGAAGGCATTCCTAGGTCCTGATGCGCATCTCTCTGAGCTCTTGATAGATCATTGTTGATTCTTCCAGGACTGAGTGCAGGTGCTCGCCCAACTCTCCTTCCTTTGAAGATGGGGGGGAAAATCCCGAGGATTTCCATACAGAATCATACCAGTATTTTCCCCATAAGCCGTCACAACTCCTTGGTCCTGGCTCCCAAGATAGCATTCTCCGGGAGAATGGAATACCGATAGATTCACACAGTACTGAGAGGATTAATTCGGGATTTTCCAAGACGTCTGCCGAATCGATGACAGGGGGTATTTTCCCGGAACTCTTGATTACATGCCTGAAGATTGTTAGTTGCTGTGGGAGGCCAGTCGATAGCAGGTCAATGGAGTCGGTAATCTTGGAAAGGGATAGGAGAACGTCCCGAGGGTTCCTGATCAAGAAGCAGTTCTTGAAATCATCAATCCAAGAAATGTCAGAGTCATCGGGAATGTGATGACACATATGCTTCTGGTACCAAATTTGCTTTTCATCGGGAATGGGGCCAGTGAGTGTTGTGATTACCTTTCCCAAATCGGTCTCATTTTTCTCAATTACCTCCTCCGCGCCGGGATGGGGAGTCCTGCTGTTGAGGAGGAAAGATGCATAGAGAGGTTCATCGGTTGCATGGCAGTCAAATCTATTTTCGAATGAGTACATCAGTGCAGTTGAGATATTGCGGGGTCCAGACCACATCGCGATCCTAGTTCTATCCAAGCGAGTCACCTCATTACGAGTTCTTGATACAGTTGTTGGATCCTTTCGCATATCCTCCCTCTTGATCCTTGTCCAATCACAGTACCATCAAAAGAAATTACGGGAGTCAAACCTGCGAATGTCCCGGTCACGAAAGCCTCGTCTGCCAAATGTACGTCCTCAAATGTGAAATTCCCCAGAGTGTATGGGATTCCGTGAGAATCGCAAATTTCCAGGACCTTGCGCCTAGTAATACCATCTAAGCAGTATTCCCCCGTTGAAGTCCAAACTACGCCATCCCTTACCATGAAGAAGTGGGTCGAGTTACAGGTTGATACAAACCCGTGTGGATCCAGCATCAAACCCTCCTCCCCCCCTTTGTTATCTGCCTCGATGCAAGCCGCAATGCAGTTGTGCTTGGAGAGGCTGTTAATCCTAGGATTCTGAACCTCTGGGCCGCTTCTCCTGATATCTACGGAGACAAGCCTAATGCCATCGATTGACCTTTTTTCATTGGCCTTCTTGAATTCTGGGATGATGACGATTGTAGGTTTTGAAGAAATTACCCAAGGAGCCTGGTATGGAGTTGGCTTGAGGCCTCTTGAGACAATTAGCCTGAGATGGACGTTATCATGCATTTCGTTAGCAGAAATCACCCTGTTTATCTCTGACCTAATCTCGTCCCTAGACCTCCCGGGGTCAAGGGAAATCTCCGATGCCCCGTGGAAAAGTCTGTCCAAATGTTCTTCGATGAACACTAGTTTTCCATGATGGAGCCTAAATGATTCCCAGACGCCATCTCCCAAAAGGAAGCCAGAGTCGAAAACCGAAACCTTCGCTTCTTTCCTTGGGAAGAGTTCTCCATTTACAGATATCAGTACATCCTCGTTTCTAGGGTCATCCTCGTACTCATGTGTCCCCATCAAAGAGCCTCTCCAGTAAGGCGCTGGAACATACTAGCGTATAGTTCAGCCGTACTGGCAATAATGCTATCTGGTAGAGGGGGGATGGGTGGTTCTGGTGACCCAGATTGTCTTGCTTCGTATAGTTCCGAATGGTGGCCTGACTCGATGTAGTGTTTTCTTACTGACTCCTTCGAGAGCTGTACTATCTCTCCGTCCTCATAGGCATCGGCATCCCACCATCGATCCTCATCGAGAGTTCCAAAGGAGTCTATCAGAACAGGCTCCCGGCCTTCTCCCAGTGCGAATTCCTTCTTCCCGTCAACATGGATTAGTCCTCTCTTAGATGTCTCTCGATCGATTACCGAATCCACCTCCAGAACTATCGCTAGAATTGCGTCAAGCTCTGCTGGATCCAAATTGGAAATCTCCAATGCCTCCTCTCTATCCAGATTCCTATCGAACTTTTCGAACTTAGTGGAGACTTCCAGGAACGGCTCTGGAAGCCTGACTCCCTCATCAAGCACCTCTCCTGCTTCGAATCCGAAGTCCTCAGGCTTTACCTCTCCTCTCTGATATCGCCTCCATGCGGTACCTGCCAGATAATGCCGACAGATTACTTCTAGTGGGACGAAGAAGTTCTCTGCATCTCTGGGAATGGCGCCAGGTTCTCTGATCACGTCAAAACGTCTCGCCAGAACTCTGTCTGGGGCATTCATCTCTATGACATGAGTCTTGCAAATTCCTTCATCCTCAATCAGTCCGAACCAATGACAAGATGCTCTGTTCAATGACTCCCCCTTCCTCGGAATCAAACTAGGAATGACTTGGTCGAAGACTGATATCTGATCCGTGTATCTGAACTCGATGATATCAGGATCATCCGTGCTCCAAACCTGTTTAACCTTACCACTGTACAATAATTCTGTCATGATTCAACCCGAACAAAGTTCGGACATCAATATTGCCCAATGAGCCTCTGTGTCAAATTTTTTCTTAGTAGACTAGACTAAATCCTCACAGCCCAGCGAGAGGGCGGGTATTGTGGCATCGGAAGCGTCTCTCTGGAATGGCCCCAAGGGCAAGCGTAGTGCAGATTTACTGATCGCATTCGTACTAGTTGCCCTTCTTTTCTCATTTGGAGAAGTTTCTGCTCAAGAGGTTAGGAGTGGGTGGGAAGTAGTCGATAGCGGGACTGAGGAGAATCTGTATACTGCAGAGTACCTAGAGGGAGAGATATGGGCATTCGGATCTGGAGGAACCATGATCAGGAGTATCGATGAAGGAAGAACTTGGTCTGAATCTGGAATATCAGTAAGCCAAGATCTCACTTCTTCTGATTCGAGTTACGAATCTATAATCGTGGCAGGAAATAGAGGTACTGTCCTATTGATGAATGAAGGCGTCTGGATGGATGTAAGTTCTGATCAATTTGGAGATATCAAGGACGTTGCCCTTACTGGGAATGATAGTTTTGTTGTCATTGAGCAAGATGAAGTCTGGACTTGCACAGTGACAGTGGAATGGGATACTGAATGCGATTCGGCAGATGAAGGAGGGGGGATAAATTATCTCAGCGTATCATTCTTGGATTCAGAAAACGGAATTATTTCTGGAGAGAACGGGGCAATAATTGCATCCTCTGATGGAGGCAGTAGCTGGGAGTATAGAGATGCGCCTAGCGAGGTTTCAACGAAGGCAATTATCGATGTTGAATACTACAGTACGATTAGGGCGTACGCGATCTCAGAAGAAGGGCACATTCTGAAGTCATCGAGAGAAGGAAATGTTCCCGTGGGATTCGTCTGGAGCATAGTGGATATCGAAAGAGAATACCCCCCAGGGGGTGGTGATGAGTTCGAATCTGGAGGTTCGAAGCTGGACTTCGAAGTATCTGGGATGAAGGTTCTTGGACAGTTCAAGTTCATGCTTTCTGGTCCGGGAGGTTATCTCTCCCTCAGTCTGGATGGGGGGAATATAGTCTCTCAGCAAATGATTCCAGTCTCGAACGAGACTGTGTTCAATGGATTTGCTATGCTGGACGGTTTCAGAGGGGTCGCCGTAGGGGATGGAGGAGTTTTACTCAGGACAGAGAACGCGGGATCGGAGGAGTTCGTCGGATTCGAGGTGATTGACTTCAACGATTTCGGGCAGTTCGTCGACTACTCCAAGGAGAGATTGATGGATGGGCTTGTAGCGACTGCTAAGATCGTGATTTTTGGAATTCTAATGGGTTTCTCTCTAGGAATAGTCCTTTCAATGCTAAAGACATCTCCAACTACACTCAAGAATGTGGCTCAGACCAATAGATTCCAGATTCTATTGATGTTCGTAGTTACGCCATTATGGTTATCTTTCCAGATTCCTATCTCAGCGATTAACTCAACTGGATTGGGTAGAAAATTGAATCTGAGCAATCCTTTCAGCAGCGTATTAGGTTACTGTAGAGGGAGGTCCTTACACATTGCAGCAAGTGAGCCACTGAACATTATCGCTATTCGTACAATAGGATTAATTCTGATATTTTTCGGGATTTATCGGATTCTCAGTAATCTTGATGATATCAGAGACCTAAACCTAGATGGTTGGGAACACATCTACTCGCCTATCGGGGCTCCTGGGGCGATGTTCTGGATTCTACTGGGTCTTGGAATAGCGATATTGGGGGGCATATTTTTGTCATGCAATGGGGACTTCTCTATACGAGAAATTGAGTTCAGCAAGGTGAGTTTCTCTCTCGATCCATGGGGAATCAGGCCATTGAACACGATTGCAACGGTATACACGGACATTTTCAGAAACACGCCATTGCTCGTTCAGTTCATGTTCATACACTTCGGATTCGAGCTTGGAAGAAGATTGCAGGACCCTGGGCTAATGTTGTTCGACTTCGATTACCTAGTGGGCAACTCAAACTTCATCACCGATATTTTCGTAGTTTACGAGACGAATCCCGAATCGCTAGCCTACGGTAGGCCGATTGGGGGGATTCTTGAGGATAGGGCATACATTAGTGCAATTTTCGCTCTTGGTTTGAATTCCGGAGCATACCAGTGCGAGACCATCAGGGGGGCTATCGCTGCAATCCCCTCTGGGCAGATGGAGGCCGGCAGAAGTATTGGGCTAAATTACATGCAATCGATGAGGCTGGTGGTAATGCCCCAGGCTGTCAGAATCTGCATACCCCCACTAGGTAACGAGATGGTCAACCTAGTACTGAACTCTTCACTAGCTATGATTATCGGTTATGCTGAAATCACAAGGCAGGGGAAGTTAATCGTCGCGACTACTTTCCAGGTTTTCTGGACTTGGGGAATGGTACTGATCTCATACTTCCTGATTACATGGACCCTAGCACTCTTCCTCAGGTACCTTGAGGAAAGGACTAGGATTCCTGGGTTAGGAATATCAGGAGGTGCTTGATTGTCAGAAATTATCCTCAGCGTTGAAGAGATGGAGAAGACGTATGTTGGAGGGGTCCATGCGGTCAGAGGAGTCTCGTTCGAAGTGAAGGAGGGGGAGTCATTGGCCATTATTGGCTCATCTGGGAGTGGCAAATCTACCGTACTTAGGTGCATCAACCGGCTGATTGAGCCCACCCAAGGCATCGTGAGGTTGAAGGGAGAAAGGATCAACACGCCTGCTGCTGATGTTAATGATGTTCGCTCTAGGATAGGGATGGTCTTCCAGTCTTTCGAGTTATTCTCTCACTTGAGGGTGATTGACAATGTTTCCCTTGGGCTAATTCATGTCAGGGGAATGAGTAAGGAGGATGCTTTTGACCATGCTCGCAGTGTTCTTGAGAGGGTAGACATGCTCGATAGGGTTGATGCCTATCCCGGAAACCTATCTGGTGGTCAGAAGCAGAGGGTGGCTATCGCAAGGGCACTTGCGATGAAGCCTGAGGTCATGCTCTTTGACGAGCCCACCAGTGCCCTAGACCCAGAACTAATCGGTTCCGTTCTTGAGACCATACAGGGTTTGGCTGAGGAAGGGATGACCATGGTAGTGGTCACCCATGAGATAGGATTCGCCAGAGACGTTGCTGATCGTGTGATATACATGGATCGGGGCCTTATTGCAGAGGAGGGGGAATCATCCATAATCGATAATCCGAAAACGGACAGGATGAGAGATTTCCTCTCTAGCATCAATGACTGAATCTAGCAAACTGACACGGCTTCCCATATGTCGTTCGAATTGCTGGTACTGTAATCGTAGTACGAGGTGTCTGATATCTGCGATTCTCCTTGTGTGACGGTTACTGTGAACGAATAGCACCCATAGTCACCAGCGGAGTCGAACTCGTCACGAGGGACGTACTTTCCGAAGGTTGCATCGAAGACAGATCCTTCCATCGCGAATTCTGATCCGTATTCCCCCCAAGTTCCTGATCCAGTTCCGAAGATCCCCCCCTCGGAGTCCCATGATGCTTCTGTGTTGCTTACCGAGATTGTTGGATAGGCTATTGCCACATCATTCCCTTCCATGAGAACGGCCTCTACAGTGTAGTCGGCGAAGGGCATCCTTGCAGGCTTATCTGCACCGGTGTCGAGTCCAGACCAACCTGACATGACTACTCCAACCAGGCAGTTATCTGCATCGCCACTGCACCGGTCTGGATCCTCCTTGACAACTCCAGATGCCAGGCCGTCAACTCCTGTGATATCCCTTGAGAGGGCGTCTGCTCCCGTCCACTGGGTTGTATCCCAAGTAATCTGGCTGTAAGTTAGGTCTCTGGTTGAACTATCCCCGTCTATGGTCAGCTCCAATGTGTAAGGTGAGTCTGGAAGGGCATTCGTGGAATAGAAATCTTCGACTAATATGGTGATCTCCCCCTCTCCCTTCCCGCTGTCTATGGAGAAGTTTGCAGTAGATGACCAAACTTGCTGCCCAGCCTGAAGGATGACTATGGAAGCCTCCATGTCCCTGTCTGAGATAGTGTTCTGGAGGACCTTGATGGTGATAGACTCGCCATCCTCGCTGTACTCAACCTGCCCAACCGAAAGTTCGCCCTCTAGCAAGGCACCTAGGATCAGCGGAAGAATTAGCATCATTATGTAGGAGATTGCGACTATGGATGCTGCTAAAGCGCTGGTTCCCGTTACAGCGAAACCAGAACTGGAAATGGAGAATACCCGTAATCTCCACATCACAACGGATAGAGAAAGTAGGAATACGAATGACATGACCAACGATGCCCCGATCACGGGGATAGTTAGTTCGTCACCCGGGAGATACACAAGAAGAATACGTGTGAGGAAAACTGGCAGAATTCCGAACAATGCTACTGTCTTGAGTGCTTCAACCGGTCCTGCTGCCTCTGGAATTGGTCCTTCTTCCTCTTTTCCTGAGTCTTCAGGAATAACGGCAACTGGAGTTGGGCTTTGACTTTGCTCGGCAGCCTTCTCTAGAAGTCCTGCTGATTTGCTATCAGGGGCTACCTCGTCGACGTATTCGCCGACCTTGGCACCTGTAATCGGGTCTATGCGATCTGACTTTCCATCTTCTTGTCCCATTCCAACCACACCATCTAGTCACTATTCACATGCCCATCAAAGAAAAAGGTACATCCCTCGACTATGTACGTTAGACTGATGGTTATCAATCCGTTGCCTGATGGCTCTTGGAATGGCGCATCTAGAAAAGACGGTTGTCCAACGGAATGACGTTTCCGTCTTCGTCCACAGAAACCTGGTTTTCATTGGTCTTTCTGCCGATAGCCGCACCGGCAAGTGCCGCCATCATGGCAGTCCCCACTAGTTCGAATCCTGGCAGGTATACGCCTCTGATGTAAATGGTCATCACCTGTATCTGATAGTTGGGGACACCTTCGGATCTGACCGAGTACTCGGAAGTCGCCTTGAACTGCAGTGAGAAGTACTTGTCTGTCCATCCTTGGTTCTTGGGTGTCCTCATCTGCACCCTGAACTTCTCCGGCGGAGCAAGGGAGTCTATCTCCTGGGATATCAGCGGTAGACTGAGCTGGAAGCCCTCGTCAACCATCTCGTCGTAGTTCTGAATCTCAACGTTGAATTTGTCCCTGGCGTTTCCATCGTTGTAAACGTCGAAGACCAAAGTGTAGTCGACCTTGGGCCTGAGTTGGATGAAGGCCAATTCAGCTCCGACCCTGAGTCTGCTGAATTGCTTGAACACGGTCATCACCTTGGCTTCTGTTGGAGAAGTAGCAGCAGTAACAGGGGCCCCATTCCACTGAGTCACAGTAGCGGTAATCGTTACCACTTGCTGGCCCTCTGGTTGCCTCAGGTCTGCTCTAGCGGCCACTTGGAAGGATGTGTCTCCCGGAGGTAGATCGACCTTCTCTGAGAAAGTAGTCGGATTGGTGAGTGTGCAGTAAATGATCGTGGACCTCAGAGCGCCAGGATAAACCTCAATCGGAGCTGGTTGGTCACAGGTAAGCGAAACATCGGGCGAGGTCTGGGCTTGTACTGCTGCTACTCCTGACCAGAGGCTCAGGAAATAGACGGCCATAATCATCAGTGGCACTCTAATCGATGCACTCATCACAAAATCCTCTGATTGAACCATATTTGAGGCTTCGCCCGAGACGGGCGTGAAATACGTCATTATCTGGGGTCGCAATTGATGGTGGACCCGACCGGATTTGAACCGATGACCACTCGGTTATGAGCCGAGCGCTCTAACCAACTGAGCTACGGGTCCCCGAGGTTATCGTCCGCGAATGTCGAAATGAACCTTGTCTATGCCATAACAGTGATTTAGAGGCAAGCAAGTGTTGAAAACTAAACCTAGTGTAATGGTTTATGCCTAAGTCCCTTCTCGGAAGTCCGAGTGAAACTATGGAAAACAATGGAAATATTGCATTGGGTGTTGGAGTAATTCTTCTGCTGCTGAACGTTGGAGTCGGTGTATCCGGTGTTCTGGACGGAGTTATCGAGGGTAACGTGGAGACCGCAGTAAAGGATGGTTACGATGGTTTAGACGATGATGGGAATCAGGATTACACGGCCGATTTCGATGACGAATGGATGAATGCTTCTTCTACGAAGGCATACTTCGCTAATTCGATATCAAATCTAGAAGAGGTTCTGGCCGAAACTTCGGCTCCTGAATACGAGAGGGTTGGACCTTTCATCTACTACGAAAACACCACTAGAGAGATCATTGAGTACGACTATGAAGAGGGTTCTATCACTTATTCCGGATACGAGACGTTCGAGTGGTGCGAAGATTGCACATGGGAAGGTGAGCAATCCGTATCTGGCGATACTGTCGTCAACCAGATCAATATTCTCTGGAACACTCAGAGAATAGGCGGGATGGGTTCTGGAATCGAGTATGGTGAGATTTTTGCCAAGGCTATGTTTGCTGCTCAGATGATCGAGTTCGACCTCTCGAACAGGGCCCCAAGCATGTGGGCCTCGGACGACATAGCAGCAATGGCTAGCGCTGCGGGTGGAGGCAAGTTTGGAAACATGAATGCTGAGCTCAATGTTACAGCCGCTGCGTATCTTGCTACAGGACAGACAGACCTGTGGAGTCTTTCTCTTGATGACTCCTTGACTGCAGAAAGAGCATCGATAAAATCTGCATTTTATACTGCCAATGATGGCTATGGAAACTGCATAGCTCTGACTTGCGATATAGGGCCCGTTCTAATCGCTGGTATGGGTGCGCCGAGCGACACTGTTACTCCTGCTAGGGCTACTCTTTTGGGATACAATAACTGGACAGGCGTATCCGCGGATACGGTAGCACTGGATTGGGCCATCTACTCCATGGCAGCTTCTAAGTTCGTAGAACATGGAGGAGGGGCGGAAATAAACTCCCAAACGCCTGAACTCAAGGAGAGGCTGAACGAGGTGAGTGGGTTGCTAATTCCCGATCCGGGGACTCTAGATAATCTCCTATTCAACGAGAGCGTTGGCCTTCTCACATCGTTCGAGGTCGGCGGGATTCCGCTCCCCGGAATGGTAGTTGGACTCCTACTGCCACTCCAGAGTGGCGACTACTTCGGTGCCATGACCACTTACAACCTCGACCTACTCAAGATTGCCAGCCTTGCAGATTACGTAGAGCCGTGGGTGGGGCTTGGCCTCACTGGAGAGCCGACTGAATTCGAACTGATCCTTACAGGGGGTTCTGGCACAATGGTGTCCAATGAATGGTGGCTAACGGCATTCGGCGACTATGACCCTCTAGCTGGGACTTACATTCCAATCGGGCTCAACAGGGCTGGTTTCGCAGGAATGGCAGAGCTAACGATGGAGAAGTCTGATTTCATCCTCAACGATCCTGAGATAGGCCTCAAGTCCTCGTTCCCGGGTCAGTTCATGTACGGTGAGCTCTCTGGAATGTCCCTCCCAGACTCTGACGGGGTTGCTCACACGTGGGACGATGCGTACGTCGCAAATCTATACGGAATCTCCGAGCAAGAGGCTAGTGCACTGAGAGACTGGGTGTCAAACTTCTACTTCGACACAGTGATGCCCGTACTACTGAACTTCGTCACTGGGAACACGCCTTACTACTCCATGCCAATAAGCAATTGGCTGTACGGCTGGGATGACGCAGTGAGCGCTTACTTCGGATTCTGGTCCTGGAACAGCCTAGAGACCAATGCCACATACTACGGTTCTGATGGCATCAGCACCGGAGACTGGTCGGTCTACAAGATGAGCACAAGAGGAGACACGCTCGGACAGAGGATGGCTCAGGGCTACATCAACTCTGACGGGGATGGAATGTGCGACTATGACTACGACTCAAATGGCGATTTCATTGGATATGACCTCCCGTGCGAGGATGGGCAGGTGTACGGCATGACAGAGCACCTGACTTGGAGGGCTCCGCACAGGGAAGATGCAGCTAGTGGTCTGCTGTCAGCACACGCTGGCAACGATGATACCTCATTGATGGGGACTGTAGGTTCGCTGGCATCCCCCAATGACCCGTTCAACCTTAACGTTGCAGGATACGCC
>LULH01000143.1_pt1 | contig 32656 bp, 52 predicted proteins | sample 728201 | NCBI WGS metagenome assembly LULH01 (sample SAMN03860294, study PRJNA289734) | marine metagenome | biome: seawater column; feature: ocean; material: water; isolation source: Red Sea water column Station 169 - depth 100m | place: Saudi Arabia: Red Sea | collected 2011-10-15 | depth 100 m
TATTAGTACATTTGGTGCTTCATTGCCAAATGTTAAAAGTGAAAAGGTAAGAAAATTATATCAACAAACTTTTTATTTTAATACTGATGGTACAGAAGAGGGCGTAAGAACAACAACTATTAGAGAAATGGTAAAAGGCTCTAATAGAAGAACTGTCTTGGCTGAAGTCAATGCTGCATTTAGTGATGCTAATAATATAGGTGCTATCGAAAGACGTAATAAAGCTTTTGATGAAGCTCAAACAAGAGAAAGTGATCAACAACGAGAAAATAAATTTGATGGCACTGTTATTTCTACAATTGATAACAACACTTTATATGCAAGCCAACAGTCTCGATCAGGTTTTGCAGAAGGTGGAGATCTTGAGCAAACTGCTTTTAACATTTCAAAAAGAATTGAACAATTTAATAATCAGGTAGATACAGAAGTAAGAGAAAACTCTCAATACGATGAAATAGAAGGTGAAAGAGATAAGACACGACATGAAAAATCTTTAATTCTTCCGTTTATAAAACGTGCTGCTGCTACTGGTGAGCCTGAAAATTTTATAGCTGCTTTATCAACTATGTCTACTTCGAGTGAAGCTTATAAATTAGCTACTCCAGAGCAACAGGAAGCAATTGTATTATTAGATAAATACAATTTGTTAGATGAAAATACAGCAGGTGATTTTTCTGCAGAGATAAATAAATCAGCTAGTGCAAATGTCGATGCACTAAAGCGCGAAGATATTCTTTTAGATCTTAACGATAAACATAAAGAATTATTAATAGAATACCAAAATGGTGAAAAAGATCAGAGTGATGTTGATAAATTCTTTTCTGACTTTGATAAAGCAACAAAAGGTTTTCTAGGTGTTGGAGAAACTAGACAAAAGTTAAAACAAGGTTTTGAAACAGAAGATGCTAGAAATATTGTTAATGATCTTATAGCTTCTCCAACAAATAATAATTCTTCTTTTATGAAGTCCCTTGCTTACTACATAAGAACAGGTAGGGATGGAGAATTTTTAAAAACTGAAGATAAAAAAATAGTAGATAATGCTACTAAAAATTTATTAGACGCACAGAAAAATTCTATTGCTGCACGCATAGAAAAAGAAGCTGTTGATAAATATGGATTAGAAGAAAAAGCTAGAAAAGAAGCTGAGTTTGCTCAAGAAATTGAACTTTTTAGATTAGGTCAAACAACTCCAGCTAAAGCAAGTGAAATTTCTCAATTAATATTAACTAAAAAAGGTTTTGATATTAGCAATCGAGATACTTGGACTGAAGACAATATGCGTATAGCAGCTTTAGGTATGCCAGAAAATATTGTTAATGGTTTAAAAACTTTTACTCAGCTTGGTGCTGCTCCAGATGCAGATAATCTTCTTATGTTTTGGAGCATGATGTATCAATATAGACGACCAGATGGTAAGGTTATAAATACAACAGAAAGATTTTTTTCTGAAGAAGAAGATTTAAAATTAAGATATGCACTTAGCAGTAGAGTGCAGGGTCGAACAGCTAACGCCGTACAAGCAATGACTGAAATAAATAAGCTATTTCAAGAGCCTACTAAAACAGAAGCTGATGCACGACGAGCAAAATTGTTTGGTTTAAATTCAAATGGAAAAGTAAGAAGTGTACAAGACTTTTTAAGAGACCCAAGTGTTCTTGGTAGTGATTATGATTTAGCTACATCTGCTGAGTTGGGAGCTTACACTGAATTTTTAATAGCTTCTAATTTAAAGCCTGAACAAATTAAAGCTGAAATAAAACAAAAGTTTGAGCAAAGATATAAAGAAGCTGAATATGTTTTTGATCAATCAAGACCAGTGGGTTCTAAATCAAGAACGCGTCATGCTCTTGATGCTTATTTACCACCTGCTGAAAAAGAGTTTTTTGTTAATTCAGTAGAAAGCCAGCTTAGTCAGTTTGGTTTTACTTTGTATGATCATGTTAATGAAAAACCTATTGCAAACATAACAGGTGAAGGGGCAAAAATACCAGTTGTTTTGATGCCAATGTTTCCTCAACTCGTAAGACCAGAAGATCAAACATTTATGCCTATGAAACTTATGTTTGTAGATAACTTAGGAACTTATGAATTATTACCTATTACTATTCACGAAGGCACAGAAAAAGAAATGACTATTGCATTTCAAATATCTGATGAAATGAAAAACTATATTGGTAGTGCAGATTCTGTTGGAGAAAGATTAAGTGCAGAAGAATTAAAAGAACTTTATGATCAAGCAACTATTCTTCTTGGTGGTAACAGAGCAAAACCAGTGCCATTATATTAGGTGATATATGATTGATGCTTATAAAGTAACTCCGTACTTAGCAACAACAAGAGATCCTCTTGCTACAGTAGATGACAAAGCAAGCCTCTTAGAAACGTATGGAGCAATAGCAGGACAATGGTCGCCATTCATTGAGAACTTTACAATGATGGGCGATGAAATGATGGACTTCGATCCTGATTATGATGTTGTTGGTGCTGTTGGTGAGCTTGACCCTTCATACCATAAATATGCTTTTAATCTTATGTTCGCTCGAAGTGAAGATCATTTTAACTATTTAGTTGATCGAATAGATAGATCTAAAGCCAGAAATGAAACATTAGCTAATTCTTCAATAGGTAATATAGTATTAGCTTCTTTTTTTGATCCTATTAATTTAGTGTCATTACCTATTGGTCTTAGTAAAACAGCTATACAAACAGGTATTAATGTTGGTAAAGCTAATGTTATTTTGTCTGCTGCTGAAGAAGCTATTATTGCATCCTCTGATCCTGTTCGAAGAGATCCTGTTGCCTCTGCTTTAAACATTGGTACGGCTGGCATAGCTGGTTTTACTTTAGGCAGTTTGGTTGGTTTAGTTAAAAATAAAAATGCTCCTCAAGTTATTAAAAAAACAACAGAAGAAACAGATGAACTTATTGCAAACTTAAGTGATACACCACCAGATCCTTCATTGGTAAAAAACTGGTATACCAATAGTTGGTTTTTTAAGTTTGCTACCAGTGGTTTTAAAAGAAATATGTTAGACGATGCTGTTCCAATAACAGTAAAACAAACGCATTATGATATAGAAGGCGATCTTGGTCAGTTACACAATGCTCATGTAAATGGTCAAACACTTGGTCGTTCTGTTCATATGGATCAACCAAGATACAAAGCTGAAACAGCGCAGTTATATGGTATAATGCTTAATGCTTTTGCAAAATCTAGACCAGAAGGAACTATTAAGTTTTTAGATTATCCATTGGGAAAACAAAAAAAGTTTGATGCATTTGTTTCTAAGATAAATGAAAAACGTATTGATGGATTAAAAGGTGATAACGAAATAGAGCAAGAAGTTATTAATGCTCTTAATGTGTATGCTAAGAAATGGGAAACTCGTTTAATTGACACTGGATTAATTGGAACACTTGATCATTTTAAAAAACAAAAAACTTTTTGGGCAGGTGTTATTAAAAATAATGAAGATATAATTAAAAGATACGAAGCAGAGTCAAAGTCAGGTAAAAAACTTGGATTAAACAAAAATCAGGCAAAACATTTAAATAGAGTTCAAACTAGGCTTGCTGAGTACAGAGCGCACTATGATGGTATACTTGCAACCATTGATGATATTGAATTGTCACAAAGAACAGCAGGTGTAAAACCTCCTAATGAAGATATCTTTCACCCTCGATATTGGAAAAAGAAAGTTATTGAAAAAAATAGACAGGCTTTTTTTAGAATACTTTACGATTGGTATTCAGAAAATCCTGAAGTTATTCGATGGTCACCAGATAATCCAACTGAAAGAATTAGGGTAAGCACAGATCCAAAAGACATTGAGAAAAGAGTAAATCAAACAATAGATAATATTCTTGGTATGTCTGATGAAACAAGTTTTGAAAATTCTTTTTTTGGTTACGGCAAGTCAAAACATATGATGCATCGTCAGTTAGATATTCCTAACTATTTGGTTAAAGAGTTTATAGAAACAAATCCGATTACTACTTTTATGGCTTACACTATGAAGGTTGCGCCTCGTTATTCTTTTGCTGTTAAGTTTAATGGCAAAACAATGGATGACGTTGCTGAAGAAAAGTTTGATGAGTTGATTGCTTCAGGAATGAAGTATGAAAAAGCTAATAGAGTTGTTGCTGATATACGAACAGCTTATGATCGAGTAATGAATACTGCTGTTCGAGAGCCGCACTCTTGGAGTCAAAGAACAAGTCAAATATTAAAAGATCTTGCAACTCTTAATTACATGGGTCGTGTTGGTTTTTCTACTATATCTGAGTTTGGTAGAGTTATGGCAGAACACGGTGTTGGTCGTACTCTTAGAACTATTCTATCTCGTAGTGATTTAAAAGTTAAGCTGGCTGCTGACGAAGTTGCTAAAGCTGGTGAAGCTTTAGAAGGTGCATTGCAAAGTACAAGTATGCGTTTTAGCGATGAATTATATTCTAATCCTTTGTATCACAATGTTTGGGAGCGAGGCAAAGATGCTTTTTATATTTTAAATTTACTTACTCCTATTACAAAAAGTTTAAAAAGATTAGATGGCATAGTCCGACAAGACCAGTTGATTACTATGTCTATAAAAGAATCAAATCCAAAGCTTGCTAAAGAAATGAACTTACCCAAAATTAAAAAATGGGAAAAAGAATATTTAAGACGTAACAATATTTCTGTTGAGGATTCTAAAAAACTTGCATTTCAAAAAGGAACTAAGTGGGAAAAAGGTGACTCAGGTTTAATTTATGCAAACACAGATGAATGGACTGATTTAGAATTACAGCAAAGATTTAGAAGATCTTTATCTTCTGGCGTTTTAAATACTATTATGATGGCTACACCTGCTGATCGACCAAGGTTAGCTGATGGCGTTGCTCTTATTCCTATAAGAATAGCAAGACAGTTTGGAATGAAAGAAGATCCAAAATATAAAGGATTTGCTAGGATTGAAAATGGTTTGTTAAGTTTACCATTTCAGTTCTATGGATACACACTTGCAAACATAAATAAAACTATTGCTGCTTATACAACAGGTCAGATGAAGTCACCATTGTTTGGTACAATGTGGATGATTGGACTAGGTTATCTTGGTCTTGAGCTTAAATCTATGACATCAACAGGAAGTCAAAGAGCTTGGGAAAGCTTACCTATGACTGATAAGTTGGCTAGAGCATTTGATTACTCTGGTGTCGCTGCTATTTATACAGATTTCTTTTATCAAAGCATGGCTATGTCAATGGCACTTACTGGTCAAAACTATATGGAGGGCATAGTTCGTCCAAAGTTTCCTGAAGAAGAAAGCTATTTGAATGCACTTACTGCTGTTGGTGGTGCTGGTCCATCTATATTACAACAGTATTATGAAGGTATGTCTGAACTTTATGAAGGTAACTATGGAGAAGGTGCTAAAGATCTTATTCGATCATTACCATATATGCGGCTTTGGTTTATTCATGGTTTGGTAAATGATATGACATCAGCATTAGATAACGCAATTGATGATGATGGTGGTTTTGCTGGGTACGGTAGATACTAATTTGTGCGTTGTGAGTTTTATTGTTCACTGTTATTTCCAAAAAAAGAGGTGAACTATGACAATTAATTTATCACAAAATGATCCGCGCATATCGTATTCTGTAGCGCAAGGTGTTACTCAAACATCTTTTGCTGTACCTTTTGAGTTTTTTGATGATGATGATTTAACAGTTTATGTTGATTCAGTCGAAAAAACTTTAACAACTCATTATACTATAATTGGTGGCAGTGGTTCTACTGGTACAATTACAATGTCTGTTACTGGTGCAACAGGTGGGTCTACTGTTATTATTACAAGGTCTATTGATTTAGATAGAACAACAGATTTTCCGTCATCAGGTCCATTTAACATAGCTTCATTAAATACAGAACTTGATAGAATGATTGCTATTAGTGCAGATCTTAAAGATCAAGCTGATAGAGCTTTGCAATTAAGTGACTTTGATAGTCAACTTAGCACAACTCTTCCATTAGTTGATGCTCGTAAAGGAACTGTACTTGCTTTTAATGCAAGCACTGGTGTTCCTGAAGCTGGTCCAACTATTGCAGATGTTCAAAGTTTGGCGGCAATAACAACAGATATTGCAAATCTTGCTGATATTGAAGATGGAACAGTAGCTACAGATGCAATATCTGGTTTAGCTGCAATAAAAACAAATGTTACTACTGTTGCTGGGATATCTGCTAATGTAACTTCTGTTGCAGGAAATGCTTCTAATATTAATACTGTAGCTGCTGATGGCACAGACATTGGTACAGTTGCTGGTTCAATTTCAAATGTAAATACTGTTGCTGGCATTTCTAGTAGTGTAACTGCTGTTTCTGGAATTAGTTCTGATGTTACTGCTGTTGCTAATGATGCAACAGATATTGGAAATGTAGCTGCTAGTTTAGCAAATGTTAATTTAGTAGCATCAAGTTTAAACTCAGGCGCATTAACGGCTGTAAATGATTACGGATCTGTTGCTAATGCAGTTGTCACCACAAATGATTATGGGAGCGTATAAATGGCTATACAAGTACAATTAAGACGAGGCACAGCAGCGCAAAACAATGCGTTTACTGGTGCAATAGGTGAATTAAGCTTTGACACAACAGCTAATCAAATTCGTATTCACGATGGATCAACTGCTGGTGGGTTTAAAATAGGAACAGGAGATTTTCCTAATGGTACTGCTAACGTAGCTTTAGGAAACACAGCTTTAGATAGTCTCGATGGAAGCAGTCCAGGCGGTAATAACGTAGCTGTTGGACATGATGCTCTTACAGCAAATACTACAGCTAGTAATAACGTAGCTGTTGGTAGTGGTTCACTTGCTGCAAATACAACTGGTGCAACAAATGTAGCAGTAGGTAATGGCGCACTTGCGGCAAACACAACAGCTAGTACCAATGTAGCGGTTGGTAGCGGTGCATTAGCAACATCAACGACAGCAACTGATAATACTGCTGTTGGATATCAAGCTCTCAACGCAAATACTTCGGGTGCTGATAATGTTGCTTTGGGTGATGAAGCTGGTCACGATATTACAACAGGTAGCAGAAATACAATATTAGGCTCTAAAGCTGGCGATGCTGCAACAACAACAGATGATACAACATTAGTTGGTTATGGTGCTGGCGGTGGTGCTATTATGACAGGCCATGATAATGTTGCTGTTGGTGCAAATGCTTTTAGTGCAGCAACATCAGCACATAGCAATGTTATAGTGGGTAAAGATGCTGGGGTTGCATTAACTACTGGAAGCAAAAATGTTGCTATTGGTTATGAAGCGTTAAAAACAGAGGATGGTGACGGTAATAATGTTGCTGTTGGTTATCAAGCTTTAAAAACTCTTAATGCTGGAGCAGATGGTAATAATACAGCTATTGGTTATGCAACAGGCAATACAATTTCAACAGGTACAGCAAATACCTTAATGGGTGCTTTTGCTGGGGATGCTCTGACAACAGGGTCTAATAATATAGCAATAGGTTATGAAGCATTATCAACTGAAGATGCAAATGGAAAAAATCTTGCTATTGGGTATCAAGCACTTAAAGTTTTAGACGCAGGAGCAGACGGCTTTAATACTGTTATTGGCTATCAGGCAGGAGTTTCAATGAACACTGGTCAAGTCAATACACTGATTGGACACCAAGCAGGTGATGCATTGACTACTGGTAATAACAATGTAGCTATTGGACATGAAGCTCTAGGAGCAGAAATACAAGGTGACCAAAATGTTGCTATTGGTGTAGGTGCATTACAAGTGCAAAGCAACTCTAGTGATGTTAATGCATTAAATACAGCAGTTGGTTACAATGCAGGTGTGGCAGTTACAACAGGTCTTCAAAACACTATTATTGGAGCATTAGCAGGTGATGCGCTTACAGATGCTGATTATAATGTTGCATTAGGCTACAAATCATTAAGTTTAGACACGCTAGGTAGTAAAAGTGTAGCTGTTGGTTATGAAGCATTATCTGCACAAAACTTTAGTTCAGCTACAGATTCTAACAATACTGCTGTAGGGTTTCAAGCAGGAAAAGAAATGACCACAGGGCAAGCAAATACGTTAGTTGGCTCTCATGCAGGGGAAAACATGACTAGTGGTTCTAGTAATGCAGGGTTGGCTCGTGAAGCTCTTCACGATTGTACTTCAGGAGTGGGAAATGTAGGGGTTGGTCAAGGTGCTGGATTTAAAATAACAGATGGAGATACCAACACTATGGTTGGTTTGTATGCTGGGTATTATAATGGTTCAAGCACAACTAACGGCACAACCACAGGTAATAATGTAACTTGTATTGGTGCTTATTCTTATCCAACTTCTACTAGTGCAAACAATGAGTTTACATTAGGTAATAATGCTGTAGGCAATTTGCGTTGTAATGATACATCTATATCGTCTTTGTCAGATGAGCGAGACAAAACAAATATTGTTAATATTCCTTTAGGATTAGAGTTTATTAAAACACTTCGACCTGTTTCTTTTGATTGGGACAGAAGGGATGGAAGTTGTGAAGGTCTTAAAGATTTTGGTTTTATTGCTCAAGAATTAAAAACAGCGCAAGATGCAACTGACTATGGGGATCATATGAGATTAGTTCATAGTGGATTTGTAGAAGTAGACGGTGAAAATCAAGAATCACTAGAGGCTGATCCAATGAAAACTTATCCAGTTTTAATTAAAGCTGTTCAAGAATTATCAACAGCATTAGATGCAGCATTAGTTAGAATAGCAGCATTGGAGGGGTAGTAATGATTGCTGTTAATGCATCTATAGGATTATGATTTGGACGGTTTACCAAAAGTAAGCATTGGCATAATTGGAGTAGTTATACTTCAAATTGGTGGATTTATTTGGTGGACTGCACAACAAGCAAGCACAATTTCTAATTTAGAATCTACTGTTTCTCAGCTTTCTGCACAATCAGAAGTACAAGATAAAGTTAATATGCAGAGAGATATATTAGCTAACAGTGAAAAATTAGATGATATTGAAAAAGATCTTAATGATCTTTGGGAAGAAACAGAAATGATTTGGGAAGATCTTGGTGGCATGGCAGACCATATGATGCAGATTATTAAGTTACAATCTAGGATAGCTATACTAGAAAAGACTGTGGAGTTTTCTAGAAAAGATGCGATGTAGCTATGGACCCAATTACAATTCTTGCTGGTATCAAAACAGGATTAGCTGCTGGTAAATCAGTAGCTGGTTTGTCTAAACAGATTGGACAATTCTTTGACGCAACTGACCACGCTAAGAAAACGCTACAGAAAAAAGGTGTATCAAGCAAAAGTGCAAATGCTACGGCGTTGGATCGCTGGGCGAAACTTAGACAGGCTGCGGAAGCTGAAGAAGAACTCAAAGAATGGATAACTCAGACATATGGCCGCTCAAAATACTTGGAACTGCTCAAAATTCGTAGGGAAGTTTTAGCAGAGAAGCGTGAAGCAGAAGCTCAGGCGAGGCGTGAGGCACAGCAAAGGGCTGAGTTAGGTCTTACTGTAGCTTCAATAGTTTTGCTTCTCACAGCGGCTGCTATAGGCTCTACCGCTTATTTGCATTATATGGGTTGGTTAGATGTTTGGGATTATTTACCCTGAGATTAGTAGAAATTAGATACAATAGGTTTGTTGTATATACAGATGATAACAAATTAGTTATACAAACAAGTGAAAGAAAAATAGCAAAGAGATTTTGTGATGGTAAAATTAACAGCAAGCGCAATAGATCAGCTAAAAATACTTCCTAGACTTGCTTTTCTTTGTCAAATTATTTTAACTTGGAAAGTTTGTCTTTGGTTTATGACGCTCGAAGATCCAACAACTCAGCAAAGCGCATTTGTTTCTTTGGTCACTGCAATGCTTAGTGCATCTTTTGCATTGTGGTTAGGCAAGGAAGCTAAGACAGATAGGATAGGCGAATGATTGGTATACTTTCAAGTGTAGCAAACTTAGCTACAACATTTATTGACAGCAAAGCAAAGGTTAAAGCTGCTGAAGCTGAAACTAAAATGAAGATTGCGACTGGTGAAATCAGTTGGGAGCAAGCTGCTATTGAGGCTAGTGCTGATAGCTGGAAAGACGAGGCTTGGACTCTTTGCTTCATAGCTATTGTTTTAGGTTCATTTGTTCCTTGGCTTCAGCCTTACATGAAACAAGGTTTTGAAAATTTACAAGCTGCTCCGCAGTGGTTTAGTTGGGCTATGTATGCTTCGATAGCTGCAAGCTTTGGAATCCGTACAATGAAAGGTTTTAAGAAATGAGTTTTAAATTAGGCAAAGGAAGTTTAGCAAATCTTGAAGGTGTTGATGAGCGCATGGTTGCAATAGTTAAGTATGCTATTGGTGTTAGCAAACAGGACTTTTCTTGTATATGTGGTTTAAGAACTATTGAAGAACAAAGAGCATTGGTTGCTAAAGGTGCTTCTAAAACTATGAAGTCTAAGCATTTAGATGGTCATGCTGTAGATCTTATGGCTTACATTAAAGGTGTTGGTGATCGTTGGGAACTAAAGCTATATGATGAAATTGCTGATGCAATGAAGTTAGCGGCTAAAGATATTGGTGTTCCTGTTAGGTGGGGAGCTGCTTGGCATATCAATAATATTGCTGAGTATGATGGCACAATGGAGCAAGCTTTGAATGAATACTGTGATCTTCGAAGGTCGCAAGGTAAGCGTCCGTTTATTGATGCGCCTCATTTTGAGTTAAGACTTTAAAATATCAAGTAATACTTGTTTTGCTGAATCCATAGCTTTTAATTCTTTTTTCTTAAATCCAGATGATCCTTCACATTCATTTTCTTGTCCGTAAACTCCTAGTTCCCATTCATTAACTGCATCGAGTAACATTATCATTTCTTGTTTAGTAAGCTTTACTGTTTTCATTGTCTTAGCCTTTTATTTTATTGTGAATTCAATGTGTCCGCTGCAGTATGCAGGGTCAGAATGCTCGCTGTCAAAATCAAGTATTGTTTCCAATTCTTTTGGCTCTAAATCACAATCATTTAAATTATAAAAAATAATTTGCTTGTTAGGATCGAGATTGCAAAGTTTGTCTATTAAATCTTTAACTTTCATTGTGGTCTCCGTTTTGGTTTGATAATTCGTGACGCTACGTCACTTTCAACGCAATACATTTCTGTACCGTTAACTAAGTTGTAAAGTTTATCTGCTGCATACTGCGCTTCGTAACAAGATTCGTAATTATTGAACCAAATCATTGTTGCTGTTTCTTCAGATCTGATATGATAAACTAAAACTAATGCCGTAAAGAAATCCATTACGACATTTGCTTTTTAATATTGTGGACAGAAGTTTTACTTACTCCACAGATAATAGCTGTTGAACCAATGCACCAACCTCTTTCCAAGAAGTATACTATGTCTTTGATTTCACTGGTTTTTAGCTTGTCGTTGCGCCAACCGTCACCTCTGGTTAGTCCTTTCTTGGTTATCTTTTTTTTCTTTTTGATTGGCGTTCCAAATTTTCTGTTTTGTCTGGCGGCTACTTCTTGCGCGTCAGCAAGCATTTCTCTTCTTAGTTCATCTTCTGTCATTGTGTACTCCAAAAAAAAGGCCAGCCCCGATTAGAGGCTGGCAAGGTATACGCATGGAGTTGTTTGACAAAACAGGCAGTGTCCATGCGGAGAACTATGTTTCTATTAAAACGGAATCTTGTCATCTTTCAAGTCCGAATTTGATTCTTGCTGTTTTTGTTGAGGATCAGATATTTCTACACTCATGTATGGTTTCTCATCTTTGTTCATGCGTATCCAAGATGCAATGCGCTTTAACATAGGCGGTGTAGTCCAAGCCATACGCTTGTCATTGGGGTTATACATAGTCCCAGTGTAAGAAGGTGCGCCTTCTTTGCTATTGTCATTTGGAAACATCACCCCGACTTTTTCAAAGATTTCAATTAATTCTTTTCGATCTCGCGTCATTCTTCGAACGAATGCATAACGAGAGTCACGACCTGCAACATTTATATTGCCTTGAAGTATTAGTTCCATGTCTTCGAATGGAGGCCACAATGCCCCATCATTTGTTTTATCATATTCTGCCATGCTTTTGGCTCCTTGTTTAAGTTGTGGTGAGGGGTTCTTGGGGAACCTCCCCCTCGATAAGGCCACATAGGTGCTGTAGCTACCTCTCCCCAAGAATTAGCTAGGCCATTTAGTTACAACATTCTTTGTTGCTTTGCTTACTTCAGTGCTTCGCCCTGACTGCGGCACTGAAGTTCGCGCAACAGCAAGCTCACCATCATCATCTTCTGTAGGCAAGTTCAATAGCGATAGTATGCCATAACGTCTGGCATAAGTGATCGCACTGCCTAAGCCTTGCATATCATTTTTACCAAGTACCAAAGGTATGTCTGTTGATATTCTTTCACCATCAACATGTAAAAGTTCTGTGGTAATACACATACCATGCTCATTGTTAATGCCTCGATGCAAAAGTAAGAAACCATTATTTTCTAATGGTTCTGTAACAGCAGTTATTACATTCTCCAATGTAGCATATTTGTTGCCAAAGTGTGGATTTTTTCCATCACGTTTGATAGGTTCTATTTCTTTCCGAGCCTTCATAAGTTGTGAAGTAAAGTTAGATTGTGTCATTGTGTGCAGTTCTCCTTGTTATGCGGATTGCTCCGCGTTTATCACGTTTTAGTCTGACGGTATCACAGAATACTTCTCGTTCGTTATGACCGACCATATTCTTGAGATTCTTTTTCGCTCTGTCATTGACTTGAGCGGCGTTGAGTGTGCTGATAAAGGCGTGCGCTTCTGATACAAACTCGTTGTCTCTTGATGCATCACGCACCACCATCTGATCCAGCACGATATTTTCTGTGGAGATAGCTTCGACCTCACGATCAACTGGCCTTTTCTTGTCTTGAACATGAGTCCAGAATTGTGTGACCAACTCCCACATCTTATTAAGATAGTCTTGGTTGTAAGCAATGTGCAAACACTCCCATTTACTGTTACCAAAAATAACAGACAGGTATGCCCCATCTGCTTTTGCAATGTGACAATATAATTGTATTTGTGGCATGTACTTGGTTAGAACTTTGTCCATATTATAAAAATTATTTGTGTGCTTTGCTTCGATAATATTATTTTCACCTTGGATTGCACCATCTATTGTACCTTTAACTGGTATATTATTGATTGATGCTATGTATTCTTTTTGATGTGCAACAACAGCTTTGGCTTCATGGATTGCAAACCATTTGAGATTAAAGTTTTCAGTATGTATGCCAAGCTGCACAGGAAGATTGTGAAGTAAAGACTCTGGTTCTTTGAGGCCAGTCTTTATTTCCCACAGTTCTTCCCATTCACCTTTCATGATTTTGACGCAATCACTGCCGCCAATAAAACCTTTGCGTTCCATATAGTTCTCCGTTTTTCTTTTACACTACTGCACTTATGCAGTAGATGCAAGTTCTTTAAAATGTTTTTCTCCATAAGCTTGTGCTTCTTCGAGCATTTTTATTTTTTTCTCAGCAGCTTCTTTTGTAAACGCGTCATAGTATCTGCCTTTGAGTTCTATTCGATACGGTTCTAGTTCTGCTTTAGTTACATAACCGTAGTGAACTAAAGCTGCTGCTTCCTGTCCATATATAAAATTTTCGCCAACTTTTTCATTTTGTTTTATTCGATTAGCCATTACTCGATAGGTGTCTACCTTCCAGTTCTTTGCTCGATCAAAGTCTGGTTGATAAATTTCTTTTGCTGGTCTGCTTAAACTAGCGTTCCACATTTGTTTGGTTACTACTTGTGTCAATGATTTAGATTTCATAGAAGTCCTCCGTTTTTGTGTACTCACCTTTATTGTTTGCAAGTTGCGCTGCGCTTTTTCTTGGGCGTGTTCGAAAGAAACCTTTGTATTGTGGAAAGGTTTCCATAAACTTTCGTGCATACCATGCTCGATGATTATTGCTAAGTTTAAATGTTGATTTGCCATCTATATCAGGAGTGTCGGTTTCCCAACGAATGCGCTCAAAGATAGCGTTGACTGAATAATGCTGATAACCTCGATCAATAATCTCTTTAGTAAACTTTACAAAAAGTATTGACACTCGTGGGTATCGTTGATGAAAAGCTTCAGCTTGTTCATTCATTTCTTCTTCACGAGTTTTCATCGTTAGGCACCTCTTTCATAAGATTGTATACTTGAGTTAAATATCTTCGTAGCTTTTCTACTTCTTCGATATCAAAGCTGTTCATCCAACCTTCGATGTTTGGATCAGATGAAAGTAATTGTAGGTAAAGTTTTTCAGGAAATGAGTTTGAATATTCTAATATTAAATCACGCTTAATAGTATTATCAGCGTCATCCATTAAGTGGACTGTATCAACTTTTAGTTGCCTTGTTTCCATCATTTTTTGTGTCATTTAAGTTCTCCATTATTGTTTGAAATTGTTCGCCACTCATTATGACTAGCGTTTGCGGAGTTCCTCTCCGTCTTTTGTAAAAGGCAATGTCTCTGCCTTCGAGGACAGTGAAAGGGTTTGGAAACCCTGACTTGTCTCTATACTTTACTTCTCCCACCAGTTCTTGGTCTTTGATTGTGAGCTTGATGTCGCCTGAATACTCTCCTCCCAAGCTGCCCGAGAGGGGTTGGCGTTTCGCTTTGATCTGCGCTTTGATTTCGTTGAGCCAATTGACGAACCACTTTTCGTGGTAGGTTCCTTTTGACTTGTTATTGTTTGCCATCTATCTTCCTCATAACAACGCAAGCATACGTACCAATGCTTTTCATTTGTTCTTTGATGATTGTTTTTTAATATTGCTACGAAGTATTCAGATAATTGTTCGCAAGCAATGCAATAAGCTTTACCCTTTTTTCCTTTTTTTGATTTCAATATCGTAACCTAACGCATCAAGCCAACACATGAGAAAGAAACCAGATGGCACTCGCTTGTGTTGTTCCCATTTATGAACCAAAGATTCAGTGCAGCCTATGATACCTGCTAATTTATCTTGGCTAAGTTTCTTTTCGTGCCTCGCCTCGATAAGCATTGTTATCATTTGATTGTAGTTGTGAGGCAATCTTGTGTTGATCATGAAGAGATTCCAGAACTTTACAAGCTGTTGTATATCTTAAGTCAGTTTTATTATTTATTGTTCGATAGTATGTTGATGTAGGTACTCCAGCTTTTTTAAAAGCAAAAAGTAAATCAACATCTAATGTATGTGCAGTTGTTTGCAGATGTTTTAAATATGAGTCCATGCTCCACTTATGCAGCAAGAATATTTAGTTTGTCAAATTATTTCACCTAATCCACCACATTCATCGCATTCTTCTGTGACTTCTTCCAAAGATGGTGGGCTATCTCTACATATCCACGGCTCTGGCTTGTCATATGTTATTGCGCCAGAGCCATTGCATTGTTCACACTGTTCAGTGTACGTTTCCGCTTTCATAATACAACCTCGGTAAGTTTGTTTCTTCCCAAGCTTTGATAGCTCGATCAACCCACTTGTCCCTGTTGAACTGTGGGTTCATTTCTTTCAGATCATCACCCATTCGTTCAATGATTGTTGGTGATGATACGAGTGGCGCAAGTACCTGCGCCACATAGTCTTCTTCTTTCTCAGTCATTTATATCTCCCAATTCTAAACCAATATGTTTCTCTTCATGGAAACAACTTAGTTCCATTGATGTTTGATTTGTAAAATAGAAAATAAACTCGGTGATAAATCTACCGCCATTGCTTTGTCTTCTATTTATTTTTACTGATTCAACATTGAATGAATCTATAGTCATTAAGTTATTTATGATCATGCGAACTCTCCATATGTTTCTAGATCAGTCCAAGCTTTGGAATGAATAGCTCTTCCAACATCAGCTTCTCTATTGAAGCTAGCAATGTGTGGTGTTCGTTGCTCTTGTGTGTGAGTAGACCAGTAGGTTAGACAATTGTACAATGCCCATAGATTGCTACCTAACTGGCTTTTCTCTGACTGCCACAAGCCAAGCAATATTTCTAATTGCTTCTCATTTGTTTTACTCACACCTGTCTGACGAGTAAAAGCTTTACAAACAGTTGCTTTGAAAAACTTTTCAACATTTTCATTGTTTACTTTAGTTTCTGTCCAAGTTTCCCACTTGGTTTTGTTTTTCAAAAAGGTTTCGAGTCCAATCTGTATTTTATCAGAGCTTCCTTCTATGTTTATAGATGTTGTATGCTTGAACTTTGCCATAGCTATAGCAAGACCAGACACCATACCATTATCACAAATAAGTCTGTTACCTTCTGCTTTTTGTAGAAAGCTCCAAGATCCATCGTAACTATTCAAGAAATCTACTTTGAAGTTTACTATGTCACCAACTTGTGCTGACTTTTTGTTTTCAATGTACAAGTCTCGAAAGTGTACAGTGCCTTTGAGTTTAGCTCCGTTCTCGTAGACTTTAGTATCTATATAAAAGTCTTTGGATACATCTGACTCAAGCACAGCATCTTCAATTGAGTTCACTACATCACTATGAAGCACAGGTTTGTAGGCACTTTTATGTACACCAAGCACTTCATTGGTATCTGTTCGAACGATCTGCTTACTGTTGGTAAGCGGTTCGCCAGTGATAGCATTGGGTGTTGGGTGTACTTCGATGGGGAAATCCCATTCTTCGGTATTAATTGCATCAAACATCATAGTTCTCCTTTCGTTTGATAGAGCTGCATATTTGCAGTTACAATAGATATTGTCAATCCTTTTCGTTTAAATAAACAATCATTTTTTTCATCAATGGCGAAACGTGTTGTGCAATGGAAAGCTTGTGCTTCCCATGCAATAATACAATATTGTTAAGTCCGCTTTGACGAAACTTAACACCATCAATTACAAGTTCACTCATTTCATTTTCCCTTCGAGGATCTCGATGTGTTGATCGAGAAGATTAACTTTTTCTATCAGCAAACTTATCAATGAGCTTGCTTGATCTTTTGATATTGGCAAAGAAATATTTGTGTACAAAGATTCTGATTTACTTTGTACATCGCCATGCTCAATTACTTCTTTGCGAATTGTTTTATTCCAAACATCATTTGCCAATGAATTTAGTTTCCATAACTGCTTATTAGACGCAGGTTGTGCTTCAAAATCTACCATATTTTTTTCCTTTGAAAAATTAATGTGGCACTTTGTATGTCCCCATTGATAAGTGTGCCACAACTTACCAATCAAGTACCCCTGCATCTATCGCATATGCTTTTTTATGTGGCAGGTCACATAAATTCTTATTTAAAAAAAAAATTAAAAAAAATAAATTTAAAAATTGCTGGATTAAGAAGTAGGTTGGTTTGCTCCAGCATACTATTAAAGTTCGATCCCCCCCCCTGGGCGGCATCAGAACTTACATAAAAAAAGGGGGCTTTCGCCCCCTTCTCTTACGCTGCTTTCTTCTGTCTCTTCTTTCTCTTCTGCTCCGCAGCTTCGTCTTTGTCATTGGTTGTACCACTGACATTCGTGCTGTCGCCGACTCCGTCGGTCGTCGGCACATAACCCTCTTCTCCGAGGGTTATTCCACGAGCCGCTAGCTTCGCAGCCAACTCGTCCTTCATAAGACCTTCGTTCATACGACTTGTCTCTGAGCGAACTTCCAAAGTCCAAGGCTCAAGCGGCTTGTGGGCGACACCAGTCGCCACCTCCATCACTGCCGCGATGGTGTGATACATTTCGTCCTGAATCGCATACTGCGTTTCCAGCCGCTCGACCCAGCCTTCGGCTCTGTCGACGGCTTGCAAGGCTATCTCAGTCCCATCGCATTGCATTGCGACCAGCTTCAGCTGCGCTGTCGCTCGGTCTAGCTTATGCTTAGTACCTTTGACATAGCCTTGCTTGTTGGTGCGTGTATCATGCATCTGCGCCCATATATTGTTGGCAAGACCACTGATCATCACCATTTGTGAATAATACAGATCATTGACCTCCTTGTATGTCCCTGACTCACGATCGTATCGCTGCCTTGAGTCATAGAACTCAGCACAAATGGTTGCTAACGCTTGCGTTAGCGTGATCTGTGTCTCGCCAGTGTATGCTGCTTGTAAGTCTGTATTGATCATTTCGTTTAGTTCTACTTGAGTATTCATTATTCTCTTCCTTATGTTAAATGAATTATATGTCATTATTGACACCCACCGCCCAACCAATCACTAAAAGGCGAAAGTCAAGTCCTCCGCGACTTGACTTTTGCCTGTGATTGGTAGCGGTTTATCTTGTTTGTGAGAATCGCATTTCTGCAATTCTCATAGTCTCCATACCAACTTCATGAAGCATCCAATATCGTTTCGCATAGGCTACTGCCTCTGCGTCACCGATTGCTTCATCAAGTTTCGTGTAGACTTCAATGTGTCCACGGCATGTGAAGTACTGCGATGCCTCCTTCAATCTCTTGATTTCAGCAAGCATCTTGTTTAGTTCACATACCTGTTCATCAATACTCATATCTATATCTCCTTATGATTTATTGAACACCTACAGTTCATCGTTAGGAAACTCATATGTCATCGACTTGGTGACGTTTCGTCATCCACGTATGACGTTACGTCACCAACCCGACTGGGACAGACAGTCAGAGTCACTTGGCACACGGAACAATAAAACTGTGTCACGCAAGGCGTGACTCACTAACGCTTGTGCCAAGTCCGAATGACTGTCGTGGTCTTTGACATATGATACTTGTTTCCGCTGATATGTCTTTGGCGAAGTTGAATGGGGTGAATTGCCTCGACCACTCCTCGCCAGTAATCTCTGAAGAGATTACGAATCAGGCGAGTCGACTGTCGGCAATTTAGGCTGCCAAAAGCGGGAGCGGCAGCCGACCCCTTGCCCCTCTGGGGCAAATGGTCATTACCCATTCACTACACGCAACCCATGTGTTGCTTTGCGAATCTGCCATTGCATGGCAATGGGTAGACCTACCTTCTTCTAATCTCGTTGTTCGAGATAGAGAAGGTAGAGTCCTGATACGCAAAAACATGGCAAGGCCATGTCAATCCCTTGGATTGATGAGTGACGCCACGTCACAACCAGAGTGACGCCACGTTCGGTATTGACAAGACCTTTTGTTTTGGTGCTTTCTGGGGGGGAACTATATGGGGGGGCTTACAAGGTTGTACAATGAATGATATTTTAAATAGAAAATTGACACCAAAACAAGAGGCTCTTGTGGATACACTTGTAGCCTCTGGTTGTAGCGTCACTCAAGCCGCAAAGGATGCTGGCTATGCAAGCGGTGACTCTGGAAGAGTCAGTGCTTTCAAAGCCTTACGCCAACCGCATGTACAACAATACATGATGAGAAGGGTGAGTGAACAGTTGGGTATGAATGCTACAGTTGCGGCTGCAAGGGTTATGCGGTTAGCTACAGGCGCGAAGAGTGAGTATGTGCAGCTCGAGGCGAGCAAGGACATACTCGATCGAGCAGGGTATAAGCCCATAGATAGGTCACAGGTACAGATAGCTGGTGACATCAAGGTGTCCATTGATTTAGGCTGACACCTAATCAATGACCACTCATTACCCTGTTGCATATGTACACATCCATCTATAACACCTATGCCCCCAAAAACCCTAACAATGTTGCGGCTAGGGGTCGTTCACTCTCATTTTTTTCCTACAGAGTATTTTGTGCGTTTGAAATAATATTTTTTTCATGTAAGGGTCGATTATGTTTAGATGGTTAAAGAGGTTATGGAATGCGGACTCCAGCTTGGCAGAGGAAAGAGGGCAAGAACCCAGAGGGGGGATTGAACGCAAAGGGTCGAGCAAGTTACAAGGGGGGAACACTAAAGCCCCCAGTAAAAAGCGGAGACAACCCTCGAAGGGCAAGCTTTCTAGCAAGGATGGGGGGAGCAAGCGGTCCAGAAAGGGACAGCAAGGGAAAACCAACCCGTCTTCTTCTCAGCTTAAGAGCGTGGGGAGCATCAAGCAAACAGGACGCAAAGGCAAAGGCCAGAGCAATAAGCCGAAGAAACAAAGCTAAGAAACAGAGGAGTACAGCATAATGCCAATGGGTAAGGGGACATATGGATCACAGGTTGGTAGGCCAGCTAAGAAGAAGAAGCCTATGTTAAAAGGTAAACAGAACTCATTACCGCCAGCTTTGAAGAGAAAGATACTAAAAGCGAAGAGTAAGTAATGGATCGGTTATCAATAAGAGAAAAGTATCTTTTAGGCTATCAATCAGCTGAAGATAAAAAACAACTAAAAAGTTATTTAAGAAATGTTATTTCTCAAACACAAAAAACAATCAAAACTCTTTTGAAGAACCCTAAGAAAGAAACAGTTTCTTTTAGTAGTGCAGACAATCCAGAGCCAATTACAAATAAACAATTAGCTAAAGAACATAAGTCAGTACAAAAAGATGCTGTAAAAGATTTGAATCAACTTAATAAACAAGCAGATGACGATAAGAATTTTAATAAAAAGTTTGGTAGAGATAGAGACACTGGTGAAACCAAACGAAAAAGAATTTTTACTAGAACTATGAAGGGTCGTGGCGGTGGCGGTAGTATGAAGATGCCACAGGAATACACAAGAAGATCTTTATTACAGAAGCCGTTATAAATGAAAAAGCCAAAGAAATCATTACTGCGCCCAAAGACTAGAGAAGATAGTCTTGCAGAAATACAAGCTAGAATAAAGGTTCTTCAAAAAGAACTGGGTATGTTCGATGACTTTAGAGCTAGTAGTAAAAGAGACAATCTAAGAATTTTAGGTCAGTATATAGGACGTGGTTTTAGTTTTAAAGAAGGTGGGTCTCCTGAAACTAATAAGCAAAGAGTAGAGCGTCAAAAGCTTCGAAGGCAGAAAGAAAAGGAGCTAGATATGCTCTTAGAAAAAATTAATAAGTTTCCAGATCCAGATGCAGGGAAGTTTCCATAATGGCTGAAAAAATTACAAGAAGATTGTTTAAATCAGCACCGCCAAAAAACGAAAAAGTAGGTGCAATACGAAGAAAGCTCAATACTTTGAGTATTCAGTTTGCTAAAGGATATGGTGTTTATTCTCTAGAACCTGATATTAAAGGTCAGTATGGCAAATGGTTAAAAGATAATAATCTTACGGTAACTGAGTCAGCAGGTAAAAAAGTTTTTTCTTTGCTTGATTATTTTGAAAAAAACAACACGCCTACACGTTCTAAAATAAATGAAGCTGAAAAGACTTTATCAAAATGGCTTACACCTCTTAAAAAGATTGATGCTATGTCAGGTCAACAAAAGTTAAAAGCTAAACGTACATTATTAGGATCTAAATAATGGCAGTTAATGCAGCAGGTAATTATACAAAGCCAAACATGAGGAAGACTTTGTTTAAGCGTATCAAAGCTAGAGCTACACATGGTACGGCTGCTGGTCAGTGGTCGGCAAGAAAAGCACAGCTTCTTGCCAAGGAATATAAAAAGCGTGGTGGAGGATATAAGTAATGAAGCAGCGTTACAAATCCTTTTATGAAGATAATAAAAAATTATTTCCTAAAAGTGTTTATACAAACGTAAAAAATCATAGAGAAGTCTTAAAAAATATGGATAAAATCTATGAGCCAATTAGGCGTGAAGCACTTTCTTCTGATTCCAAATCATTGCAAAATAAAATGCAAGCTATGGAATTTATTATGGATAGATTTAAAGCTGGATTTTTAAGAAGTGGAAGAAATAAAGCTGAAAGTGAAAGAAGAAAAACTTTATTACAAAAACGGAAAGATGCTGACGCAAGAAAAGAAAGAGTTAAAGATAATAAAATTAAAAAAACATTTAAAAACAGATTAAAAAGTTTAAAAGTAAAACTTTTGTCTGAAAGAGGAAGAGGTGGGGGTGGTGATATGAACCCATCAAAAGTTACGCCAGAACTTGTAACACCACCTAAATCTCTTTTAAGAAGATGAAGAAGTCACAGAAGTCATTACTAAACTGGGGCAAACAAAAGTGGCGCACCAAGTCTGGGAAGAAGTCTAGTGAGACAGGTGAACGGTACTTACCTAGCAAGGCTATTGCTGCTCTTAGTAATGCTGAATATGCAGCTACAACCAGAGCTAAACGAAAGGGTAAGGCTAAGGGTAAGCAATTTGTGGCTCAACCGAAAAAGATTGCTAGGAAAGTAAAACAATATAGGAGTTAATTATGGGCTGGATAATAGCAAACACTGGTGAGGTTTATGATGGAGAAACACATGAACTTGCTGGTACTACCTTCTCAGGTAAAACAAGAACCTCTGAATCCAAAAGGCTAGAATGGGTTGAGCTTATTGTTAAGCCTAAAGCACCTGCTAAAAAGAAACGTGCTAGGGATGACAAAGGTAGATTAAAAGCTGATGACCCTTCTACACCAGATGTTAATGAGGCTTATGAACAGTGAGCTTTGTAAATACTTTGAAAGCAGAGGAACTTACTATGCTTCGAAGAATTGTGAAGAAAGTACATTTTCAACACTTTGATCGCAAGCATGGTAAGTCTTTTGTTACTAATAAAATGGTAGACAATGTAATAGAAAACATTGGTCCAGAGGTCGTTGAGAAAATGATTAAGTCTGGAGTTGACAAGGGGCTGCGCTAGTGGTCAATTTTAAATATAAACCAGACGGTTCTGTTCTCAAAAGCTTTATGAAGAATGATACTTTCTTTCGTGGCATTCGAGGTCCAGTAGGATCTGGTAAATCAGTAGGATGTTGTGTTGAAGTATTTAGACGAGCTTTGGAACAAGAGAAAGCCCCAGACGGAAAGCGAAAATCCCGATGGGCTATTATACGAAACACAAACCCACAGTTACGAACTACAACTATTAAAACATGGCTTGACTGGTTTCCAGAAAACGACTGGGGAAAATTTACTTGGTCAGTCCCCTACACCCACAACATCAAAAAAGGTGAAATCGAGTTAGAGGTTATCTTCTTAGCATTAGATAGACCAGAGGATGTAAAGAAGCTTCTATCTTTGGAACTAACAGGGGTATGGATTAATGAAGCAAGAGAAATACCAAAGTCTATTATTGATGCTTGTACTATGCGTGTTGGTCGTTATCCTTCAATGCGTGATGGTGGTCCTTCTTGGACAGGTGTGATTGCAGATACTAATGCGCCAGAAGAAGATCACTGGTGGCCTATAATGTCAGGTGAAGTTCCGATACCTGATCACATTCCAAGAGAACAAGCTAAGATGTTAGTAAAGCCAGATAACTGGCAGTTCTTTACTCAACCTTGTGCAATGCTCGAAGTAAAGAATGAAGACGGTGAAGTAGATAACTACAAGCCAAATAAAGATGCTGAAAACAAAAAGCATATGTTAAACAACTATTATACAAATTTAGTAAGGGGTAAAACAAAAAGCTGGATTGATGTCTATGTTATGAATAGGCTAGGATCTATCCAAGATGGTAAGCCGATATATCCAATGTTCGCAGCAGAAGTACACATAGCCAAAGAAGAAATAGCAGTAGCCGCAGGTCTACCGCTATACATTGGCTTAGACTTTGGATTAACGCCAGCCGCAACTCTTGGACAAAAAATCAGAGGTCGCTGGCTTGTCCAGTCCGAGATAGTGGCTTTTGATATGGGGATTGTTAGATTTGCTGAAGTGTTGCGTGAGGAAATTTCCTCCCGATTTTCCCAAGCATCTGATGTATATATCTATGGCGATCCTGCTGGGGACTTTAGAGCGCAAACAGATGAATCAACTCCCTTTCATATTTTGCGCGGTGCTGGCTTGAGGGCATTCCCAGCCCCTTCAAACTCTGTAGATCTTCGATTGGAAGCTGTCTCTTCCCAGCTTACAAAGATGGTTGAGGGGAAGCCAGCATTTCTAATTGATCGAAGATGCCAGCAACTTATCAAAGGGTTTGATGGTGGTTATCAGTATAAACGTATGGAAGTATCTGGTGAGCGTTATGCAGATAAACCTGATAAAAATATGTATTCTCATATTCACGATGCTTTACAATATATGATGCTAGGCGCAGGTGAAGGTAGAGCTTTACTTAATAATCAAAAGCAATCTAAACCTGTTGTAGCTTCAAGAGATTTTAATGTATTTAACAAAAAGCCTACAAAAGGTAGAAGACAAGGACTTTGGGCTAGATTATAATTGTGCGTTGCAAATTATTATTTTCTCTGATCTGAGAAAAATAACAAAGGAGATTCTTTATGTGTGGCAGAAAAAGAAGAGATCCTCGTATTGATGAGGAACAGGCAAAAGCTAGAGCAGATGCTGAAGCTGCTAAACTTCAAGCTGAAACTGCAAAAGAAGAAGAACGCAAAAAGCTTTTAGCAATGGAAAAAGAACAAGCTATGACTGAAGATGATAGACTAGCTATGTTATTAAGAGGTGGTCGAAGAGGTGGTGTAAAAGGTAGAAGTTTGCTTCAAACCACTAAAGGTGGCGCAGGGTATTATAGCAGGTTTTCATAATGATTGATCCGATTGCAAAGCAATACTTGCAACGCTACGAAAAAGCAAAAGCCAAACGTACAAACTTTGTTGACGTATTCGAAGAATGCTATGAGTATGCACTCCCACAAAGAGAATCTTTTTACTATGAAGTATCTGGTCAAAGACGTGATGATAAGATCTTTGACGAAACTGCTGTTGTAGGTGTGCAAGAGTTTGCATCAAGATTGCAGTCTGGACTTGTTCCTAACTTTGCTCGATGGGCAGATTTTGTAGCAGGGTCAGAAACTCCTAAACAAGATAGAGATAATGTTAATAACAATCTTGACGAAGTAACTGAGTATGTGTTTGAGATATTACAAAACTCTAACTTTGCTCAAGAAGTGCATGAGTCCTTTATGGACTTGGCAGTTGGTACTGGTGTCTTAGTATGTGAAGAAGGTGATTCAATAAATCCAATACGTTTTTCAGCTATTCCATTGCCTCATGTCATACTAGACACTGGTCCAGACGATCAAATAGATCATGTATTTAGAGAACGAAAATTTATAAGATATGATCAGATAAGCTTACTTTATCCAAAGGGTGAGTTTAATAGTCAGTTACAATCATTAATGCAAAATCAATCTGATCAAACTACAACTATATTAGAAATTGTTTGTAAGGATTATTCTAAGCCAAACCAAGAAGCATTTCTTCATTATGCAATTTGCATGACAACAAAGTCATTATTGATGAAAAGAAAAATGCAAGGTGTCGGTTCAAACCCATTTATTTGTTATCGTTGGTCGAAATGTGCTGGTGAAGTCTATGGACGAGGTCCATTGTTTAATGCTTTGAGTGCAATTAAAACAGCTAATTTAACTGTAGAATTAGTTCTTGAAAATGCACAGATGGCTATTTCTGGTATATATCAAATGGAAGATGATGGAATAATAAACCCCGATACAATAAATCTTGTGCCAGGGACTATAATTCCTAAAGCTATGGGATCAGCAGGTTTACAACCGATACCTAGTGCAAGTCGTTTTGATGTTGCACAACTTAATTTAGATCGAGCGCAGAATAATATTAAACGTGCATTATACAATGATATGCTTGGAGATCCTAATAAAACTCCAGCATCTGCTACTGAAGTTGCAGAACGTATGGCAGATCTATCAAGACGTATTGGATCTGCATTTGGTAGATTGCAGGTAGAATTAGTACAACCAGTATTACAACGTGTAGTTTATATTCTAAAGAAACAAGGGCGTATTGAAATACCAACAATTAATGGAAGAGAAGTAAAAGTAAGATCTATTTCTCCATTAGCACAAGCTCAAGCTAATCAAGATATTGGATCTGTATCTCGTTTCTTAGAATTAGCTAATGGTGCATTTGGTCCAGAGGCTGTAAATATATTAATTAACAGTGAAGAAACTGCTGTATACCTTGCTAAAAAGTTTGGCGTTCCTGATAATTTAGTTAGAGATAGAGCGCAACGTGAAAAAATGATTGCATTAATGCAGCAAATGCAGCAAAGTCAGGCTCAAGCACCACAACCAATGGAGTAAAGGCTTGAGTAAACAACCTTATGTTGGGATTGATGGAATACAAAGATCCCAAAAAATTGATGAACAAATTAGTTTAAATGTTGCTTCTATGTTAGCTACGCCAACAGGTAAAGCTGTAATGGAGTATTTAAAATCAATTACAATTGACATTGCTAATGGTCCGAACATTTCTAATGACGAGTTAAGACATTTAGAAGGCCAAAGATTTGTTGTCGGATTATTATCTTCCAGAGCTAATCATGGATCTTTAATTAAATCTAAGGAGGGCAAAGATGAGTGAAGAAGCTGTAACTGAAGAAGCTGCAACTGAAGAGGCTTCACAACAGGAAGAACAAAGCTCTGAAAGACCTGAGTGGCTTCCAGAAAAGTTTAATACTCCAGAAGATATGGCAAAGTCATATACATCTTTGTCAACAAAGCTTGGAGAAAAAGAAGAAGAAGTAAGAGAACGCTTAATGAGCGAGCTTTCTGAACAAGCATCAGAAGGTGTTCCAGCAAGTGTTGGTGATTATGAACTTCCTGATTATCTTAATGAAGAAGAAGCTATTGAAAGCGATACATTAAAAGCTTGGGCTGATCATTGCTTTGAAAATGGATACACTCATGATGAGTTTAAAAAAGGCATTGATATGTATATGAGTGCTTTTCCTGATGATGCAGATCTTGAAGCTGAATCTGAAAGACTTGGTGATAACTCTGAATCCAGAATAGAAGCTGCATCTTTGTTTGCTAATAAATTTTTTCCAGAAGAAACTATACCAGCAATAGAACGAATGTTCGAAACTGCTGAAGGTGTTGTTGCAATGGAAGCAATAATGGAAGCTTTAAAAGATTCATCTGTATCTGATCAAACTAACATTTCTTCAAACTTTAATGAAATAGAACTTCAGGAAATGCAGAAAGATGAAAGATATTGGAATCCAGCTAAAAGAGATAATAATTTTGTAAACCAAGTAAATGATGGTTATAAAAAGTTATATGGATGAAGTAAAAATATTACAAAGTGGGTCGTATTATATGACCCCTTTTCACCCAAACCATATACTAGAAATGTTACCTATTCTTCATAAAGAAACAGAAAAAGAACTAATAAATCTTGGCTATTCTTCTACTCTGGAAGCTTTACTTGATCTTCAAAAAGATTCTGAAGTCTATACTGTAAGGAATAAAAGCTGGGATATAATGATGGTAAGTGGAATTTTTTATTCTGAAGAACCACCACAACTCTTTGCTTTATTTACAAAACATATAACAAAAAACTTTAAAGGTCTTGCTCGAGGATCAAAGCTTCTCATATCTTTTCTAGATCAGTCATATGACGAATTATCTATGCAAATAAGGGATGAATACATATCAATGTTAAACTGGGCAGTATGGCTTGGCTTTCATCCAGTAGGCTTTACTAAAGAAAAAAATATACGATATGTTGATTTTGTGCGTTGCAATCCTAAAAAAAATTATGTTTCAGATAAAACATCAATGCCTGTAATACACTGAGAAGCCCATTAGGATAACTTCATTGAGGATGTAGAGCAGATACCAAAGATGCAAACTTAACTTAACTTAGGAACTGTAAAATGGCTAATACAATTGACCAAGCCTTTATTAAACAGTTTGAAACCGATGTGCATCTTGCATACCAGCGCATGGGTTCTAAACTGCGTAATACCATTCGTTCTACGAATGTGACGGGCAACACTGCAAGATTCCAGAAAATAGGAACTGGAACTGCTTCAACTAAATCACGCAACGGTAATGTCACACCAATTCCAACTGCTCTCATGTGGTAAACAAAGTTCTTACCACCAGCCACAGCCGATGTTGAAAAGATCTTGAAGCCCAAGAACTCTTTCATTGCTATGGATGCTGGTGCTAACTCAACTCAGTTACACGATACATCATCTGCCGTTGAAAAAGCAGACTTACTATCAGCTTTTGAAACATTTGGAACAGCAAGCATTCCAGAAGATGGACAGCGTTATATCGCTATGTCGCCTGCTGGTTTTGCCGATCTCTTTAATATTACAGAGTTTGCTTCAAGTGATTTTGTTGGACCACAAAACCTACCGTTTGCTGGCGGTATGACAATGAAAGAGTTCTTGGGCTTCAAGATCTTTTCAACATCGGCTGTGGCTGGTGGTAAGAACTTTGTTTACCACATGAGAGCAGTTGGAATTGGTGTGATGTCATCGATGACAATGGTATATACGAACTGCTAGATAATAACTAGGAGATTAGATAATGGCTTATGATAATTCAAATCTAACTCGTTTAGCTGGTGGTTCTGGCGTTTCATTGTGGCATTATACTACAACTGATACTATTGCGACTGTAAACACTGCTGGATATTTTAGTGATTCCGCAGGTATGTTTAGTGGTAATGATGTTATTATTGCAGTAACGTCCACAGGTGGAACACCTGTTGTAACTATTACTTATGCTAATAGCGTAACAGCGAGTGCTGTTGATGTTGTTGATGGCTTAACAGTCACAGCAACTGACTCTGACTAATAGGTTGGGGCTTTTGCCCCAATCTTCCCCCCTTGGCTAGGTTTTGCACTGCGATAGGGGGGTATAAATTTTGAGGATTTTATATGGCGGTTTCAAGTTCAGCGGCAAATTCACCAGTAGATGTATGTAGCCGCGCTCTTATTTTAATAGGCGCAGATCCTATTTCTTCTTTTGATGATGGTAATAATGAAGCATTAGTTTCTTCAAATATGTATGAAGATGTTGCTCGAGCATCATTGGTTAATACGCGTTGGAGATTTTCAACAAATCAAGCTGTATTAAATAGATTAACTGAAGCACCAACAGGTCGTTTTGATGCAGCTTATCAATTGCCGACTGGTTGGTTAATGACTCATGTTGTTACTGTAAATGATTTTCCAATAGAATATCAAACATATGGTGATAAACTTTTTTGTAATGAAGATGCTTCTGCAAGTTTAGTTCTTGATTTTACTTATCGTGCTAATGAAGAAGATTGGCCTTCATATTTTACATTAGCTGTAGAATATGAGCTTGCTTCCATTTTTGCTTTATCTTTAGCAAGAGATCAATCTCTTGCTACACTTATGTCTCAACAGGCAGCAACAAGTATGATGAAAGCAAGAAATTTAGATTCACAACAACAAACAACAAGGAAACTTACAACAAGTAGATTTATTGTTAATAGGCGAACATAATGCAGAAAGTAAGAATACCAATAACAAACTTTTCGTTTGGAGAGGTAAGTCCATCTTTAACATCTAGAACAGATTCTCCAATCTATAATCAATCTGCACAACGAGTAAAAAATTTTTTTTTAAGATCTGAAGGCGGTGTTATAAAAAGATCTGGCTTAGAGTTTATTCACAAATTTACAGATATAACTGTAGACACAGATAAGAAACAACAAAGTAGATTATTACCATTTATATTTTCTGATGATGAGCAATATATTATTTCATTGCAGCATCAAAGTATAAGAGTATTTCAGATTGATTCTTCAACTGGTGCTGTATCTTCTATTCAAACTTTAACTCAAGATATTAATTCTACTACATTATTATTTGATCACGATTATTTACATGAATATACTTATGCTCAAGCAGGTGATGTTATGTTTATTGCTCATAACACATTTATGCCTCAAGCAATTGTAAGAACTGGACTTACAACATTTCATGTTGAGCCTTTTGTGTTTGATGCAAGATCAGATGATAAGGTTGTTTTTCAACCATATTATCCATTTCAAACCGCTGGTATGACTTTAGACCCTTCTGCAACAAGTGGTAATGGAATAACCCTTACAACAAGTTCTGCTTATTGGAATACTGATTCACCATCAAAACATATAGGCACAACTATTAGATATAATGGAAACGAAATTGTTATTACTGGTGTTACAAATAGCACAGTTGCAACAGGTAATGTTCAAGATACCTTGAAAAAAAGATTAAGCCCAGATTCATTAAGAACAAATAATGGATCAACAACTGTAGAAGTAACCCTTGCTAACCATGGAATGTCTGTAAATGATTCAATTGATTTTGCAGATTGTAATGCTGTTGGTGGAATAGCTAACTCTAATCTTAATGGTACAAGAACTGTAACAGGTATTATAAGTAGTGATGTATTTACTTTTACTGCTGGTGCAGCTTCAAATTCTTCTGAACTTGGTGGTGGTACACCAACAGTAACAACACACGCACCAACAACAAGCTGGGATGAGCAATCATACTCTGCTCTTCGAGGGTTTCCTGCTGCTGTTACATTTCATGAAAATCGTTTAGCTTTTGGTGGAACATTAGGACAACCAGATTCTATATGGCTAAGTAAGATTGCTCGTTATTATAATTTTGATGTAGCTGATGCAAAAGATAATGAATCTATTCATTTGACTGCTGCTGTTGGAGAGGTGCAACAAATACGTCATTTAGTATCTAATAGAGATCTTCAAGTATTTGCTGCATCTGCTGAGTTTTTTGTACCTGCTTTTCAAAACCAACCTTTAACACCAACTAATGCACAAATAAAATTACAAACACCTTTCGGTTCTGGATTTGAAAGACCACAAGCTATTGATGGTGCTACTTTATTTGTACAAAAAGGCGGTAAAATTGTAAGAGAATATTTATTTAGTGATAGTGAAGCTGCTTACACATCTACAGCTATATCTACTATTTCATCGCATTTAATAAAGATACCATTAGAAATGAATACATTATATGGAGCATTGTCTCGATCAGAAAGCTATGTATTTATATTAAATGATGATGGAACACTATCTGTGTTTAATTCTAATAGAATTGAAAAGCGTGCTGGTTGGGTTGAGTTTGTAACTAATGGAGTTTTTCATTCTACTGTTACAGTTGATGATCGAGTTTTTGCAAATGTTGAGTATGATTTTGGGGATGGAACAACAAGAATTACTCTTTGTGAATTTAATGCAACATTTAATTTAGATAATGCAAAAACATTTTCAGGAAGTGCTGGTGTGTTTGATGTATCATCTGTTTTTGAAAATAATGCTGTTGTAAAAGTTATTAGTGGTAATAATTATATAGGAGAGTTTACTGTTAGTAGTGGAAATGTAGATGTTTCTGCTGTTGATGCATCATTATTATCAGCCGAAATTGGTTATAGTTTTGATGTAGAGCTAATAACAAATCCAATAGATGCAAGTGTTACGACTGGTCCATTAACAGGAACACCAAGAGGTATTGGAAGTGTATACTTAGATTTGAATAATACTTTATCTTGCAAAGTAAATAATACATCAATGGTTGTAAGAAATGTAACAGATGATCTTTCACAGGAATTAACAGCTTTTACTGGTAAAAAAGAATTTAGATTATTAGGTTATGAAAGAGATCCAAAAGTAACTATATCACAGGATTCACCATTGGATTTACAAGTTAATGGATTAGTAGCGGAGTTAATATTTTAATGTCAGTATTTCAGGTAATAGGGTTAGGCATGAAGTTTATGGGGGCTATGCAACAAGCTCGTGCTGAAGAACAGCAAAGTAAAGATACTGCTGAGAATATAATTACAGATCGTATAAGAGGTGAAGCTGCTGCTGCTCAAGCACAAACTCAACGATATGCTCAGATGTTTGATGATATAGCATACAATGAAGGTGCTTTACTTAAAAATAGAGATTTTGATCAAAGTGTTACAGCTTTTATGGATTCTCAAAAAGATATAACATTTGATGATCTTCGTATAATGGCAAGTCAAGCAACCATGGAAAAATCAAAAGCAACTCTTGAAAGTTTACTCGAAGTTGAAAGAGGCAAGAATAGAGGAAGTGCTATTAGAATTAGTGCAGCTTCTGATTTTATGTCAGGTATTCATAGTATGAAAGCTACATCGACAGCATGAGGTTTAAATGGCACAAGTAATTAGAAGAAAAGGTACAGCTACTAATCAGCGAATAGGTGTTGTTAGTTTTGATACTGATGCTGGTGCAATAGGTCGCTCACTCCAAAATGCAGGTGAGCAAATAAGAGAACAAGCTTATCGTATTGATGCAGCAGCCGCAGAAAAAGCTGGTATAGATGCAGCTAATGCTATTGAGACTTCTAAGTTTAAAGCTTTTGATGCAGATGGAAAACCTTTAGCTTTGCAAGTTCCAGAAGGCTATGGACGCATTGCAAGAGAAGCTTATCAAAAAGTAGTTGAACAAAGATTCGTTGACACAATGGATACTGACATTCGGCTAGAAGCAAAAAGGCTTAGAGTAAAACATGATCGCAATCCTCTTGGCTTTCAAAATGAAATGGATGCTTATTTAGAAACTTTTTTAAAAACATCTGATGGTCGTTTTAAAGAGTATGTAAATAAAATTGGTAATGCCATTAAAGAATCTACCTATGTAGGCTTGCTCAAAGATCAAAGGAATAGATCTCGTAAAAACAATGGTGAGTTTATTGCAAAAACAAATGATGAGTCATTAAATGAAATTGCTGTTATGGCTAACAATGGTGTTGATGGTGCAGAAGATGCTTTATCATATGCCTATCAAAGAGCCTTAGTAACTCAAAATGGTGTTGAATCTGACATATTAATAGATGGTGCTACTGAAAGTTATATTGATCAATCTGCTGGTCAAGTTGTTTCGTCTTTTGTTATTGGTGAAGCATCAAGGAAAAATCTTACAGATTTAGAAAGAGCAGAACTTACAAAT
>LULH01000042.1_pt1 | contig 32640 bp, 28 predicted proteins | sample 728201 | NCBI WGS metagenome assembly LULH01 (sample SAMN03860294, study PRJNA289734) | marine metagenome | biome: seawater column; feature: ocean; material: water; isolation source: Red Sea water column Station 169 - depth 100m | place: Saudi Arabia: Red Sea | collected 2011-10-15 | depth 100 m
CCTATGGACTGCATATTACGAATAGATACGCAGAATCTAAGGGAACCCCCCAAGAGAAGATGTCCGCAGCGCTCCAATCAACAGGACGCGCGGTATTCCTCTCTGCTATGACGACGATTATTGGATTCATCTCTCTAACATTTGCCCCAATGAAGCCCATTCAGACTGTTGGATGGGCGTTGGCCGCAGGCATTGTCGTAGTGTACATCCTTACCATGATAATGGTCCCCAATCTTACAATTCTTCTAGATCTCAAAAAGCCCTCACATCCACCTCCGAAGGTTTTCGTTGCTGCAGTAAACATGCCTGTCAAGTGGTCTCGAATCACACTTGCCCTATTCATTGCATTGATGGTCATCTCTGCTGGTTACAATAGGCAAAACGTAGAGGAGAACATCGACCTACTAGAAATGGCACCCAGTGAAGTGGAAGCGGTACAGAAGATGGGCGTATACTCGGACGAGTTTGAAGCAGGTCAACCTGGTTTCCTACTTGTTGATGCAAACATCAAGGCTGAGCCTGAGATCGGCCTAGGGTCAATAAACCCAGATCATCCATACGCCAATCTTGAGGGCATAGAGAATCTCGAGTCTAGGTGCAATGATGTGGAGAATGCTACTGCGGTCTCGATAGTCTTCCTGATGAAGGCGATCGCTGTGGGAGTCAATGTTTCTGGTACTCCAATAAACGATTTCATCGAAGATACGCCCCTTCCAGAGCCTATCAAGGAAATTGCAGAGCTAATCTTCGACAGAGACCAATCGGGAAATGTCTCCTTCTGGACTATTTTGGATACACTTGATGCCCAGGAGGATGATGGGGGTAGACAGGCTCAGAATTTCCTACTCTATGTGTTCTACAATAGTATGACAGAAGAAATGAGGGAGCTATTCATTTCACCAGATTATCAGCGTTCTCTGATATACATAGATATGCCATTCATGGATGTCAAGAGTACGTCAATAACTACAGAGCAGATTAACAACTGGGCAAAGGCTGCTGGAGACTCTGAAAACCCAATCAACGTATTGGGCGACTCACTAATCGGTGTCGCTTCAATAACGATTGAAGTAAATAATTTGATAGTGGACTCGCAATGGACCTCTCTGGCATTCGCACTGGGATTCACGATAATCACCCTCGCTCTGGTTTTCAGAGATATTAGATACGCTTTTCTCACCACAATCCCAGTAGGATTCACCGTAGCCATGCAGTGGTTAGTAATGGATGCGTGGGGCCTATCACTATCTCTTGTGACAGTTATGATCGGGTCAATCCTTGTTGGCGTTGGTATAGACTTCTCTATACACATTGCAAATAGGGTCAAGGAGATGGGCGGAACATTGGATGGAATTCGCACTGCATGCTCAAGTACCGGAATGAGCCTGTTCGAGGCTACCACAGTAACTGCCATGGGCATGACGTGTGCTTTTGGAATAGAAATCCCCGCAATAGGCCCCTTCGTCACAGTCATTATTGTCCTCCTTATTGTGGCTGCTCTCTCTGCTCTTCTGTTACTGCCAGCGATTTACTCTTTCATGGTAACTTCCAATTTGGGCCTTACAGGCGGTATGACAGCAATGGTAAAGACTGCTGGATTGCACACCCAATCTCAAAACACCAACATTGATGTCTTGGAGACAAGAATATCCTACACTCAAACAGACGATGCCTGGTGAATCAAATTTATTGCTATGTTCTGACTAGGACGCTCATGGTAAACTACTGGCTGATGAAGAGCGAGCCCCACGTCTATCCTTGGAAACAACTGGTTTCCGATGGATCCACATATTGGGACGGAGTAAGGAACTATCAGGCTAGGAACATCATGCGTGACGATATGGTTGTTGGTGACATGGTACTGTTCTACCACTCAAACTGTAAACCCCCGCATGTTGCCGGAGTAGCAAAGGTTTCCAAGGAGGCGTATCCCGATCATACAGCTCAAGATTCAGAATCAAAATACTTCGATCCAAAGGCTTCGGTAGAAAATCCTCGCTGGGTCATGGTAGATATTGAACCTGTATCAGCAATGACCTCAGTGGGCCTCCCTGATCTTAGATCCAATGGAGATCTCGAGGGAATGCCCCTATTGCAAAGGGGTCAGAGACTTTCAGTTCAGCCTGTGAATAGAAAACATTTCGAAATTGTATGCAAAATGGGCGGACTACCCGGAATACCCGAGTAGTGGGCGTGTCCTCGGTGGACGCTCGTCATCAGTGAGAGTGCAGCACCAGCCTTCTCCGTCCCGAAGTCCCAAGGCATCCAGCATCCCCGGTCGGGCTGCTCGCTTCCGCGCCTGACCTGGTTCCCGGGCGTGAGACGCTTACAGAATCCCTCCGGATTCCGCTAACGCCAACCTGGATCTCTTGGGGGCGAGACATCGCAGTCAACTGGTGTAATCCCAAAGGCTCGTTTGCGCCGCCCTCGGACTTCGAGTCACCATTATCAACGATTTGTGAAAAATAGAGCACGTCAACTCCCCCTCTAGCCCGATTATCGCGTAATGGCGACACGTATGAATATGCCCAGTCAATCAAGCTTCATACTTTGACGGGCAGCCTGTTTGAATCTCAAAGGACTCGATTATCCAGATAAGTGTCCCATCAGAAGAATGTTCCGACTTTAGCATCCCTCTGACAGCAATAGTCCTGCCCTCATCAAAGCCATCTGGAATGGGAGATTCCTTGAAATCGACAATCAATTCCTCTGTGCTTCCTTGCAAAGTAAACACCAGCTCATCATAATCCATTGATCCGGGCAATACTATTCCACGTACGAAGATATTTTCCCGTTCGAATCTCTCAGGTTCACTCATTACCTCGTCAACACTATACTGGACCTGGGGGTCCACAGTCACCATCATTAGGCCAAAAATAGATATCGATATCCCGAAAACAATTAGCAGACGTGACAGTCTAGTGATAACTCTACTCTTTATTCCTTTGACTATACTGGACACTACTGTAGGGCCATTGAATACAAGTGCTGAGTAAAGTTGAATGAGCGATGATCCAGAAATTATTGCCTCCCATGCAGTTTCCTTGGATTCGATACCTCCCACTCCAACAATAGGAATTTTGCCCTGAGTTTCACCATAGACCAAATTTATCACTTCAAGAGAGCGTGAATTCAGAGGGCGTCCAGATAACCCGCCGTCACTTGAGAAAGCCTTTCTAGACTGAGTGGATAGTGGTGCTGGCCTCTTTATGGTCGTATTTGTAGCAACAATGCCATCAACACCAGATGATAAACAAAGAGAAACGGTTTCCAGTATCTCATCATCACTATTATCCGGAGAAAGCTTCAGCAATATTGGTTTGCTGGCTCCCTTCATTTCCCGTACCTTATTACATGATCTTAGAATCGAAGATAGGTACTCTTGACCTTGAAGATCTCTAAGGCCTGGAGTATTGGGTGAAGAGATATTGAGTACGAACATGTCAGCATGATCCCATAGAATATCAAGTGTAGAAGCATAATCGTCTGCTGCATGTTCATTTGGGACCTTCTTAGACCTACCAATATTAGCAGCAACTGGTGTCTTTGGCCATTTATCTTCGGATTTTCGTGAAATCAACCTCTTCCGAATTTCAGATGCACCGGGATTGTTGAAACCCATCTTATTCACTAGCGCCTTATGCCTATTGGCACGGAACATGCGAGGCTTTGGATTCCCATCCTGCGGGTATCTTGTAACTCCGCCATACTCTGTCCATGAGAATCCCATAGCAGACCAGGCCATGAGCGCCTCTGCACCTTTATCGAAACCAGCAGCTAAACCTAGGGGGTGGTGGAACATCTTTCCGAAGACTTCAATTGGAACTTCTGGAGGTCTGTAAAGGGCGTTCAGCATGTTCTGACCCGCACTAGTTTCACCGAAGCCCCTCATTACTCTCATAGAAATAGAATGGGCAGTCTCGGAGTCAATGAGCCTCAGTGCAGGACTTCCCAAAAGACTCCACGCTATTCCCATCATTTACGCCATACGCATCCATTCTTCAATCGTTAGGTTTCAAATCCAGTTATTACCGCCTTTGTCAAACAACTTCGGTTTCGCGCGCGCTCGCGCGTACGCGTGCGTGGAAGGCTTCAACACTCCACCTAGTTTATACAGGGCATGTTACGGCCGAACAAATCCAGAGGCATCATATGAAACTAGTAATCCTTGAATCCGGTGCTAAGGCTAAGACTATCAAAAAGTACCTCGGAAAGGGGTGGATTGTAGATGCTTGCAATGGCCATGTTCAGGATTTACCAGTTAACAACAAAGCAATGTGGGCTTACAAGGATGGAGAGTTACCCAATCCTCCATGGAGTTGGACAGATGAAAAGGCGGAGAGGAAACTATCCGCAATAATGAACAAAGCATCCAAATCCTCCGTGAACGAGATATTTATTGCTACTGATCCTGATAGAGAGGGGGAATTTATCGCATGGAGACTCAAGGAGATCCTGTCCGATTTCGACTCAATACAGAGAATCTCGTTCAACGAGATTACGAAGGACGCAGTAATGTCTGCAATTTCCGAACCACGAGATGTAGACATGGATCTTGTCAATGCAGCTATAGTTAGAAGGCTGATAGACAGATTAGTGGGCTGGAGATGCTCAAAATTCTGCAAATCGTGGAAATTGAAATCAATGGGGAGGGTGCAGACTCCAACACTTGGCTTCATTGTAGAAAAGGAGTTGGAGAGAGATAACCATGTGCCCAAAGAGTACCATTCGGTTTCGGTTCCTTCTAATGGGATAGAGATGAATGTTAGATTCCACGAATCTGATGATCCCAATGCTTGGTTAGATGATGATGGAAAACATCATCCAAATAGAACCTCGAATACTAAATTCGCTGAACAAACTGTTGAACAGATAAACTCCTCAAGAAAATTAATTCTAACAGAAGCTAAGGAGGGTACGGTAAATCGGAAACCAAAACCACCTTTCACAACGGATACTATGCTTCAAACTGCGAACTCTACACTAGGGTGGTCCATATCAAAGACCAGTGGGGTCGCTTCATCCCTGTATAATGGAGGACACATAACCTATATTCGCACCGATTCAACTAGAACTAATTCAAAGGCCAGAGAGAGTATCAGAGACCACATCTCTGGTAAACTAGGAGAAAAATATCTGGGCCAAGGAGTAGGTGAGTCAGGAAAGAAGAACAGCAATGTTCAGGACGCCCACGAAGCAATTAGGCCCAGTGATCCAACCATTGAGAATGCAGGAAAGGATACTGATGAAAAGAAATTGTATCAACTGATTTGGTCAAGGTTTGCAGCCAGCCAAATGTCCAATTCCGTTAGAGAAAGGAGGGCTCTGAAATTTTCATGCGATGGGGTGGAGGTGCCAATTACTGGAACCGCCTCATGGAGAACTCACGACGGATGGGAAAATGTATTCTCGTGGTCCATTGGTGAAGTCCAAACAAAACCCCCAGAAGTCGGATTTTCTATAGGAGAATCCTGGGATACTGATTCTAAGGCTGAAATGACTGTGGATTTCACTAAACCACCAAGGAGATTCACCGAAAGCTCGATTATACAAGAAATGAAGAAAAGTGGTATTGGACGGCCATCCACATATGTTTCAATGGTCAAGAACCTCGAACAGAAGCGATACATCGAAAAAGACGGAAGCTCACTGATTCCAACAAAAAACGGTAGAACCTTGTGGTTAGACGTTGCCCCGCACTACAACCAAGCAGATGGAGAATTATTCTCCGCAGACTTTACCGCAATTATGGAGTCGGATTTAGACTCTATTGAAGATGGATTAGCCGAAGCCCACTCAAAGTGGACCGAATTTGAACAACTATTTCGTAAGATTCACCTACTTGCATTGGAAAAGAGAAAACAGAAGCCTACAGTAAAGCAGATAGAATATCTTCAAAGAATATTGACAAATATGTCTGAGGAGGAAGCTGCCGAGATATTAGGCAATAAATCACTAATGCAACTTTCTGGGGATGACGTGAAGAATATTCTTGATGAAATCAGCGAAGAAAGGAAGACAAACATCGCACCGAGTGAAAAGCAGATAGCGTTAATCATTAGAGTCTCAGATAGATTAGGTCTAGAATTGGATGCTATTCTTGGCGAGATGGGATTAACGGATCTTTCAGAACTTACCGGTGGAAAAGATGGCAGTGCCAGTGAATTGATTGATAGGCTACTAAATATGGACAGAAATAGTCCTGCAACAGAAAGACAGGTAACTGCAATAATTTCTATGGTCGAAAAACTTGAGATGCCAATTGAGCAAGCTCTTGAAGCTGTCAGAACAGAATCAATAGAAACTATCACCAAATCTGATGCAAGCATTCTAATTGGAAATCTTAAGAAAACAATAAATTCCAAGCGTAGAAGCAAAAAATAGTACTGTATGGGGATAATATGATTCGTGAGTTCGATGTTGTTGTGGTTGGTGCAGGGCCTATAGGCGGGTATCTTTCACGAAGGTTCAATGAACACGGAAACAGCGTTCTGATGATCGAGGAACATGACCAGATTGGAAGGCCGTTCCAATGTGCTGGTTTGGTGAATCCAGCATCAATGAAGACAATAGGTTTGGAGGAAACAATTCTAACTTCAATCTGGGGTGCTAACATCCATAGTCCGACAGGGACAAGAGTTACGATAGGCGATCCGAGCGTTCCACGAACATTCTCTGTCTGTAGAAAACTCTTCGATGAAGCCGTTGTAATGCAATCAATAGAGACCGGAACAGAGCTCCTCCTATCATCAAAGCCGTATTCGGCAATAGTTTTCGATGAATTCGTAGAAGTAAAGATAGATGGTCCGAATGGTGACGAAACCGTTCACTGCAAGCTACTATGTGGTGCCGATGGTGCACACTCATGGGTCCGTAGGAATTTCCGCATGGGGAATCCTCGTGAAACTATGATTGGTTTCCAGATTGAAGTAACTGGCTATAATGGAGATTCAGGGATGTTAGACATGTACACTGGAAAGAATATTTCACCTGGATTCTTCAGTTGGGCGATACCCACTGGAGATACTACTAGAGTAGGCACATGGACAAAAGCCGAGTTGATGAATGGCTTATCCAGCGAGCAGTATCTCGACAAGTTGTTGCAAGATCAGAAAATCAACTCGAGGTTCGAGCTATGTTCTGAAGTAGCTAGATTTTGCGGACCCGTTCCTAGTGGCATTGTTAGAAAGCCGCTAATTGAGAGGGTGGCACTTTTCGGAGACTCTGCAGGGGTGTGTAAACCTACAACTGGGGGCGGCATAGGCCCTGGATTCAAACAAGTGGACTTACTAGTCCCGAGACTCAGCAAATGTATGGAGAAAAACGAACTAAGCCGTGGTACCATGAATTCAATATCTGCATTGCTGAAGGAGATGGCTAGGAATCAGAGGAAGAAGAGAGCACTAAGGGATGCATTTTTGACTGAAATGAGTGATGTCGAGCTTGAGAAGATATTCGATGTTTGGGCTAGGCCCGAGGTTACTGATTTGATAAATGAATTCGGAGACATTGAGAACCCGATACCACTAGGAATCAAGATGCTCAGGGAAGTACCCGAATTCCGAAGGCTTGCAGGTAGGGCCGCCAAAGCCGTATTGTGGGGATAGCATGGATAGGTACGTACAGAGCATCAGGTACCCTCCATTCGAGCTTGAACATGTTAATCCTACAAACATACCAATTTCTAAGGCTACAATAGATAATTTTGGTATGAGAGTGACGAGCTTCACAATTGGATCAGAAGATGACTGGTTCGTCCAGTGGACGGGGCAGGATGAACAGGATGCTGAGTTACTAAAGCTAGAGTGCGAAATCACAGATTCTCCACCGCGTTTCTTGACTGATACAAGGGTAGGTTGGTTCATCAGACCAGATAGGCTGCACAATATTTCTAGAAAGTTAATTATCCCCACAGTAACATTACTAATACTCTCTTTGTTTGTACATGCTATAGAACCTGGATTAGTTGAACAGGGAATAATAGGTGAAACTATCGCAGGCTCGATTTCCATAGGTCCTCTGGACTATCCTAGGTTGCTATTCTACACATTCCCACTATTCATCTTACCACTTGTATTCAGAACCATCGCAAACTTCAGAGATTTCAATAGGCAGAAGGAAATTTCAGAGAGCCCATATGAGGACCCAGAAGTTAGTATAAGTGCTGATAGGGGAGCAATAGATATCGAAGTGCGAAAAAAAGACATGGGTCTGCAGTTAATTCGCTCTAGAGTCCAAGTAGGTGTAGCTATGCCCGAGAGGAGTTCGGTACTAGCGACACTGGATAGGCGCGAAGGTGGACAGCCTGCTCCTGGAATGTCAACTAAGCTACCCGAGAAAAGGCTAGCGTCTGGAGATGAAACTGGAACAGGTGTAGGCGAATCTATTCCGATGCAACTATCATCGAAGAAATCAGTGATTCTAGAGCCACTTAGGATAATGGAAAAAGGCGATTGGACACAGACCATAGATTCTACAACAGAATTCACACTGAAAATGCCATCAGATCAATGGCCAGGAACAGTATATTCGTCACTTATAGCCATCCATTGGGAGGTTGTTTTGGAGTTTCTTGAATCCAATGGTAGGAGGATTTTCTGGGTTTTACCAATAATCATGCCACAATCCGAAGAGCCTACACAGATTCTCAGAGCTCCGGTGATTAGCGGTAGAGCAGAACTATCAGACCTGTAATTGGACCTCGTCCTCTTCTAGAATTTCCAGAATATTGTAATCTGAGTCCCTTCTAGCCGGAGTGAAGCCACAACTTAGTATGGATTCCTTCAATTCGGTAATAGTAGCCATTGTCTTGGTGGTTCCAGAAGCCGAGACTACATTCTCTTCCATCATGGTTGATCCTATGTCATCTGCACCTGCCGTCAAAGCGATTTGAGCCACATTCAATCCCATAGTAGGCCAAGAAGCTTGAATGTGGTCAATGTTACTCATGAATAGCCTAGATACAGAAACATGCCTGAGGTATTCCACTGAGCCTGCGCCTAGGTTTGTCGCACCCCTCCTAATCCCAATTTTTCCGAAAGCATTGTTCTCGAGCATTACTGGCCATGAAATAAATGACGTGAATCCAAGGTAGCCATTAGACAATGAGTTCTCCTGTAATGATCTGATCTTATTCATGTGCTCTACCCTATCTCTGATACTCTCTCCGAAGCCGAAGACGTTGGTTGCAGAAGTCGTCAGGCCCAACGATTGAGCCTCCCCCATTACCCTGATCCAATTCTCAGAGGACCCCTTCCTAGGTGAAATTCCACTCCTAACACTATCAACGAGCATTTCGGCGCCTCCTCCAGGAAGCCCGTGCATACCAGATTCGCGAAATCTCGATAGGACCTCAATGGTGGATAGGCCGGAGACTTCTGCTATGCCCTCAATCTCAATGGGCGAGAAGCAGTCCAAAGCTATCGAGGGATGCCTCCTAGAGAGTTCTGATAGTAACTCAGTATACCATTCGAAGTTTAGTGAGGGGTTAACCCCCCCTTGCATTAGGATTCTCGAACCGCCTAGTTCCTCTAACTCATCAATTCTAGCGCTAATCTGGTCAAATGACTGGGTATATCCTTCATCATGACCTGGCGAACGGTAGAAGGAGCAGAAATTGCAGTTGATTGTGCAAATATTGGTGTAATTTATATTTCTATCAATCATAAAAGTAACGATATTGCCGGGTACTTGCGTCTTCCTCCTCTCTGAAGCAGCATACATCAATTCGCTCAGAGGCGCTTGGATGTATATTTTCTCCGCGTCTTCTACCGTTAGTGGAGGGGGGTTGTCTGCGAGCTGCATCTCTAGAATTGTTTGCCAGTCAGTCATGTATTCCCTTCCCTACTACCTGCTCAATTTCGTCTAACATCTTCGGACACGATGATGATAATACTAAGGGTCCTTGTTCTGTTACCAAAACGTCATCCTCTATTCTAATTCCTATACCTGCGTATCTTTCTGGAATTGATATGTCATTTCTCCAGGATCCGAAGTACAGGCCCGGCTCAATTGTCAAAACCATCCCTGGCTCTAATAAAAACGAGGAGTTTGGGTCGCCTTGGCGGCCCCCTCCAACATCGTGCACGTCCAATCCTAGAAAGTGCCCAGTACCGTGCATGAAGAAATTTCGTATTTGTCCTTCGAAAACGCCTGGTTTTCCTTCGACTCTGCCCAATGCATCTTCGAGGGTGCAGTTTAGTACTCCAAGTTCTATCAGTCCCTCTGCTATGGTCTCACATACTGCCTCATGCATGGAAACCCATGGCATTCCAGGTTGACAGGCCTCTATTCCTGCTAGTTCGGCTCTTAGAACAAGTTCGTAAATCTCCCTCTGGGGTTGGGAGAACTTCCCATTAACTGGCCATGTTCTAGTAATATCTGACGCATATCCGCTGACTTCACATCCTGCATCGACTAGTACAAGATCCCCGGATCTTATCACCTGGTCGTTATTCTTGTAATGAAGTACAGTTGCGTTATCTCCCCCGCCTACTATTGATGGGAAGCTCCATTGGCTTTGTGAGGACATGAAGTGGCCTTCGACCAGGGACTGAATCTCCCATTCTCCCATGTCTGGTCGAGTATTGCGCATTGCCTTCTCATGTGCTGATGATGCAATGGATGCGGCCTCTTGCATGTATTGGATTTCATTTGCTGATTTGACCCTTCTAATTGGATCGATATAGGCGCGTAAGTCCTCGGCCTCAGTATTCTCATCTAACAATATGTCTAATGAAGAGGATACGCCGGGAATTGTGAAAACTCTACTTCCATCCGATAGTAACTCTTTGATACAGGAATCAAGACTTAGTAATGAATCGGTATGATCAACTGGCCATGACTTCGCGCCGTCAACGCCTATACGTATCCCTTCCCATATTTCCTTGGTTGTATCCCTATCTGGTACGAACAGTGTTGTTACCCATTTTCCAGATGAATTCGTTGCTAGTAATGTACCTTCATCTTCTTCCCAGCCACAAAGATATAGCATGTATGAATTGGCTCTAAATGGATATGAGACATCATTAGATCGTATTTTTGGATCATTTGTTGGAATGATTGCTAAGCTTGATCTGGGTAATTTAGAGAATACTGATTCCTGGCGACTAAGATACTCTTGCCTATCGAATGGTAAACTCATACAAATCCCTGTAATTACTGCCTTTTGGTCTTTTCAGGATTAGTTCCACTTGGGAATTTCTGAATCATCTGATTTCGAACGTCTGAATAGAGAATATGACAAGAAACCACCAGAAATAATCAGAATTAGTAGTGAAAGAGGAGGACTACCGGATTCGCTATTATCCACAACGATAACTGAGATCATAGATGACTCAGAGTCGTCGTCAATTACTTCAATCGATAAGACGAAACTATCGTCATCCACTCCATCGGGCCATGATATAGATCTAGAAGCCCCCTCATAGGTCGGGACATTATCAACTCTCCAAACATATCTGAGTCCATCTATATCGTTCGAAGTATCTGTAGATGACGAGGCGTCGACAAGAATCGAAGAGTCTGGAGATAGGGTAACCTGATCATTATCGAAATAATCCTCCCCATTAATGGTCAGACGTGCTGTTGGAGCCATGTTGACAACTTCCAGCGTAGAAGTTGAGAGACCAATATTACCTGCATTATCAGATACAGATAGTGAAATGCCGTAAACTCCTGAATTAACTAGATTGAGTTCAATTGACCGATAATCGAGACCGCTGAAAACTTGATTCATTACTTCGCCTGTGCCTCCAAGCTCGTTTATTGACCAGGTATATGTCAGTCCTTGTATTCCCCAGTATTCGTCGAACGTCGAAGAGGCATCTAAGTATACTGTGTCCGTACCCTCAGGCAGCTCTTCGGGAATATTCAATATTACGCTAGGAGGGGTGTTATCGATCCTAATACTTATGCAATCGTGGGAGTATGTTGAATCTTCAATTTCGGATTGGGCGAATATAATGATGTCATGCCATCCATCATCAAAATCAACCAGGTCGATCTCGAAGGTTAGAGTATCGCCGTCCCAAGTAATTTCAGATAGGCTCGGGTGAGGAGTCGAGTTGTAATTAACCGCGTAAAGCGAGTCTTCGCCATCAAGCCCCGCATATGTGCACTTAATTGTACTCGAAGTGCGAATTATGGCTGAGAATGATGGTACAGTGCCATCTATAGTTGAGGATAACGCGTCTAGGATATATGATTCGCTGTGCCAATAATCCATTCCACTTTCATGTATATGCAGGGTTGGAGGAAGAAAATCATCGGAAATACCCATGGATTGAATGAAAATGCTTGCAAACTCTACAAGATGGGTCCCCTTTGAGTCAATTATGCTCACGACCAGGATGCATGAGCATGAGCCTACTGTTTCGGGAGAGATGACGATATCGAATGTCCATTCACTCACTGGGCCAGAAGTAACGCCTTGATGCAATTCAGATACAGAAACGTAGTGTCTGTTTGAAGTAGAGTCCAACAACTCCCAACTAGCCGAATAGGGTTCTAATTCATCCATCACTAAAGCCTTGAATATGAATTCATCATCAATGACAGTACCGTCTTCCACATCAATGCTAAGTGTAGCAGGATAGTCATTCTCCGCGTGTGAATTTAATACGGATATATTCGAAGCAAGTAATAGAATCACTAAGATGGCAGAGCCTCGATTGCGTGAAGATAACATGACTCTCATGTTGCTCGCGTTAAGCAACACTATTCAATCTCATGTAATCATGTTTCTATCTATCAGATATTCTCATCTGCCATGAAAGCTCATCGAGCCATAGTCCTAGTGTATCTCGATCAATGTACTCCTTTGCGGTACTAGCTGAAAGGACGCATTCGCATGCTGCAGATGCGAGTAATGCCGCATCATAGAGGGAAAGGCCTGAGCCCAGAGCTGCTGCAAGAGATGTTGCGGCTGCATCATGCATTCCGATCTGCTGTTCTGCAGCAGGTGCCATGCATGGTATGAGGATCGATTCAGAATCACGCTGGTACAACTGGACGCCGTTAATTCCTCCCAGTACAAGAATTCCTTCCCATGAATACTCAATCAACATATTCTGGGCCGCTTCCTCTATGTCTGATCCGATTCGGCGAGCTAAAAGGGACATGCCCCTTTTCTCAAAAATCACTACAGATGCGCCTCGGCTCTTTTCCAGGCCTGTTAATTTGGGATCTACTATCACTGGAATCCCAATCATATTTGCCTTGTCAATTAGCTTAAGAGATTCTTCAATAGTAACAACTCCCTTATCGTAGTCAGAGATAACCAAGGCACAACTATCCTCTAAATCTTCCATTGCAGAAGAAGCGAGCTCAGAAGAGATTGCATCACCTACGGGTTCGTTGGTGCCTCGATCTGCCTGAAGAAGTATTTGCCCTCTATCTAGAAGGCTCTCCCTGCTACCGAAGAATCGAATCTTTGTAAGAGTCTCCCTGGATGGAATCATGGTAATGTTATCCGTCGATATATTGAATTCTTTGAGTGTAGAAATTATCGACTCACCCTCAGAATCATCCCCTAACGCAGTATGGAATGAGACCCTCATTCCGAATGAAGAGAGTCCTATGGCTATATGTGCAGATGCACCCGGTGACTCCTCCGAATGGGTAATCTTCAGCACTGGAACCGGGGCTGTAGAGTTTAGATTATTTGCAAAACCGTGATGATACCTATCTAGCATTGTATCACCAATAAGTGTCACCTTCTGGCCATCTATTGTTTTCAAAAGATTTCGCAGAGTCTTGAGGCTTTCCTGTCTTCTTTCGTCAGTGTCATCTGTCACGTTGTTCCCACGGAGGTCACACGGATGATATTTGGGGATAGCGTCTAATTTGACAGCGTCCTCGTTCGTACGTGGAGTGGACCGGGAAATGGTGGGTTTTCGATGGCCCAGCGTATAGTAGATTGTGGGATAAATCGGCTATTGGGGCACTTATCGATGGAGGGGGACTAGCGCTTTCTGACATTGAAGTCCTATTCTCAAGGAATCACAGAGGGGTTTCCTTTCCTTTGATTCCAGATGATAATGCCATGTTAGAATGGGTGAATGAGAGACTACTGAATGACCCGACACTAATACAAGAATATGCGATTTTGGAAGCATTAAGAGTTCCGGGTAACAAAGTTGTACTCAACCAAAACTTCTCAAAATTGGGCATAGATAATTGTAATTCATGGGGTATCAGGTGGGCATCAGATAAGCACCCTTCTAGAGATAATCCAGATTCAGAAGTTATTTGGTTCAATTCGAGTGAATTATTGAGTGGTAAATCCGATCAATCTCATTCGTTGGAGTCATTACTTCAGTGGTCAAATGAGGTATATTCAAAGGATAGGATCTCAGAGGTTCTTGTTGTGGATGAGGAAAAGTCTGTAGTCACTTATCGTATATCTGAATCTAATCCAACTGGAGTCCTACGTCCACCAGACTTCAATGAGTTTCAAAGGATCTCGAAGCTTAAATCAATTGATTTAGGAGAAGATGGAGTATTCATTATCCAGGACGAAGATTGGGCATTCGATGCTATTGGATTGCCAGTACATGGCGGCAGACAGCTCGAAAATATCGAATACGAGGTTGTCCAATGCGTAACGAATCAGGCAACTGAGAACATGTCGGTATCGTCTAGTATAGTTCTCGATCTTTGGAAAAGAGGTCTGAACACTAGGTCTGGTTTCAAGTACGGGACGAAGTGGAGATGCTACCCCTCAGGCGTAGGGGAAGGACATGCTCCTTGGCTAGTAGTAGACCCATCATCAGATAATCCGAAGAATTGGGCTGAGGCCTGTCTCTCATCGAGGTTGGCATCAGGCGTAAACAAGCATTGGCTTTACCCAATAAACGATCGTGCAAACGGGTGGAGATACCTGCAAATATCCAGGCCGCCCTCCGATTCAAGATGGAGTAATCCTATCAGGCACTAATTTTGCCTGTTCTGCCTGTTACCAGTTGCTAGGGATAACGCCATCAAGATAAGAACGGTTGAAATTGCATTGGAGGGAATTGCCAGCCAGTTTAATGGTCCGAAAGGCAGATCTCCTTCCGCAGTTAATTGGAAAGGGACTCTTTGCTCTATGTTATCCGAGTCTAGAATGACAAGTTCTCCCTTTGCAATCATCCTCGGCTCCAGAAGTCCATCGGGGGTAATTAGCAATTCGATTGCGTCCCCGGGGTAGAACGTTCCTTTGGTTAGTGGTTCAGCAATTCTTCCAGCGGCACCTTCGATCGTGATGCTGCTGTATGTCCTAGGGCCGGAACCGAGTGATTCGGGATATAGAGCAATAGTAGATTCTGATTCCCAAGGTACGGTTGCTACGATATCATCTGTAGATAGCCTATGGTTTACTACGATCCAATCAATGGAAACTGTGTTCTTCGGACGATCCTGGCAACCAATAGATCCTTCAATCGTCCCTTTGGAAGAAGAAGAGTTTGTTATTTCGATTAATTGAATCCTTGTAGAGTTGCCATTATGATGAGGGATAACAACTCCGCCTGTTGATGAGATATCAACTTCCACCATACATTTGTCGGTGGTGTACATATCTGCAATGATTGGTTCATCATTTAGAACCACTATAGGACTTCGGGGCACGGTTAGTGTAGAGTTCGCATCACCAACGAAATCGAAATCGATGACTGCGGAATTCTCACTAATATCTATGACATTGACTGTCCATTGTACAAGCCTCCCGTGATTGTCCCAAATCTTCTTTCCAGTATGGCCGAATCTATCACCAGCATCGAAAACATCGCCTGCTGAACCATAGTCTCTAGCCCTCAATAGCGCGTCATCTCCATCTGCTTCAACGATCTTAACCCATGGTTTTGTTGGGTCGGTATTCACTAGGTTTGAAGGCACGTCTCCGAAATTAAGATCCTGCTGTTCGACTAGTATGCCGTGCCCAGGCAAACCCTTATCGAAACCAGTATTCGACCTGAGTGTAATCCAGATATACTCTTGGGGGGCTATCTCAATCTTTAGTGGATTGCCGCCATTAGACAGTGGTTCCAGGGAGAAGTTTCCATCAGAGATTAAACTGGGCTCAATTGGATCTATGGCATCAATTAGTTCGAGAGTGGAAGATGAAGGTAGCGTTGGCTTAGAGCCATCCTCTACCCAATTTCCACTGGCCATTACGTCCCAGTCACCTAGTCCATGCCAGTTCCTCGTAGGTGCATCGCTATGGACATCGTACAAATCTACGGCACCCATCTGATGCATCATCTCATGAATTAATACTCCGAGGCCCCCATGTACTGAAGCCATCGTGTAGTGTTCGAATGTATACTCACCGACCGCTACAGGCTCGTAAAATGCTGAGAAGTGGCTCCAAATGCTTGTCGATGGCCCTCCCTCTTCTTGAGCTTGTCCTGAGTGAAGTATGAGTAGCCTGTCAACAATGAAATCACCATCAAGATCCCACTGGGAGATGTCTTGGTCCTGAAATGTACTGATTATCGCTTCTCTTGCTAATTCTCTAGCCCCTCCTGAGTCTGCTCCAGTGTCCCTCTCAGTTTCGGAATCTGTTCCCCAGTGAGACTCCAAGTATGGGGATGCCCACGTCTCTCCAACTATAGTCGTGGTCAATTGAGAATCACCGCCGCTCATCTCGGAGATGTATTGTTGTGCTGAGTTATTTCCTTCAAACAAATCCCCCAGTTGTGAGTTAGGAAAGGGCTTGGCGGGGAAACTGACTCTTAGTACCGGCCAGAATTCTTCTTCTGCGAGTCCGACTAATGGAGTTTCATTAGCATTTCTAGTTTCGACTGTTGATGATATGGCGTCATTAACCGATTCGGAATTTATGTATACGAAAGAAGAAGCTATCAATAGCATGGTAACAGAAAGAATTCGGAAAATACTACTTGATGCTCTTTTGCTCACGCCTTTTGGCCGGTACCTAATGCTTTCAAGTCAATCCCCAGATGTTATCTCGTTGAGTCGAGTTTGATTGTCATTTTAACTGATGATTCTGACTGGCAAGGAGTTTGATACGAAATCGGATAATATCGCCGAAAGAATTGCAATTATAATCTTCAATCCATCAAACTCAATGGGTAGAGTTAGAATTATCACACCTGTAGAAATTGCTAGTAAGCGCTTCCTGAACCTGATCTCGCCGTTGTTTATCATGCCATATATTCTCGTTAGAGAGAGGGAAATAGTTGTCACCGACCAGATTACAAGTACCCATGAAAGTGCCAAACCTATGGAGAAGATAGAGGAGGCGTCGTATCTAACAAGTACGCCATCGGGCCTACCAGATGCTTCAGATAACTCAAACAGGATAGGTAGACCCTGATACCATATTAGGAAAATGATCATTGGGATGATAGTTGTCGTGAGGATAAGTACGGATATCAGCCAATTGCGCTCTGATGGATAGAGTCCCGGCCTAGCGAACGAATAAGCCTGTATCGAGATCAATGGCAACAGTGACAACAATCCTAGGAGAATCACAGCAGCCCACCTCAACTGTAGCCATTCGTACGGCCCATAGATGGACATATTCTCGTTGTTTGGACCAGTTTCCAAAGGTAATACACTTAACCAGTGAGTCATCATATTATCTATCGAGAAGGACCAGAAGAAACACATGATGATCAATGTAAATGAGATTCTTCGGGCTATTGTATTCAGCTCTCTGAGGTGCTCTTGAATATCCCAGTTAGGGAAGACGTTGGCTAATTCGCTAGTCACAATACATCCTTCGCATCGGGCAAGGTTCTGGCTGCAAGAACCGTTCTATACACGCCATAAGCAGCCCATGCACTGACGAAGAACGCTGTACCGGTGGCGAAGTCTGTGAAGTCAACACCTTGGAAAACAATGGGGCTATCGGAACTAGCCCATCTGACGCCAAGGTAGAACGATAGCAAGCAGCCGAACGACCTACGGAAACCTTGGGGATAAGCGAGTTCGCTCGCTAGGAATTCTGGTCCATCATCATATTTGCGTTCGAGAATCTCCTTCTGGAAGACGGCCCCTACGATAAGTGCAGTTAGGCTAGTCCAGTAGAACAGGTTACCTTGTGAGAACACCCTTTGGGATATTGCGTCCTGACGTTCCTTCTCGAGTTGATCTTCGGACACTTCTAGTAGGAATAGAGAGTCATAGGTACCAACAGAGATGGTTCGGGTTTCCAAGGTTGATCCGCTCTCATCAGTGGTTATAGTGCCAGGTGGGTTGATCGAGAAAGACAGGACGTTCCAGTAATCCATCTCGTCGGGTATCCCCCCTCCATCTACTGAATTTCCGGCTATCCAAAATTGTACTATCCCCATGTCGTCATCGGGAGCGGTCCATGTCAATACCCATGATCCATCGAGATCCGTGTCAGAGTGTGAAACGTCATCGGCTCGGCCCTCTGCGTAACGAATTTCTTGGTCGTCTTGCCAGGTGAAGTTGCCAATTGAGTCGGAAGAAAGCAGGAAACCAGCTTGTGTGTTTCCTTCACCGCCCGATAGTGTAAGGGAATCGGCTACCCTGATAGTGAGTTGGTAACTCTCGGATGGCTCGTACATAAGGGGCACACCCGTGACCATTACAACTGCTCTATCTGATGGTGCGCCGTTGTTATGGCAGGAGCAACCGTACTTTACGGTCAACTCATCGTTGGAATTGTAAGCCCCGGGACCATTGCTCATTCCGAGAGCAGGAATTGACACCGCAGCGACTACGATTAGGCATATGAAGGCGCGACTGACGCTCACACGCATGATATCACTAATCCTTTCTCGCAGTCGATGTCAAATAACGGTTGGGGGAGGTAGACCTCATAACTCCTTGATAGAGGAATTCAATTCATTCATCATCTTCTTGCCGTCACCGAATAGCATCATAGTCTTGTCATCATAGAATAGGTCGTTGTCAACTCCTGCATATCCGACGGAAAGACTCCTCTTGATGATTACAACAACTCTTGCCTTGTCGGCGTCTATGATTGGCATTCCTCCAAGTGGCCCCTCACCTGTACGAGCCACGGGATTGATCGTATCATTGGCGCCTATAACTAGAGCAACGTCAGTCTCAGGGAGTTCCGAGTTAATGTCGTCCATCTCAATGAGTTGTTCGTATGGGACGCTTGCCTCGGCCAATAGTACATTCATGTGTCCTGGCATCCTACCTGCGACTGGATGGATCCCGTATGACACCTCTACTCCTTGGGACTCCAGAAGGTCGGCGAACTCCTTGACAGCGTGCTGTGCCTGGCTAACAGCCATACCATAGCCAGGAATAATTACGCACTTGCTTATCCCGTCGCATACCATTGCTACCTCCTCTGGATCGCTACCTACTTTGGTTCTGGTAACCGACTCACGGCCACCCCCTCCGAATGACTTGAAAAGAACCGCAGTAAGAGTTCTGTTCATCGCTTTGCACATAATGAATGTCAGGATTAGTCCGGCTGCTCCCACCATAGAGCCAGCAATAATCAGGACATTGTTTCCTATCACGAAACCAGTGAAAGCTGCGGCAATTCCTGACATTGAATTCAGGAGGCTTACAACAACTGGCATGTCAGCACCCCCAATTGGGATAACGAATAGCACGCCGAGTAGACAAGACAGGCCGACTAGTGAATAGATGTAGTCGTAATTCTCAGGTTCTTGGATTGTTAGTCCAATCAGAGAAATGCAACCAATCAATATCGCGCCCTTGACAACATTAAGCCATGGAGGGCCCCAAGTAGGGAAACTGACCCATTTCCTGCGACCTCTATCGTCCTTTTTTGAGAGAGGGATGTAGAAGCCTCCCCTGAGTTTCCCCATAGCCATGAGGCTTCCAGTTAGTGTAACCCATCCGACGATTCCGGAAAGTCCTATTGCGATCCATGTGGCGTATAGCTCGACGCCTGCATCTGGGATTTGCCCCTCCTGCAGTCGCTTGAGTACTTCTGAAAGGCCCACAAGTGCAGATGCCCCCCCGCCAAACCCGTTGAATAGGGCGACCAGTTCTGGCATCTCAGTCATCTCAACAGTAGTGGCCATGATGTATCCGATGATGGTACCAAGAGCTAGTCCGGCTAATATCAGCTCGAATCCTATAATTCCCTCGGAATACATCTTTACCAGTGTAACTAGAACTGCTAGAAGCATCCCATAAGCGCCAAGACGATTGCCCTGGGGGGCAGTCTTAGGACTGGATAGACGCTTTATACCGAATATGAACAAAGCTGCCGATACAAGGTAACCTATGTCCCAGACAACCGAGTCGACCATCAATTGCCACCTCTCTTCTTTCCGGCAATCATCTCGAGCATCTTGTTAGTAACCATGAACCCACCAACTACGTTGATCGTGGCCATTACCAAAGCAATGAATGCCAACCAGGAGGCAGTGCCCGGATTTCCATTGTTGAATTCGACATTCGAAAGTATCAAAGCACCTACGATAGTGATACCAGAAATGGCATTGGCCCCTGACATCAGTGGCGTATGTAGAGTAGGGGGGACTTTGCTAATCAACTCGAAACCCAGGAAAATCGCTAGTACGAAAACAGTAATGCTAGCCACCAGAGTTGCGGTTGTGAGCATTAGTTAACCACCTCCAAGAGTCGAGTCTGTTTGTGGTGAATCTCACCTTGGTGGCACAATAGAACTCCACCCATTCCCGGAACGTAGAACTCGTCGCCTTCTGGTGCACCGACTAGTATAGAGTCATCGAGATCAATGGAGATTGACTCCTGACTGACAAGTGTGGAGAGGAACGTGACCATATTGTTGGAATATAGCATACTTGCAGTAGTTGACAGTTCACCGGGGAGATTCGTCGTTCCAACAATAGTTACCCCGTTTTCTGTTATGAATACCTCGCCTGGCTTAGTCAGCTCGCAGTTGCCTCCGACATCAGCATTCATGTCTACTACAACAGATCCCGGCTTGAAAGTAGATATTGCAGAAGCTGGAACTGTGATTGGTGCGGGCCTACCAAAAATCCTAGCCGTCGTAATGATTACATCGGCATCTCTGGCTACCTCGCATACGGTATCGTTCACCTTCTGGATAAACTCCGGAGTAAGTGGCTTAGCATAACCAGATTCGTCTTCGAAGTCGTCCATTCCATCAACTTCGATGAAACGACCTCCTACAGATTCAATCTGTTCTGCAGCAGATTTTCTCACATCTGAAGCATAGACAATGGCCCCTAATCTCTTGGCAGTGGCTATTGCCTGTAGACCGGCTACACCAGAACCCATGATGACGAACTTGGAAGGCCTTACTGTTCCAGCACTGGTAGTCATCATAGGTATCCCCCTTGGAACATGGGCTGCTCCGAGCAAAACAGCCTTGTAACCGGCGAGATTGTCTTGACTGGAGTTAACATCCATTGCTTGGGCCCTAGAAAGTCTACGTGGAATCATGTCCATACTAATTAGGGTGATTTTCTTTTCAATAGCCTGTTTAACCGTGCTAGGATTTCGGAAAGGATCTGAAACGCAGACAAAAATCTGACCTTCTTTGGCATTTGAAAGGTCAGGCATTGATATTGAAACTACTATTTCGGATTCAAGGACTGAGGTTTTGTCGGATACTGTGAATCCTGCGGATTCGTATTCGTTGTCGCTATAGTGCGATATTTCACCGGCTCCAGATTCTACAGTTAATTCGAAGCCTAACTTATTCAGTTTCTTGTATGAGTTAGGAACTACGGACACACGATTCTCACCAACTGGCTCCTTAATCACGCCAAGTCTCATTTTGTCACCCGATTTAGTAAATCATCCAATTGAGGGATGTTATTGAAGCCGTCGGCGAGAAACTTTCTCAAATTAGTTAGCCAAAAATAATCAGATATCCTATTCCAAATACTGCAACATCGCATATAGCGTGCGAGAACCAACAAACCCAAACAGATCCGTATCGGACATATAGCCAGGACCAAAATGCAGCTGCTGATAAAAGTCCGAAGCAAGCCATTACTGTTTGCCACCAAACAAATCCGAAATAGTGCAGTGCAATGGCATGATGAAGAGTGAAAAGAATGGCTGAGAAGATTATAGCTCTGGTCTCGCTTCCAAGGAGTTCTATTGACTTTATTGTTACAAACCACCTGAAAACATACTCCTCGAGTAGACTATTGAGGAATATCCAGTAAATCATACCTGCAAGATACACTCGGAATTCCGTGAGGCCCGTGCTATCCAGTTCAGAAATCATTGATTCCGTGTCTACAGTATCACCGAATATAATCCACATTGCAATGATGATTATGGACATAATTATTCCTGAAATTCCTCCAACAACTAGCCCATCTCTGGAAGGGAGTGACCAAGAGGGTGAGTTTTTGTCAACTCTAAGATACCAATACGCCGGAGCCAGAAGAAGCCAAAGCTTGCATATAATGAAAAATATCTGAGAGGCGAACTCATCATCGTTATAGCTTAGCGTGAATAATATCGAAATTGTAGGAACGAAGGCAACCAGTGCTAGTGGAATTACAGAATTCTGTATGCTAGCCACATTTGAAAATAACACCTCTAGTCAATATAGTTGGTCACGGATTTGACCTATTCTTCTCCAAAGTGCTAAGACTGTAATCATTAGCCCAATGACATGGCAAATGGAGCAAAGAAGGTCGCAGTTATTGGAGCAGGAAACGTAGGAGCAACTTGTGCGTTCGTTCTTGCAGAAAGGAAGGTTGGAGAGGTAGTCCTACTGGATATCTATGAAGGATTTGCCAAGGGCAAGGCACTCGATATGAGCCAAGGAGGAAGGGTACTAAACTACGATGGCCGTGTAACAGGAACGAAGGACTATGCAGATATCGCTAATTCTGATGTAGTGGTAGTTACTTCTGGATTTCCTAGGCAACCCGGGATGACAAGGGAGGATCTGATTGGAAAGAACGCAGACATAGTCTCACAGGTAGGTGAAGGCATAAGGCAGCACGCTCCCAATTCGATTGTTGTGATGGTGACTAATCCCTTGGACCTGATGACTTACCATATGCAGAAAGTAACCGGATTTGAACATAGTAGAGTAGTAGGCCAAGCAGGAATATTGGACAGTGCGAGGATGACGCACTTCATCGCACAGGCTGTCGGATGCAGTAATGAGGATGTACAGGCAATGGTTCTGGGCGGTCATGGAGATACCATGGTACCACTTCCAAGATACACTACGGTGAACGGAATCCCAGTGAGTCAGCTTCTGAGCGATGAAGAAGTAGAGGCAATCTGCCAAAGGACAGCCAGCGGTGGAGGAGAAATTGTGAAGTTACTGGAGAAGGGCAGTGCATTCTACGCTCCGGGAAGCGCGGCTGCAATAATGGCAGAAGCAATTCTCGAAGATAGGAAAAGGGTTCTTCCATGTAGCACTTACCTTTCGGGAGAATATGGAATGGATGACATATACATTGGAGTACCAGTAGTTCTTGGTAGAAATGGAGTAGAGAGGATCATAGAGCTCGAACTAGCTGAGAAGGAATTGGATAGTCTACAGGGTTCCGGTTCCTTCTACAAAGAACAGCTTTCTGAAATCCTGGGATACTGAAATTAAGAGGTTGAAACCATTGACGAAAGAATATATCCATCTAGAAAATGATGGAAAAATTCTCCTCGTTGATAATAATGGGAATGGCCCAAGGATCCCACAAATGGGTAGGATAAAATTCGATAGTTCTGAAACAATAAGACTTCCCACGATAGATGAAGCAGAATCAATGGGGATTACTTGGAATGAAAGAAGAGTTAACAGAATTAGGTTAGGAGGGGTAGACTCCGTTGTAGTATACGGAATGCCTGAAATCCCATGGCCTGAGAACTGGGCCTGGAAGGACTCTGTAATCAGCGACAACGCTGTAGATCCAGTTGCAAGGGAGTCAGTCTACAGGTCAATACACAGGGTTGTTAGCAAGGTTGTCATTACCAATTCCAGAGATGAGGTCCTGTTGGCCAAGGTTTCGAGAGGATTCTTCACAGGTTGCTGGACACTGCCTGGGGGATTCGTCGACTATGGGGAACACCCCCGTGAAGCGGCTGTAAGAGAAGCCCTTGAAGAGCTAGGCGTGGTGATTGACATACCAGATCCACTGAACAAGAAAGCAAAAATTAAACATCCCGAAGGAGCAATCATCCAATCAAAAATCTTCAATGATGAAGGGATAAATTGGGTTTCATTCACTTACAAGTGTGAGGATGACTTGCAAGGACAAAAAATATCACCCAAGGATGATGAGATAGAAGAAGCCAGATGGTTCGCCAAAGAAGAAGCAATTAGAGTAGCAGTTTCAGAATTCGATATTGACGCGATAAATACGCATTTGCAATAGTTTCACTACAGCCTGAATTAGAAATATTCGAGTGGTGGGCCTGCCTGGATTCGAACCAGGGTCTATTGCTCCCAAAGCAACAAGCATAGACCAGACTAACCCACAGGCCCCTTGGCTCAAAGCGCACAAGTTGTGGTCATGAACTTTGCTAGACCCATCTCCATGAGTCATTACTGCATCTAACTAAGATTCCCTCCAGTTCTGCGCCTCCAATGATGGATTCCCATGATTCCGCATCGAGACCAGCGCTGTCTAATTCTCTTCTAATGGCGCTTATTCGTAAAACTCCCTGGTCATCGGTCGCACTACGCAATGTGCCCCTGACCCTTTCCCTAATGCTAACGGGACCTTGCTGTCTGTTTTCTTCAATAGCAGACTTGGATTCGAGTCTTGATGACAGTTCTTTTGCTAGTTCTTTCGGAAGATTTGCATCAGAAACGGCATTTGCCAGGGATCTTGAATCTGAGAACTGTTGGACATTAGTCACTTCATTAGAGCCGCATATTGTACATTTTGCTTTAGTCCCCTTTCTATGTCCGAAGGAATGACCGCACTTACACCTAACTAGATACCAGTCGAGTCCCATACAAGTTGAATTAATCCAAGGTTCATCACCTTGTCGTTACAAAGATAACAAACACCTGGTCAGAGCAATACGGAAATATGCCGAGAAGCGCAATAGCAGCTGCGATTTCATGTTTAATCGCAATGATATCAGTAGTTATCATGATAGTTGAGGGAAATATAACCCCTGAAGCCTGGGCATTGCTACTGCTTACGCCTATTCCTATAGCCGTAGCTATTACTAGGAATCATGATTCAGTTGACGAAGGAGCTGATTCTATGGAAGATTGGGACGAAGGTAACGAAGAGCAAGCAGATGGCAATGTTGGGGATCCTGCAGATGCTGGTTTCGACGTTCCTGTGCTATGATCAAGAGAGTCGGAGAGTCTCCAGGTTCGCAGGTGCGTATGTCTGTACCTTGAACTTCTCACGAAGGCCCATTCTGAAGGCATTGCAAGTCTGGGGATCGCCGTGATGGCAGATTATCTTCCTTGGTGTTGGATTTAGAGCCGAAACATAGTCCATAAGTTGGTTCCTATCCGAATGACCGCTGAATCCGTCAATTATCACCATGTTGCAATTCACGTCGAGCATCAGTGTCTGTCCCTTATCCATCAACGGAACGTGGGAATGACCCTCCTGTAGCCTCCTTCCAAGGGTTCCAGAGGCCTGATAGCCTACGAAGCATAGTGTGTTTCCAGGCTCCGGTGCCCAGTGCTTGAGATACTCTATGATAGGCCCACCAGTCATCATACCACTGGTAGCTAGAACTATGCAAGGACTCGGATCGAGGAGAATAGTCTCACGCATCTCCCTAGAGTCGACCTGCCTGAACCAAGAGGAGTTGAAAGGATTCTCATCCCCACCTCTGAGCATGCTCTTCTTGAGCTCCCTGTTGAGGAAGTTGGGATGACTTGAATGAATCGCGCTCGCCTCGCTAATCATTCCGTCGAGCCACACAGTGACAGGTGGCACACGTCCTGACTTGAATAGCTCATCAATTGCTAGCATTACCTCCTGGGATCGTCCAACTGCGAAAACGGGACAGAAGATCTTTCCCTTCCTACTAAGGGTGTCGGAAACGAGATCCTGGAGCTCCTGGCTAGCCTGATGCCTTGTGGGTTGAATGCTCTGCGGTCCACCATATGTAGACTCGATTACGAGTGTGTCAACTTTGGGAAACCTTACCGTAGCCGCATCGAAAAGCCAAGATTTCTCATACTTTATGTCGCCTGAAAACAAAAGTCTGTGCTCAGACTTTCCTTCGCCTATTTGCATGTAGACGCTGGATGAGCCCAAAATGTGGCCTGCATTCTCCATTGTCATCTTAATATCAGGAGCGATGTCCGTCTTGTCCCCCCAATTCACATCTACAACGTGCTTGATGCACTCCTGTATATCGGCCTTGGAATATGGGGGTTCGTTACCCTCTGCTTGTGAGACCTTGATGTAATCAATTTGGAGAAGAGTCATCAGATCTCTTGTCGGGGGCGTGCAATACACTGGTCCCTTGTATCCATACCTGAAAAGAACGGGGAGCATCCCTATGTGATCCACGTGAGCATGGGTGATGACTACGGCATCTAGATTATCCAGCGGTAGAAGTTCTGGTGCCGAGAAGAATGGCTGAACCTCGCTCTGGTTATTGGTAGGTTTTGCTCCAACATCTACGAGAACTTTGGACTCGTTAGTCGTGACCAAGTGCATTGCTCGCCCAACTTCTCGATATGATCCGAGTGCTGAAACTCTAACCCATGACTCCCCTGGTCTCTGAGGACGATATATCCGTGTCCCGAATTTCTTCAGCAAGGACTTCCTGTCATCGGCTAACTCCTTGCGGTAACGACGGATGTCGTGCTGGGTTCTGCTCTCTCTGGCAGGAGCACGTTCTACCTTTACAAGCCAGCCGATTTCATCTCTCAAAGCGTTAACATGGGAGCCTTTCGGACCCACGGCCGATGATGGATCATCGCATTCCAGAATAACCTCAGATAGTGCTGGATCGAGCCACGTATTTCTGACCATTGCCTCGGCAGGAATTATTCTATTGACAGCATCGTGAACTTCCTGCTCATCGGATAGGATTTCTGGATGGGGCCTAATAACAACCCTACGCTTCACAGATTTGGCAATCCTTACCGTTAGGCTCTCACCACCTCCTGAGAACTCCTTGGGCTGTTTTGTGATGATTGCGATAGAGCCGGCTTCCAGTGTTACTTCATGATCTATACCATCGGGTATAATCTTCGAAATCTTCTTCTTTATCTCAGGTAGAGTCAAGCGCATAATATCCCTCATGTCATGAAACCTAGGCAATTGCTGCTCTAGGTCGGGAATGTAATCAGATAGTCGAGAGGAGAGTCGCCACTTCCTCTTCGGATAGCTGTGTGAATCCAGTTTCGTTGGTGATGAATGCCAAGTCCATTCCATTGCCACTTGCGGCGTCTCTCTGGGCTGATGCTAGAAGTGCCTTAGCCGCAAGTGATAGTGCTTGATCCTTGGACATGCCTGTCTTGAATTGGTCTTCGAGTACACCATACATGTACGGACTTCCAGAGCCAGTTGCACAGTACGTGTCTGGGATAGAGCCACCAGCGGAATCAATACTGTATACGCTAGGACCAGAAGGATCTACTCCTACGATCAGTAACTGTACATAGTGTGGCCTTCCAGAAAGGATATTGGCAGTGAATGTAGCCGCTCCTTTTACTGTCATAGGCATGTCCCTTTTCAGTTCGAAGAGTTTCAATTCAGCGGCTAGGACGCGGGAAAGTGATTGGGCATGACCAACCAGTCCGGCTGTAGTTAGAGCAATATTATCAGAGATTCGGAAGAGCTTCTGAACAGACTTGTTAGCTATGAAATGCCCCATGGTAGCTCTATGGTCTGCCCCTACGACAACACCGCCATCATAGGTAATTCCAACGGTACTCGTACCGGTCTTTATCGCGCTAGAAGTTGCATCCATAGTAATCACCGGCGGAGTTGCCAGTAATATTCTCTAGAATCGACCCCTTATCAATGCGACGGGAGCCGGGCTTGCCAAATAGCATAAATTTTCGAAATATCCTTAGCTCGTATGCAGAAGATATCAAGGGCACAAAGTATGTCGGCAAATTGTGTCTGTAGAAGATGATGGCCCTAAGTGGGTAGAGATGCCCAGCATATCGGACCAAGGAATGAGCATCATCGATCCAGGCGAGCCATACCACGATCTGGGAATGAGGTTCCCCGATGCCCCAGTACCTAGGTTAGATGGAGACGTCATCATTCATAGAGCAGTTCTAGAAGATGTTACCGGAATTTCACAAATAATGGACTGGGTGTCTGATGGGGACATTGTAATTATCGAGATGTCAGATCTGATGTCTAGGGACATGGAACTACAACTAGCAGTCGGAAAAATCCAGGATTTTGTCGAAGACGACGTAAATGGCCAAGTGGTTCGACTTGGAAACACCAGACTCCTACTACTTCCTCCAACTTTTGATAGTGCCAGGGTGAAGTAAAAAATGCAGAGTAAGGTAGATGCACCGTGTCCCCAATGTCTCGAAGACGGCGCATTGACGATGCTGGCAATGAGTTCCGAAATTCCATACTTCGGAGAGCATACACAAATAACAGTAATTTGTGAATCATGCGGATGGAAGCATACGGACTTCATCCCCTCGGACGGTGAGAAGCCCGGCTACTCATCTCTAATCGTAGACGACCCAGAAAAAACCTCGGCAAGAGTTGTCCGTTCGTCATCCGGCACTATCAGGATACCTGACCTAGATTTGGAGGTCTCACCCGGCGGTTCTTCCAGTGGATTTGTATCAAATATTGAAGGTGTCATAAATAGATTCGAAGATGCTGTAGGCTCTATAATGAGAGGAAGCTCGGATGATGAAAAGGTACTAGTCGCATCTATGGAACTGTTGGAGGGGCTGAGAAAGATGAAAGATGGAAGTTCTCATTTTCTTATCGAGCTTCTGGACCCAAGGGGTAGGAGCCAGATTATTCACAGTGATGCAACCATTAGGGAGCTAATGGAAAACGAGAAGCAGTCTTTGGACATGGGGCCAGAGGTTCCAGTTTTCGACATTCGCTAAATTGCATCTGGAGCGAGGAAATCGGCTACACTATCTTCCATTTGATCCCTTCTTTGCTTAAGATCAATGAGCCAGTCTGTGGCTCTATCAATACAAATTTGCTTCACTTCCCCGGCCAGCATCCTGCCGCTTTCATATTCAGACTTGACCTCTGCTAGGGCCGTATCGTCATTTTCGAAGAAGAATTGCAGATACTGGAATGCTACGTCCTTTGAGACATCCCCTCCTAGCCTTCTGTGCTCTTCCACCGTTGGTTGTCCGCCGCTGATTGCTCGCTTCACCTTCCTCTCCATGGATTCAATTTCGTCATCCATGAAGATTGTACTCTCCGGTTTAGATGAAGACATCTTATCACCGGTCATGCCTACTGCGAATCTGTGGTAAGTGGAACATGGGGACATTAGCCCTAGGCCACCCAAATCCCTCTCAATTTGGAGCAACATTATCCTAATTCTGGAGCGATCCCCCATTGTTGCGCCGGGAATCTCGATTGTTCCATGCTTGGGATTAGACTTGATATCGGAAAATCCTAGTTCAGCAATTGAGTCGACAATATTTCCAACGAGCTTTGCCCTAGAATCCATATCTATCCTACCAGAGTGGGAAACCCCCATCTCTGCCTGATTATCTTCCTGGACTGAAAGAGCCACGGTGAGCCCTCCAGACTTCCTCTTCTTCACGTTAAACCAGTTCGTCTTCTGAGTTATGTCTCTGGTCAATCTTAGATGCGGATCTTGGTCAACCCCTACTGGTACAACTATTGGCCTTAATCCTCCGAAATCATCCAATTGAGGGTGTACAATATCTCCAACCTGTACAAGAGGCGCCTGGACGTGAGCCAGATTTGTATCTCCACCAAATCCGTATATCGCGTCTAATTCTGATAGGTTAGTACGTTTTCCTAGAGTGAAGGCCAGTCTCTGAACTTCAGGCCTAGAACTCTGAAAGTATACGCTAGTCTTGTCAGGGTCCAAGCCCAATGCAGCATAATTCAACACGTACTCGCGTAACGCCGTCTCCCTTCCATTAGAAAGAGAGGTTCCTCTGGTCGCGAGTGCCTCCAAGTCGGCAACGGCAACGGTTACGTCGGCACCCTGCTCCTGAAACCAGCGAACCTGCTCTATAACCATGCTATGTCCAAGATGCATCCTACCGCTGGGCATTAGGCCGGTAAGAACTCCGAATGGATCCCCCTTGGTTATCGAATCCGTAATCACATCCAAATCCCTGTGTGCAAATACTATTCCTCGTCTATGCAGCATTCCTGGATTTGGCATAGACCCGAGGTCCATTGGAGTCAAGCCGAATTGCTCGATCATTCTATCATAGTCGGTAGATTGCTCAGAGGACCAAGGATCAATGTTACCTCCCCCTACCATGAATTGCGGCTTGTATTACACCCAATCAAGGCATCGCTAGATTTTGCTCTAAGAACTGCGAACAGTTACAACGAATAGCGAACTCGTCTACGATGATACATGGCTAATATCCATTGCTTCGGAGTGGGGCTTGTCGGTTCCTATGTTGCAGAAAAGTTAGCCAATTCAGGCCACACCGTACACGCTTACGACCCGCAACCGTACCGAGTTTTCGGAATTCCTGGTGTGGAGGTGCATCACCTCGAGAAGGATGAGGATCCAATAGATTTGATGTTAGATATGATTGTACACCAAGAGGGTTTCGAATTCAATCCCTTTCAGGACATCGTAGTGAACATGCTGCCGGGAGACATAGGACATTCGAGTACAACGGCTCTCGCGGAGCTTCCCTGGAGAACAGTGGATCTCAGCTTCAGCCAGTTTACTCCAGACAGAGATGACGATAAGGCCAAAGAATACGGTGCAAGAATCCTATGGGATACAGGGATAGCGCCCGGTCTGTCAAACATGCTTCTTTCCAGAGCATACGATGAAATGGGCCCTCTAAAGAAAGGCGAAGTTCGAGTTGGTGGAAACCCAACCGGACCTACTGGGGGGTGGAATTACATGGCTCCATTCTCTCCAATAGATGTGATTGCTGAATATACGAGGCCGGCTAGAGTGATTAGAGGTTCAGAACTGGTCACATTGCCTGCATTATCGGAGAGGCATGAGATCGAGGTCAATGAGAAAGGAACCATGGAGGCATTTCTCACCGACGGATTGAGGAGCGTGCTGAACACTATACCCGCAGAAGAGCTTTCAGAATACACAGTCAGATGGCCTGGGCACATTCAGATGTTCATCGATGAAACTGATAATACAGAGATTGATCTTGAAAGGATTACTGCAGAGTGGCAGTATAACGAAAAGACTCCCGAGTTCACATGGATGGAAGTATTTGCCCAAGGAAGAGATGGCACGAGCATGAGGTGGACTGTCCAAGATCACGGTAGCGATGATGGCCACTCAATGGCACGGTCAACAGGATTAGTAACAATATGCTGCGTAGAGGAGTGGTTGAATGATCCAGAAATGCTGCCACCAGGAGTGCACCCCCCCGAGGCAATGTCGCCCGAATCTGTAAGAAGAATCGTTAGTAGGTTGGTTGAAGAGGGAGTGGAGATACAAGGACCTATCATTACTCCTCCTGATCAATAGACATCATGCTACCATCTTTTTTCACTAGGAAGTATATGGATGCAGGCACTGCAATAATCATCGATACTGCGAATGCGGGGATAATCCAGCCAATCCCCTCTTTCTCTGGCCTTTCGACTAGCCATGTAAAAGAAAGGATGGATTCAGGGAAGTCTTGTGTCCATCTGAATAGATTCGATGTGTGATGACCTACTATCGTTACGCCATGATGTAGGCCATTGAACGTACTCATAGCAGTCGTTTCAATTGTATCGGCTGAGCCATCTAGTTCTATCGTGATGTTTGTTCCGGGGGACTGGGTTAGAAGCATACCCGTTTCAATAGGCCTCCAACCGATTGAAAGGTCTCTCGAACCTAGTGGGATCTGAGGAATATCATGACCGTTTGAGTCGGAAACAGATACGACATCCTGCTCGAACTGGAGCATGATCGTTCCCGGGACGTTCCACCTTTCCGAAGGGGGGGATATTGAAGTTAGAACTGATCCATCTGAGATCACCGAAGTAGACCGTCCGGATATTCCGTGAAAATGCCATTCCCCCCATGTGGTGAACCAGACCTGCTGATCCTCTAACCAAGATATGACCTCTGCATCATCCCTCACGCGGAAGTCGCCAACCCTTGCCCTCCAGTAAACAGAGACTAGCGAGTCCGCCTCTGCCGACTCAAGTAACTCAATGTCGGCAACTCCTTTCTCCAGACTGCCACCGTTCCTCGCCATAGAAACGAGTTCATCTGGGACTTCTTCCAAAGAGTCTCCAACAATTACGAATCCAGAATCTATCAGCGAGTCAACTGTATCCTGATCAAGCACGTCTGCCTCTATTCCGAATGAAACAGGATCACTGCCCCACTTTGAGGAGTCAGTTAGTCCTGCGAGATAATCCCTACATCCAGAAATTACCCAGTTTTCCTCTATGGTATCCACACCCTCAAACCCGTGGCACCCGAATTCATCACCGTGTTCCAATCTCTCAGGACCGATTATATTCGTTAGCCAGGTATCAGTCCCCCATTCCCCGACAGCAGATGGCGCAACAATTGGCGAGAGTAGGATCAGTCCCAGTGAAAGGGCCCAGCATCTGCTATGCATGGTACTAACCAGACATTATG
>LULH01000258.1_pt1 | contig 32053 bp, 28 predicted proteins | sample 728201 | NCBI WGS metagenome assembly LULH01 (sample SAMN03860294, study PRJNA289734) | marine metagenome | biome: seawater column; feature: ocean; material: water; isolation source: Red Sea water column Station 169 - depth 100m | place: Saudi Arabia: Red Sea | collected 2011-10-15 | depth 100 m
AATGGATGATTAAAAATATTTGGTACAAGAATCGGATATTTCATATTTTTATAATATGAAAAAAAATTAAGAGTGTATTGCTCTTTTATCTACTGATAAAGCAGCTTCTTTAACTGCTTCAGAAAACGTTGGATGAGCATGACAAGTTCGGGCGATATCTTCTGCACTTGCACCAAATTCCATTGCAACACCGATCTCTGCAATTAATTCTCCTGCATGAGGTCCAATTATATGTGCACCTAATACTTTATCTGTTTGCTCATCAGCTAAAATTTTAACAAAACCTTCTGCATCATCTATGGCCTTAGCTCTTGAATTAGCCATAAACGAAAATTTCCCTACTTTATATTTTTTATTTAATTCTTTTAATTGTTCCTCAGTTTTACCGATTGATGCTACTTCTGGTGTTGTATAAACTACTCCTGGGATTGTATCGTAATTTACATGTCCAGATTGACCAACTATGTTTTCTGCAACTGCTATACCTTCGTCCTCCGCTTTATGTGCAAGCATTGGACCAACAATTACATCGCCTATTGCATAAATATTTTCAACGTTAGTCTTAAAAATTTTATCAGTTTTAATTCTATTTCTTTCATCAAGATCTACTCCTACAGACTCTAAATTTAAACCATCTGTATTAGGTTTTCTGCCAACAGAAATCAAAACAACATCACACTCAAAATTATTTTTATTACCATCTTTATCTACTGTTGAAACCACTGCACCTGCTGCATTTTTTTTAATTGTTTCAACTTTATTTTGCATATTAAATTTCATTCCCTGTTTTTTTAAAATTTTCATAAATTCTGAAGAGATTTCTTTATCCATTCCAGGTGTAATATGATCTAAAAATTCAACAACTTGCACCTCTGCTCCAAGTCTTGACCATACAGATCCCATCTCCAATCCTATATAGCCTCCTCCTACTACAACCATTTTCTTAGGTACCTTTTCTAACTTTAAAGCACCTGTTGATGAGACAATTGTTTTCTCATCTATTTCTATTCCTGGTAATGAAACTGGAACTGATCCTGTTGCAATAACTGTTTTTTCTGTTTGGATGATGGTTTCTTTATTTTTATCATCCTTTATTAAAATTTCATTTTTAGATTTAAAACTTCCGTGTCCTTTAAAATAAGTAACTTTGTTTTTTTTCAAAAGAAACTCAACACCTTTTGTAAGAACGGTTACAGCTTTATCTTTGCTTTTCATCATTTTGTCTAAATTTAATTTTACTTCACCAACTTCAATACCTTTGTTTGCTAAACTTTTTACTTTATGAAATTCTTCAGACAGATTAAGTAAGCTTTTTGATGGGATGCAACCAACATTTAAACAAGTACCTCCCAAAGACCCTCTAGACTCTATACATGCAGTTTTTAATCCTAATTGAGCAAGTCTGATTGCGCACACATAACCACCCGGTCCACCTCCAATAACTACAGCTTGAAATTTTTCTGACATTTAAATATCTAAAAACAACCTTCTAGGGTCTTCTAAGTTTTCTTTAATCATTTTAAGGAAAGATACAGATTCTTTTCCATCAATAATTCTGTGATCATATGATAATGCTAAATACATAATTGGTCTTATTTTGATTTCACCATCTACAACAACAGGTCTTTCCACTATATTATGCATACCCAACACTCCAGATTGAGGTAAATTTAGTATTGGGGTTGAAAGCATAGACCCATACACACCTCCATTACTTATTGTAAATGTTCCTCCCTGAAGATCTTCAATCGTTAGCTTTCCATCTCGCGCTTTTTCTGAAATTTCTTTAATATTTTTTTCAATATCAGCAAAGGATAATTCATCTGCATTTCTCAAAACTGGAACAACCAAACCCTTATCTGTTCCGACAGCAAAGCTAATATTGTAATAGTTTTTATAGATAATCTCATCTCCGTCTATTTCAGCATTCACCGCAGGGAAATTTTTTAAAGCAACTACACATGCTTTTACAAAGAAAGACATAAATCCTAATTTTATCCCATAACGAGATTGGAAATCCTCTTGATTTTCTTTCCTCATTTCCATCACACTGCTCATATCAACCTCGTTAAATGTTGTTAAAAGAGCGGCATTCTCTTGAGCTTGCTTTAATCTTTTTGCAATAGTTTGTCTCAACCTAGTCATCTTAATTCGTTCTTCTTCACCATATTGAATTTTTCTTTCAGATGGTTTTGGATTTGCACCCATCAAACTTATTAAATCTCCTTTTAAAACTCTCCCATCTTTTCCTGAACCTTGAATTGAATTAATATCGATATTATTTTCAGTTACTATTTTTCTCACTGCTGGAGACAAGGTTGGATTAACATCTCTTTTTGGAGCAACATCTGGTTTAACTTCCTCAGTTAAAACCAAAGGTTTCTCTTTGGGTTTTTCTATCTCTTTTTCTTCAAATACTTTTGGTTCTTTTTTATTTGCATCTAATTTTATTACATTGCTCTCTGCAGGGACAATTTCCTCTTTCTTTATTTCTTGACTGATTTTCGGCGCAGATTTAACCGCTCCACCTTCTGCTGATACAGAACCTAATAATGCTCCTACTTCAACGACTGATCCATCTTGTGAATTTATCTCTGTTAACACACCAGAAATTGGAGATGGCACTTCTAAGTTTACTTTGTCTGTCTCAAGTTCTACAATTGGCTCATCTGCTTCGACTGTATCACCTGCGTTTTTTAACCATTTTGCAACAGTCGCTTCTGTTATACTTTCACCAAGAACTGGGACTACTATTTTTTCACTCATTAAAATTAATCAAATACCTTGTTAATTATTTCTTGTTGTTGAGAATTATGCCTTTTGGCATATCCTGTTGCAGGAGTTGCGTCTGGGCTTCTTCCTATATAAGAAATTTTATTATTATTAGCCTTTAAAGTGTCTAATGTCCATTGGATATAATCTCTAACTGAAAACCAAGCACCCATATTTTTTGGTTCTTCTTGACACCAAAAGAATTCGGCATTTTCAGCATATGGTTTTAACTCCTTAACCAAAGCTTTTGCTGGAAATGGATACAATTGTTCAATTCTATACATCACTACATCATCTCTTTTAAGCTTTTCTCTGGCGTCTAACAAATCAAAATATACTTTTCCAGAACAAAGAATTACTTTTCTTATTTTAGAACTTTCTTTTAGTTTAATAAATCCTTTAGACTTAGGATCGATAGCATGATCCCACAATACTCTATGGAAAGTATTTTTTTTGTTAAAATCTTCTAAATTTGAAACACAATACTTATTTCTTAATAATGATTTTGGTGTCATTATGATTAGTGGCTTTCTGAAACTCCTATGCATTTGTCTTCTTAAAGCATGAAAATAATTTGCTGGGGTTGTGCAGTTCATTACTTGCATATTATCGTTTGAGCATAGTTGTAAAAATCTTTCTAATCTTGCTGAAGAATGTTCTGGTCCTTGTCCTTCATATCCGTGAGGTAACAACATTACTATACCAGATGCTCTATTCCATTTTCTCTCACCAGATGCAATAAATTGATCAATTACTACTTGAGCTCCATTAGCAAAGTCACCGAATTGTGCTTCCCAAAGAGTAAGTGTGTTTGGCTCTACTAGACTATAACCATATTCAAAACCTAAAACCGCAAGTTCAGATAAAAAACTATCTACTACTTCAAATTGCTTTTGATTTTTAGAAATATTATTAAGAGGAATGTACCTAGAATTATCTATTTGATTTCTTAAAACAGAATGTCGTTGACTGAATGTTCCTCTTCCAGAGTCTTGTCCTACAAGCCTAACTGGATATCCCTCTTCTAGCAAAGATCCAAAAGCTAAAGATTCAGCTGAAGACCAATCGATTCCAGTACCTTTTTCGATACTTTCTTTTCTGGCATTAAATATTTTAGAGATAGTCTTGTGAATATTTTTTTCCTCAGGAATACCATTTATTTTACCTGAGATTATTTTTAATTTATTTTCATCAAAACCTGTTATACCCCTCTTATCTTTACCTCTTTCAGGTTTATATCTTGACCATGTTCCCTCAAACCATTCTATTTTAGGTTTATAATCTTTTGCACTTTTGTATTGTTCATCAAGTAAATCTTTAAATGATTTAACATTTTGATTTAATAATTCTTCAGTTATAGATTTTTCGTTTACTAATTTATTTCCATAAATTTTGTAAACACTGGGATGAGATCTAATTTTTTTATACATTAAAGGTTGAGTAAATGAAGGCTCATCTCCCTCATTATGTCCAAATCTTCTATAACAAATTAAATCTACTACAACGTCTCTATTAAATTTTAATCGAAATTCTGTTGCTATTCTAGTTGCATAAACAACTGCTTCTGGATCATCACCATTAACATGAAGAATTGGAGCCTCTACCATTTTTGCAACATCAGATGGATAAGGTGAAGACCTCGCAAATCTTGGACTAGTAGTAAATCCTATCTGGTTATTAACAATAATATGAATTGTTCCTCCAGTGTTATGTCCTGGTAGTCCAGACATTGCAAAACATTCTGCTACAACTCCTTGACCAGCAAAGGCTGCATCCCCATGAATGAGAATAGGTATAACTTTATTTCTTTCACGGTCTTTATGAAAAAATTGTTTGGCTCTTGTTTGACCTAAAACAACTGGGTTAACAGCTTCTAAATGAGAAGGATTATCTGTTAAACTGACATGTACTGAATTTCCATCAAATTCTCTATCAGACGACGCTCCAAGATGATATTTTACATCTCCAGCACTATCTTCAGAATCAGTACTAAACTCACCAGCAAACTCATTAAAAATTTTTTTGTAAGATTTTTGTAAAACGTTTGCCAAAACGTTAAGCCTACCTCTATGAGACATACCTATTTTAACTTCTTTTATATTATTTTGACCACCAATTTTTATTATTTGTTCAAGAGCAGGTATTAAACTTTCACCACCATCTAAACCAAATCTTTTTGTTCCCACATACTTTGTAGCTAAAAATTTTTCAAATCCTTCTGCCTGTACCAATTTATTTAAAATTGCCTCTTTACCATTTTTTGTAAATTGAAGTGCATTTTTATCTTGCTCTATCCTGTCCCTAAACCACTTTCTTTCATCTGGGTTTGAAATATGCATGAACTCATAACCTATTTTTCCACAGTAGGTTTTCTTCATAAACTTAAGTATTTCTCTTATATTTGCATATTTACGATTGATTACCCCGTTTAGAAAAATTTTCTTATCGTAATTTTCTTTTTTAAAACCGTAAAAATCTGGATGAAGCTCATCTAGATATTCTGACTCTCTCATTTCTAAAGGATCAAGATCTGCTAATAAATGTCCTCTTAGTCTATATGCTCTAATTAATGCTACAGCACTAATAGAATCTTTATTTGAGTCAGCAAGTAATTGAAAATTAAATTTTTCTGAAGTGTCTAATTTGACATTATCAAAATCATTTTTATCTTGTTCTTCTATTTTTTTTTGTAATTCATCAATATCAATCTTTTTTTTAGTAGGTCCCCATGATGGACCATTAATTTCTTTTGCTATAACATTTAATTCTTCACCAATTCCCTCAAAATAATTTGCCCAACTTTCTGGAAGATCAGCATCTTTATTTACAAACTTTAAATACATTTCTTCTATAAATGCACTATTAGATTTGTTTAAAAATGAAGTTTTTTCGAAATCAAGATTTTTTGATGAAGACATCTTTTTATTTAATATATCCCTCTAATATTTTTTTTCAATTAGACAGTTTATCAAATAAAGTTTTTCCAATAATTGATGGTGATTTGGCAACTGTAATACCACATTCTTCCATTTTTTTAATTTTATCTTCAGCTCCACCCTTGCCACCTGATATAATGGCACCAGCATGCCCCATTCTCCTTCCTGGAGGAGCGGTAATTCCAGCAATAAATCCAACTATTGGTTTTTTAATCTTATGATTTTTTATAAAGTCAGCCGCTTCTTCTTCAGCTGTTCCACCAATTTCACCTATCATTAAAATAGATTCTGTTTCAGAGTCATTTAAAAATAAATCTAAACAATCTATAAAATTTGTTCCATTAATAGGATCACCACCAATACCAATACAAGTTGATTGACCAAGTCCATTTTCAGTTGTTTGGGCTACTGCTTCATATGTCAATGTTCCTGACCTTGATACAATTCCAACACTTCCTCTTTTGTGAATACTTCCCGGCATAATCCCAATTTTACATTCATCTGGTGTGATTATTCCTGGACAATTAGGTCCAATTAATCTGCTACTAGATCCACTTAATTTTTGTCTGACCTTAAGCATATCCTGAATTGGAATTCCCTCTGTTATACAAACAATAAGTTCAACTGATGCATCAATAGCTTCAATGATTGCTGCTGCTGCAAATTTAGCAGGTACATAAATCATAGTTGCATCTGCTCCTACTTCATTTTTTGCCTCTAAAACGCTATTAAAAACTGGTCTGTCTAAATGTTTTTGTCCACCTTTCTTTGGCGTAACTCCACCAACAAGATTGGTTCCATATTTTATAGCCTGCTCTGAATGAAATGTTCCGTGTGAGCCAGTAAATCCCTGACAAATTACTTTAGTATTTTTATTTACCAAAACCGACATTTTATTTTATCGCCTCAACAATTTTCTTAGCAGCATCATCTAAATTTTCTGCAGAAATTAATTTTAATCCAGAATTATCAAGAATTTCTTTTCCTTCCTTGAAATTTGTACCTGCTAATCTTACAACTAAAGGTACACTAATATTAATTTCTTTAGCTGCATCAACTACTCCTTGGGCAAGGACATCACATCTCATTATTCCTCCAAAAATATTAATTAAAATACCTTTAACATTTTTATCTGAGAGAATTATCTTTAATGCAGCAGATACTTTTTCTTTGGATGCGCCACCGCCTACATCTAAAAAATTTGCTGGCTCTTTACCATACAATTTAATTATATCCATTGTTGCCATCGCTAATCCTGCTCCATTTACCATACAGCCAATACTTCCATCTAGCTTGATATATGCAAGATCATGCTTGCTAGCTTCTATCTCGGTAGGATCTTCCTCATTTAAATCTCTTAATTCAACAATTTCTGGATGCCTGAATAAAGCGTTAGAGTCGAAATTAACTTTTGCATCTAAACAAACAATTTTTTCCTCTTTTGTCAAAATTAATGGATTTACTTCAACCATGTTTGCGTCAGTACCTACAAACATTTTATATATTGATTTAATTAATGTTATTGCTTGTTTTTTTGCGTCTTCATTTAAATTAAAAATATTAATTATTTTTTCACAATCTGACTCAGAAATTTCATCACTCATATCAACTTTTGTAGTTATAATTTTTTCAGGTGAACTGCTTGCAACTTCTTCAATGTCCATCCCTCCTTGGTCACTTGATATAAATGCAATTTTAGAACTTGCCCTATCAACCAGGCACGATAAGTAAAATTCTTTATCTATATTTGATGATTCTTCTACGTATAATCTTTTTACCTCTCTACCTTCAGGGCCAGTTTGATGAGTAACTAGTGTTTTTCCAAGTAATTCTTTAGCTGCTACCGTTAGTTCCTCAATAGAGTTTAAAATTTTTACACCACCAGCTTTTCCTCTACCTCCAGCATGGATTTGTGCTTTAAGCACATATTTCTCAGTTTTGAGTGCTTTTGCTTTTTGAATAAGTTCATCAACATTAAGCGCAAATACTCCTTCGGGAACTACAGCTCCATATTTTTTTAATATTTGTTTAGCTTGATGCTCGTGAATATTCATTATTATTTAGATAAATCAGGATCTATTTTAGATGCAGCTTCCCATAAAGCTTTTACAGCATCTATTGAATGCATAAATTCTTTTTTTTCTTTTTCATCTAAATCAATCTCTTCAATTTTTTCTACACCATCTTTTCCAATGACAACAGGAACACCTGCATAAACATTTTTCACACCATATTCTCCATTTAATTGTACAGCGCAGGGTAATAATTTTTTCTGATCATTCAAATATGCTTCTGCCATTTGAACACCTGAAGCTGCTGGTGCATAAAAGGCTGATCCTTTTTCTAAATATTTAACTATTTCCGCACCACCATCTCGTGTTCTTTGATTAATTTCCTCAACTCTTTCTGAAGAAATCTTTCCATCCTTTACAAGATCCAACAATGGTTTACCTGAAATTTTTGTAAATCTTGGCATAGGAACCATGGTGTCACCATGACCACCCATAACCATTGCCTCAATTTCTCTTACTGGCACATTTAGTTCTAATGATAAAAATAATTTAAATCTCGAACTATCTAAAATACCTGCCATACCAACAACTTTATTTGATGGCAAACCTGAAAATTTTTGAAATGCCATAACCATAACATCTAAAGGATTGGTGATACAGATCACAAAAGCGTTAGGAGCATTTTTCTTTACCCCCTCAGCAACTTGTTTAATAATTTTTAAATTAATTCCAAGAAGATCGTCTCGGCTCATTCCAGGTTTTCTTGGAACGCCTGCTGTAATTATTATTACATCTGAATCTTTTATGTCCTCATAGTTATCAGTTCCTGAAAACCTAACATTGAAACCATCTACAGATGAAGATTGTGCAATATCTAATGCTTTTCCTTTTGCAATACCACTAGCTACATCAAATAAAACCACTTCATTTACTAATTCTTTTGTTCCTATTAAATGTGCAAGAGTTCCGCCTATTTGGCCTGCACCAATTAAAGATATTTTTGTCATTTATTTCCTTTATTTCATTGTTGGCATAACAAATTCCGCATTTGATCGGACACCTGAAGGCCATCTGGATGTTACTGTTTTAAGTTTAGTATAAAATTTTATTCCTTCCATACCATGCATTCCACTATCTCCAAATAATGATCTTTTCCAACCACCAAAACTATGAAATGCCATTGGAACTGGGATCGGCACGTTAATACCAACCATACCTACTTGAATTTTACTTGCAAAAGTTCTGCCTGCATCACCGTCTCTTGTATAAATACTAACTCCATTTCCGTACTCATGGTCGTTAATTAATTTTGCAGCTTCTTCAAAAGTTTTTACTCGAACAACTGATAAGACTGGACCAAATATTTCTTCTTTGTAAATTCTCATATCTTTATTTACATGATCAAATAAACATCCACCTATATAGAAACCATTTTCATAACCTTGAAGTTTTAAACCTCTTCCATCAACCACTAGCTTTGCGCCTTCCTTGACACCTAAATCAACGTAACTTGTAACTTTTTCTAAATGTTCTTTTGTAACTAAAGGTCCCATTTCTGATGCTTTATCCATTCCAGGACCAACTTTTAAAGCTTCAGCTTTTTTTGATAATCTTGATACAAGTTCATCACCAATATCTCCAACCGCAACCGCAACTGATTGAGCCATACATCTTTCTCCAGCTGAACCATAAGCAGCACCCATTAAACCATTTACTGCACCATCTAAATCACAATCTGGCATAACAACTAAATGGTTTTTTGCTCCACCCAAAGCTTGAACTCTTTTTTCATTTTTAGCTGAATTTTCATAAATATATTTTGCAATAGGAGTAGATCCTACGAAACTAACAGCTTTGATATCTTTGTTTTCCAAAATTGCATCAACAGCTTCTTTATCTCCATTTATTACGTTAAATACTCCTTCTGGAAGACCCGCCTCAGAAAGTAGTTCTGCTAATCTTATTGCGCAAGAAGGGTCTTTTTCAGATGGTTTAAGAATAAAAGTGTTTCCACAAGCTATTGCTATTGGAAACATCCACATTGGTACCATAGCAGGAAAATTAAAAGGTGTAATACCTGCAACAACTCCTAATGGTTGTCTGATTGACCAACTATCAACATTGGTTCCAACATTTTCTGAAAACTCACCTTTTAATAAATGTGGTATTCCACAAGCAAATTCTACCACCTCAAGTCCTCTAGTTAAAGAGCCTCTTGCATCTTCATAAACTTTTCCATGTTCTGAAACTATTAACTTCGTTAATTCATCAGAATTTTTTTCAATTAATTCTTTAAATTTAAATATTATTCTAGCTCTTTGTAGAGCAGGTTTTAAAGACCAAGTTTCAAATGCTTTTTTTGCTACCTCAACAGCACTGTCTAGATCAGATTTTGAAGCAAGTCTTACCTCTGACTCTTGTTCGCCAGTTGCTGGATTAAAAACTTTTCCTTTTTTATCTGAAGATCCCGGAATTATTTTACCGTTTACGAAGTGTTCTATTAATTTCATGAATACGGTGTTTTAGATCAAAAATATCGAATAGTCTATTTAAACATTAGCTGTTGCTAACATTTTTTTTATTTCAGCTATAGCTTTTGCTGGATTCAAGCCCTTAGGACATGCATTTGTACAATTTAATATTGTATGGCATCTATATAATTTTAATTCATCAGAAACTTTTTTTAATCTAGCTTTTCTCTCTTCATCTCTACTATCAATAATCCATCTATAAGCCTGTAGCAGAACTGCTGGACCTAAATATTTATCTCCATTCCACCAATAACTTGGGCAAGATGTAGAACAGCAAGCACACATAATACATTCGTAAGCACCATCAAGTTTTGCTCTATCTTCTTTAGACTGATAAATTTCTGTTGTCTGTTTTGTTGAGTTATTTTTTAACCAAGGTTCAATAGATTGATATTGTTTATATAAGCCATCTAAATCACCAATCAAATCTCTTTTAACTTTTAAATGAGGTAGAGGATAAATATCGATGTCACCATCTATCTCTGCATGAGGAGTTGTGCAAGCTAGTCCGTTTTTTCCTCCCATATTCATAGCACAAGAACCACAAACACCATGAGCACAAGACCTTCTATAGGCCAATGTAGGATCAATTTCGTTTTTAATTTTATTTAAAATATCCAGCACCTTAGATGGACAATTATCCATATCAACTTCGTATGTATCAATTCTAGTTGCCTTTTTTAACCTCTGAATTTTTAGGTAAGCTTAGCTGAACCATTAATATACTCGCTCTTGTGGTGGAAAATATTGAACTTCATTTGTTAAAGTTGATTTGTGTACTGCTCTGTAACTAATCTTTGTATTTTTTCCATCACACCAAGCAAGAGTATGTTGCATAAATTTTTCGTCATCTCTTTTTGGATAGTCATCTCTCGCGTGAGCACCTCTGCTCTCTTTTCTATGATATGCAGATTCTACAGTAGTTACTGCTTGTCTTATTAAATTATCAAATTCTAATGTTTCAACTAAATCAGTATTAAATACTAAAGACCTATCTTTAACTGAAATTGAGTCCATACCATCATAAGTTTTTTTAATCTCATCAACACCTTCTTTAAGATTTTTTTCTGTTCTAAAAACTGCACATTTCGACTGCATAGTTTTTTGCATTGAAAGTCTAAGTTCTGCAGTACTATTATTTCCTTGTGCATTTCTAAGTTTATCAAATCTATCTAAACATTTTTGTGTTTCTGACTCAGGAATTTCCTCATGAGGTGTTCCTGGCTTAACTAACTCAGCTGCTCTTTTTGCTGCTGCTCTTCCAAATACTACTAAATCAATTAAAGAATTAGAACCAAGTCTATTTGCTCCGTGAACAGAAACACATGCCGCTTCTCCTATAGCCATTGCAAATAATCTTGCTGCATCAGTAATTCCAGGAAGCCTGCTTTCAATAACCTCTTTATCTAAGTGACTTAGGTTCAAATGAACATGATCTTGATCTTTTCCAACACCTCTTCCCTCATTAATCTCTATAGACATGGATCTGCTAACAACATCTCTTGATGCTAAATCTTTTGCATTTGGAGCGTACCTTTCCATAAATCTTTCACCTTTAGAATTTGTAAGATAGCCCCCTTCTCCTCGCGCACCTTCTGTTATTAAAGTACCATGGCCGTAAATTCCTGTTGGATGAAATTGAACAAATTCCATATCCTGAAGCGGTAATCCAGCTCTTAAAACCATTGCATTACCATCACCTGTGCAAGTATGTGCTGATGTTGCTGAATAATAAACTTTACCATAACCACCTGTAGCAATAATTACTGTATGCGCTCTAAATCTATGAATTGTTCCATCATTCAAATTCCAAGCAATTAGGCCTTTACATTCTCCATTCTTCATCAACAAATCTAATGCAAAATATTCTATAAAAAATTCTGTATTATGCTTTAACGCTTGTCCATACAATGTGTGTAAAATAGCATGTCCTGTTCTATCGGCTGCTGCACAAGTTCTTTGAACTATTCCATTTCCATAATTTTTTGTCATTCCACCAAATGGTCTTTGATAAATTTTTCCCTCTTCAGTTCTACTAAATGGAACTCCATATTTCTCTAATTCTAAAACTGCTTTAGGAGCTTCTTTACATAGATATTCAATACTATCTTGATCACCTAACCAATCTGCACCTTTTACAGTATCATACATATGCCATCTCCAGTCATCTTCACCCATGTTACCGAGTGCAGCTGAAATACCACCTTGCGCAGCTGATGTATGACTTCTAGTTGGAAATACTTTTGAGATACAAGCTGTTTTTAAGCCAGCTTCGCTAAGCCCTACTGCTGCTCTTAAACCTGATCCACCTGCTCCAAGTACAACAACATCGTACTCATGGTCTATAATATTATATGCTTTCATGTATTTAAGTTTAAAATTACAATTATTGTAATTACTGGGATTGTTATAGCAAAAAAATTTAGGACTTTGTTTGCGGCATTTTTGGTTTTTTTATCGTTAATATAGTCTTCAAAAACCTCACTTATAGTTAAAGCTGAAAAAAAATAAGCAATAACTAAAAATAATCCAATTAAGAATTTAGATGGTTGCGTTGTTAAAAAATTCACTATTTCTAAATAACTTTTATCATAAATATTCACTAAATTTATAATAAACCAAAGCATTAAAGGTAATAAGATTGCGGAACTAATTTTTAAGAATAACCATTTTTTTGTTACTGGCAGCATTATATTAATCCTCTGCCAATTGTATAAATTAAGATGGTTAAAATAATCGAACCAAAAATAACTAGCAAACCTGTAATTCTTGTTGTTTGTAATTCAAATCCATAGCCCAAATCCATAAACAAGTGTCTTACTTCACTTAACATTTGAAAACTAAATGACCAGGTTATTCCAATTAAAATAAATTTACCTAAAAAGGTTTCTAAAAAAATTTTTATAATTTGATAATTACTTTCTCCTAGAAGCATTAATGCAAACCAAATACAAATTAATGTAATTGCAAAAAAATTAATTATTCCTGTAATTCTATGTGAAATAGATACTAATGAAGAAATATGCCATTTATAAATCTGTATATGTGGTGATAAAGGTCTGTTTTCCATATTTTATTTTGAATTAATAATTGTTTCAGCAATTTCAACTGAATTTAGAGCTGCACCTCTTAATAAATTATCTGATACTATCCATAAATTAATAGAATTCTCTTTTGTTTTATCTTCTCTAATTCTTGAAATATAAGTCTCGTCTTTTCCTGTGGCTTCTAGTGGCGTGCTATAACCTCCATTTTCTCTTTTATCAATAACCTCACAACCATCTGCTTTACTTAAAACATCTCTCACTTTTTCTAAAGTATATGGTTTTTCAAATTCTATATTTACAGACTCCGAATGAGATACTAAAACAGGAATTCTTACACATGTAGCTGTAAGTTCAATTGAATCATCTAAGATTTTTTTTGTTTCATTTGTCATTTTTAATTCTTCTTTTGTATATCCATCATCAGCAAAAACATCGATATGTGGAATAACATTAAAAGCGATTTGTTTAGTAAAATTTTTTGACTCTATTTTTTTTCCATCTAAATATTGTTTAGTTTGATCAATTAATTCGTCCATTGGACTTTTGCCACCACCTGAAACAGATTGGTAAGTTGAAACTACAACTCTTTTAATTTTAAATAAATTATGTAGTGGTTTAAGTGCTATAACAAGTTGTGCTGTAGAACAATTTGGATTGGCAATAATATTTTTTTTCATATTTTTAATTTCGGCTGCATTCACTTGTGGAACGATCAATGGAACATCAGGATCCATCCTAAAAAAACTTGAATTATCTATTACAATTGTGTGCTTGGCAGCCTTTTCTGCAAATTTTTCAGCAATTTTTCCTCCTGCTGCAAAAAAAGTTATATCTGCTTTTGAAAAATCATATGTCTCTAAATTTTCAATAACATACTCTTTATCTCTAAAAGAGATTTTTTTTCCTGCACTTTTTTCTGAGGCAACTAAATATAGATTATCAAACTTAAAGTTTTTTTTATCAAATACTTCAAGAGTTTTTCTCCCAACATTTCCTGTTGCACCTACTATAGCTATGTTCATTTTAAAGTTGTTATACTAAATAAAAGGTAAATCGCAAACTTTACCACTGCAAATATCACCATTTATGCTTGCTTTTACGTTCTGGTCTATATTCCAATGCGATTTTTTCATCATAGCAATACCAATTACTTTTTTAAAATGAGGCGAATAACAGGCTGACCTTAATTCCCCAATGATTTTGTTATTATCATCAGCCAGATCTAAAGATCCTGTTAAACTTATTTTGTCCAAATCTAACTTAACACCCATTAATTTTCTTTTTATACCTTCAGATTTTATTTTCTTTAATTTTTCTTTTCCTAAAAAAATAACATCACTATCTATGTTGACATATTTATCAAAACCACATTCATAAGGATTATCTCCGTTATCCATATCATTGCCATGAGATAACAGTCCACTTTCGATTCGTTCTATTAAATTAGGACACCCTGGTTTAATATTAAATTCTTTTCCAATTTCAAATAAATGATCATATAGTTTTAAGCCTGCTTCAGTATTTTGAACATATACTTCATAACCTCCTTGTTTAGACCATCCAGATTGTGCGATAAGGTGTTTTGCACCTCCAAATTCAAAATAATCAAAACCAAAAAATTTTAATTTTGTGATCTGTTCTCCAAATACTTTTTCCATCAATTGAAATGATTTTGGACCTTGTACAGCCATGATATCAACTTTTGGCTCTATGATTTTAACATCAAATTTATTTCCAATTGCTAATCCTTTTGCAAATAATATTACGTCCGTATCTGCAATAGAAATCCACCATTTATTTTCATTAATTCTTAAAACAACTGGATCATTAATTAATCCAGCATTATCATCTATAATCGGACAATAATAACATCTTCCATCTTTAGATTTTGATAAATCTCTACAAGTCATTAGCTGAACTAATTTTGCAGAATCTTTTCCTGAAATTTCTACCTGTCTTTCAGCTGCTACATCCCAAATTTGAACATGCTCTTTTAAATGATGATAAGAATCTTCAATTGAACCAAAGGCAGCTGGAAGCAACATATGGTTATAAATTGTATAAGCTGTAACACCCTGTTCCTCAATTCGAGAAGTATATGGTGTACCTCTAAGTCTTCTTGATTTTGCAATTAAAAAGTTTTTCATTTTTTCAAAAATTCTAAAACTTTGTCTCTCATTTCAAATGCTTTTTCAATCATAATCATATGGCCACAACCCTCAATTATGTGTGTGGATGAGTTATTAATTAGACTAGAAAATTTTTTTCCAGCTTCTAGATTTACCATCTTATCTAGAGAGCCAAAAATAAACATTGATGGAAATTCTATTAATTTAGCAGCTTCAGAACCATTTTTGTAATTGTTACATGCAACAAGGTCCACCGCCAGTATGTCTCTTATGTCTCGAGGTGATTGTATTATTTTTTCTACTGGGTTACCTCCAATAAATCTTTTTGAACCTTCATAACCCCACTTCATCATTAATTTAACAGCATCAGAGTCCCCATTTTTTGCTAGATCAATTAGATCTGGATGAACTGGCATCTTATTTGACCCTCCGATAAAAACTAACTTTTTTAATCTATTTTTATATTTATGAGCATATTCAAGTATCTCCAAGCAACCTTGAGAATGACCAATTAAAATTAGATTATTTAAATTAAGTTTATTAAAAACCTGTTCCAACCAATCAGCTATTTTTTCAATACTATCTAAGCAAGGGCCATCAGAATTACCATGCCCAGGTAAATCAATAGATAATACGTTAAAATTATTATTTGAAAAAAACTGTTCAGTTAGAGACCAAACAATATGTGAAAGACCACTTCCATGAAGAAATACTATTGTTTCTTTATTTTGATCAATACCCTGTCCTGCATCAGACGCATAAACATTTTTATTTTCCAATTGAAAATTCAAAAATTACCTAAACTTGTTTTCTTAATTCAAACTTTTGTATTTTTCCTGTCGAAGTTTTTGGCAAATCACAGAACACAACCTTTTTAGGAACTTTAAATCCCGCTAAAGTTTCTTTACAAAAATCAATTAATTCTTTTTCTGATACCGGCTTATCTTTAACCATTTCAATAAATGCACAAGGAACTTCTCCCCATTTTTCATCTGGTTTTGCAACAACTGCAGCAATAGAAACTGATGGATGTTTAGAAAGTGTATTTTCTATTTCAATTGAAGAAATATTTTCTCCTCCAGAAATAATTATATCTTTTGATCTATCTTGTATTTTTACATACCCATCAGGATGCATTACAGCTAAATCACCACTATGAAACCATCCATCTTTCATGGCTTTATCAGTAGCATCTTTGTCTTTAAAGTAACCTTTCATTACGACATTCCCTCTAATCATAATTTCACCAATTGTTTTTCCATCTTTAGGAACTTCTTTCATTGTTTCTGGATCCAAAACAACGACACCTTCAGTATTTGGATATCTCACACCTTGCCTAGCCTTAATTTCATTTTGTTTTTCCTCATCGAAATTGTTCCATTCATCATTCCACGCACACTGAGTAACATGTCCATAAGTTTCCGTTAAACCGTATACATGCATAACTTCAAAACCTAATGCTCTCATTTTTTTGAAAATTATACTTGGTGGTGGCGCTCCAGCAGTCAAAACATAAACTTTTTGTTTTAATTTTTTTTTGTCACTTTCAGGAGCTCCTGTAATCATATTTAATACTATTGGGGCACCGCCAAAATGAGTTACTTCATATTTATCGATTAATTCAAAAATTTTTTTTATATCAATATTTCTTAAACAAATTGTCCTTCCGTTTAACATTGGAACTGTCCATGGATAACACCAACCATTACAATGAAACATTGGAACCACTGTTAAAAAATTTAATCTATTTGGCATGTTCCAAGCTACCGAACTTCCTGTAGACATTAAATATGCACCTCTATGATGATAAACTACTCCTTTGGGATTTCCTGTAGTACCTGATGTATAGCTTAATGATATTGCTTGCCATTCATCCTCTGGCATTTGCCAATCGAAATTTTCATCACCTGTATTTAAAAAACTTTCATATTCTAAATCGCCAATTTTTTCTAATTTCGATTGATCAGCATTTTTATCATCTATATCAATTATTATAATTTTTTTATTTAAAGTTTTTAATGCTTTCTTAACTTCTCCATGTAATTGTCTATCAACTACTAGTACCTTTGCATCACTGTGATCTAAAATATATGAAATTGTATTTGCATCTAATCTTATATTAATAGTATTTAATACTGCACCTGCCATGGGTACTGAGTAATGTCCTTCGAAAATCTCTGGTGTATTAAAGGCTAAGAATGAGACAGTGTCTCCTTTTTTAATTCCAATTTTTGACAGTGCACTAGCAAATTTTACAGCTCTTTTGTAAACTTCATTCCAAGTATATTTCCTATCTTCATAAATTATAGCTTCATAATTTGGATAAATTTCCCTTGCTCTTTTAAGAAACGTTAATGGGGTAAGTGGTACGTAGTTAGCTTTATTTTTATCTAAATTTGTCTCGTAATGATTCATTATTAATTAAACTTAAAATTCATTATATTAGAACTTCCAGAAATAGCAGATTTGTAATGATACTCAGCTCTAGGCAATACCTTATCAAAATAAAATTTTGCTGTATTTATTTTATCACTATAAAATTCTTTATTTTTTTCAAAATCACTAAAACTTACATCTAAAATTTTGATCCAAGCATAAGCAATTGAAACATATCCCAGACTTCTCAAATAATCATTTGCTGCAGCACTAACATCGTCCTTTTCGATTTTATGTTTATCCTTAATCCAGTCGGTAAACTTAGATAAAATATCTAAATAATGATTTAATTCTTTTGAAAATGTTTTTACTTTTTCATTTTTACTATCACATTCAGATTTAATCATATCTAAAAACTTATTAATAACATCGCCATTTTTATTTGATAATTTTCTAAATACTAAATCTGCTGCCTGAACAGAATTTGTTCCTTCATAGATTGGGGTAATACGATTATCTCTATATAATTGCTCTATTCCTTGGTCTTTAGTGTATCCATATCCACCATGTATTTGCATCGCGTCGTTCGTAATTTCCATAGCTAAATCTGTAAATAATGACTTAACAACTGGTGTCATCAATGAAACATAATCCAAAGCTTCTTGTTTAATCTTTTCATCAGGATGATAAAGACTCACCTCAGTTTGTTGTGATAACCAAAAACATAAAGCTCTTTCTCCTTCAATAATTGACTTCATATTAAGTAAAGATCTTCTAATATCCGCATGATCTATTATAAAGTCTGCACCATTTGTAGATTTTGAATTATTTGTTTTTCCTTGCTTTCTCTCTTTTGCATAAGCAAGTGAGTTCTGATACGCAATTTCAGAAATTCCTAAACCTTGAATGCCTACCACTATTCTCTCAAGGTTCATCATAGTAAACATAGCACTAAGACCTTTATCTTTGTTACCAATCATATAACCAGTTGCTTCATCAAAATTTAACACACATGTTGCTGAACCCTTTATTCCCATTTTACTCTCTATAGATCCTGTTGAAATTCCATTTCTTTGACCAACACTACCATCTTCATTTACAATAAATTTTGGTACTAAAAATAAACTAATTCCTTTAGTGCCCGCAGGAGAGTCCGTTGATCTTGCTAAAACTAAATGAATAATATTTTCAGTTAAGTCATGATCACCAGAAGTTATAAAAATCTTTTGACCACTAATTTTATAGGTGTCATCAGATTGTTTGACGGCTTTGGTTTTTAACAAACCTAAGTCTGTACCACAGACTGGTTCTGTTAAACACATAGTGCCACTCCATTTACCTTCGACGATCTTTGGTAAATATTTATCTTTAATTTCATCTGAAGCATGATGATTAATACAATTATAGGCACCAATACTAAGTTCACTATATAATTTAAATGACAAACTGGCTGAAGAAAGCATTTCATCAAAGAACGCGCTTACTGTTTTTGGCATTCCTTGGCCTCCATATTTGGGGTCACAAGACAATGACGTCCAACCATCTTCAATGTATTTCTGATATGCTTCTTTGTAACCCGGTGGTGTTCTGACAACACCATTTTCTAAAATTGCTGGATTTTCGTCACCTGCTTTAGCAAGAGGTAAAATTAAATTTTGATTTATTTTAGCTGCTTCTTCTAAAATATCTTTAACAAGATCTGCACTCACCTCATTATATTTTTCAAGCTCATTATAATTCTTATTATCTCTTAATTTTTCAAAGAGAAACATCATGTCTTTTACTGGTGCGGTGTAACTTGGCATATTTAAAGCTTAGAATAATTCTGATTTTATTGCAATTTTGAAATTATCGCATCACCCATTGCTGACGTGGAAGTCTCTTTCATACCCTCTGACATTATATCTTTAGTTCTTAACCCATCATTTAAAACATCTTGAACTGCTTTTTCTAAAATATCTGCTTCTTTATCAAGATCTAAAGAATATCTTAGTGCCATAGCAAAGCTCAAAATAGAAGCAATTGGATTTGCTATCCCTTTACCAGCTATATCTGGAGCTGACCCGTGTATAGGCTCGTACATCGCTCTCATCTCACCATCTTTATTTTTTGCGCCTAAAGATGCTGATGGTAAAAGACCTAAAGATCCCGTTAACATTGAAGCTTGGTCTGACAACATATCTCCAAACAAATTATCTGTTACAATTACATCAAATTGTTTTGGGTTTCTTAAAAGCTGCATAGCACAATTGTCTGCTAACATATGACTTAATTCTACATCTTTGTATTCTTTTTCATGAAGTTCTTGGACTTCTTCTTTCCACAATTGTCCTGCTTCCATCACATTTGATTTTTCACATGAAGTAACCTTGTTTGATCTTTTTCTAGCTAAATCAAAAGCGATCCTAGCTACTCTAGTAATTTCACTAGTCGTGTAAGTGTGTGTATTAATTCCTTTTCTTTCTCCATTTTCAATTGGCTTAATTCCTCTAGGTTCACCAAAATATATACCACCCGTTAACTCTCTTACTATCATTATATCTAGTCCTGAAACTATTTCTGGCTTTAGGGTTGAAGCATCGACTAATTGTTTAAAACAAATTGCAGGCCTTAAGTTAGCAAAAAGCTTTAATTCTTTTCTGAGTTTTAATAATGCTCTTTCTGGTTTTTTGGAAAATTCTAGGTTATCCCATGTAGGACCACCAACTGCTCCAAGCATAATTACTTCACTTTCTAGTGCTTTGTAAAAAACCTCATCAGTGATTGGGGTACCGTGTTTATCATAAGAACAACCACCAACTAGCTCCTGATCAATTTCAAAATCTAAAGATTTTTTATCATTAAACCAGTTAATAATTTTTTTTACCTCAGCTATTACCTCTGGACCAATACCATCACCAGGAAGTAAAAGTATTTTTCTTTTTTTTACTTTAATCATTAAATACCCAAGGCTTTTCGTTTTTTAAATTTGTTTCAAACTTTTCTATTTTTTCTGATTTTTTTAGTGATAAAGCGATATCATCAAGCCCTTCTAACAAACATTTTTTCTTAAATGGATCAACTTCAAATTTTAGCTCATTATTTCCATAAACTATTTTTTCCTCTTGCAAATCAATAGAAATTTCTTCTTGTCTATTTGCGTATTCAGATAGCTCTTTTATTTTTTCTTCTTCAAGGATTATAGGCAAAATTCCATTTTTAAAACAATTACTAAAAAAAATATCTGCATAACTTGAACTTATTACACAAGTAATTCCAAAATCTAATAAAGCCCAAGGAGCATGTTCTCTTGATGAACCACATCCAAAGTTTTTTCCAGCAATTAAAATTTTAGATTGATTAAATGGATCTTTGTTTAACACAAAATCATTTATTTCTTTGCCTTGATCATCATATCTCATTTCAAAAAACAAATTTTTTCCAAGACCGGTTCTTTTGATAGTTTTTAAAAACTGTTTTGGAATTATCATATCTGTATCAATATTTACAATTGGTAAATAAGCTGGGATACTTTTTAATTTATTAAATTTTTGCATTTAATTTTGATACTTTCTGACATCATCTAAATTACCTGAAATTGCAGCTGCTGCAGCCATTCCTGGACTAACTAGATGGGTTCTACCACCTCTACCTTGTCTTCCCTCAAAATTTCTATTTGATGTAGAGGCGCATCTTTCTTCTGGCTTTAATTTATCGGCATTCATCGCTAAACACATAGAGCAACCTGGTTCTCTCCATTCAAACCCTGAGCTAACAAAAATTTTATCTAGTCCTTCTTGCTCTGCTTGTTCTTTAACTAAGCCTGAGCCTGGAACTACTATAGCATTAACATGCGATGATACTTTTTTATCTTTTACGATTTTTGCTGCTTCTCTCAAATCCTCTATTCTGCCATTAGTACAACTACCAATAAATACTTTATCTATTTTTATATCTGTGGCTGCCATGTCAGGTTTTAAACCCATATACTTTAAAGCTCTTTCAATTGAATTTTTTTTATCTTCATCAGTCTCATTATTTGGATTTGGAACTTTTCCATCAATTGTTATTACATCTTGTGGTGACGTACCCCATGTAATCATAGGTAAAATTTCATTTGCATTAAGGCTAATTTCTTTATCAAAACTAGCATCAGAGTCTGTTTTTAAAGTTTCCCAATAGTTCAAAGCTTTATCCCAATTTTCACTTTTTGGTGACATTGGTTTTCCTTTTAAATATTCAAAAATTTTTTCATCTGGTGCAATTAATCCTGCTCTTGCACCACCTTCAATTGTCATATTGCAAATAGTCATTCTTTGCTCAACACTTAAAGATCTTATTAAATCTCCAGCATATTCCACAACAGATCCTGTTCCACCTGCTGTACCTATTTTTCCAATTATTTGAAGTATTACATCTTTAGAAGTAACTCCTAAAGGAAGTTCACCATTAACATTAATTCTAAAATTTTTAGCTTTCTTCTGAACTAGTGTTTGGGTTGCTAAAACATGTTCAACTTCTGAAGTTCCTATTCCAAATGCTAAAGCACCAAATGCTCCATGCGTTGCGGTATGACTGTCTCCACAAACAATAACTGTACCTGGTTGAGTAAAACCTTGTTCAGGTCCTATGATATGAACGATACCTTGCCTCTTATCATCCATACCAAATAACTGAACACCGAATTCTTTACAATTTGCCTCTAAAGTATCTACTTGAATTTTTGACTCTTCATCTGAAATACCTTTTGATCTGTCAGTTGTTGGAACATTATGATCTGCAACTGCTAAAGTTAAATTTGGGTGTCTAACTTTTCTATTAGAATTTCTTAATCCTTCAAAAGCTTGGGGGCTTGTCACCTCATGAATTAAATGTCTATCTACAAAAAGTAAAGATGTGCCATCATCTTGTTGATCAACTAGATGATCGTTCCAAATTTTATCGTATAATGTTGTAGACATTGAAAAAAAAATTATTTTTTTTCTGTAGAGCTTTCTGATTTTTGTTCTTCTTTAGGAGCCTCTGCTGCTGGAGCCGCCTCTTCTTTAGGTGCTGCTTCTGCTTTAGGAGCCTCTTCTTTAGTTGCTTCAACTGCAGGAGCTACATTTTCCTCTGTAACTGTCTCTGGTTTTGCCTCGATATCAATACCAATTTTTTTTCTAATTTTTTCTGCAATCCTTGCTGATTTACCAGTTCTGTCTCTTAGATAATAAAGTTTTGCTCTTCTTACTTTACCTGATCTAATAACCTTAATTGAATCAATTAAAGTTCCAAATAAAGGAAAAGTTCTCTCAACACCCTCTCCAAATGAAATTTTTCTAACCGTAAAAGATGAGTTTAAGTCTCTGCTTTTTTTAGCAATACATACTCCCTCAAAATATTGAATTCTTTCTTTTTTACCCTCGGTAATTCTCACACCAACCTTAACAACATCTCCAGGATAAAATTCTGGAATTTTTTTCTCTGAAAGAATTTTGTTAACGTTATGCTGGTTTATTTCTTCAATTGTTTTCATGTTAATATTTATCAAGTTAATTCTTCTTATATTTTTCCCATAAATCTGGTCTTCGGTCGCGTGTTATAGCCTCAGATTGAGATAAACGCCAGTGTTTAATTTTATTATGATCACCTGATAATAGTACGTCTGGCACAGCTTTTTCCTCCCAAATTTGAGGTTTTGTATACTGAGGGTACTCTAGAAGACCATTTTCAAAGGTTTCATCTAATTTAGAGTTTTCATTTCCTAATACACCTGGCAGCAATCTTAAAATACTATCTATTACTACATATGCTGCTGACTCCCCGCCTGACAAAACATAATCTCCAATACTAATTTCCTCAATATTTCTTGTTGAAAGTATTCTTTCGTCCACACCTTCAAAATGACCACAAATTAAAGACAGAGATTTTTCATTAGCTAGCTCTTTTGCTAAATTTTGATCAAATTTTTTTCCTTTTGGTGATAAGTATAAAATTCTCTCACTCTCATTTTTGTTTTCATCTAAAGACTTTGCGAGAACATCTGCTTTTAACAACATCCCTGAACCACCCCCATAAGGTGTATCATCTACTGTTTTATGTTTGTCGTCAGCTGCATCTCTTATGTTTACAACTTTAAGTTTCCATAAATTATTTGATAAAGCTTTTCCATAAAGTCCTTTAGATAAAGGACCAGGAAAAACCTCTGGATAAAGTGTAAACACTTGAGCTTGCCACATAAATAATCTTTAAATTATTTTTTTTCCTCTGCTGGAGCTTCTTCCTTAGGAGCTTCTGCTGCTGGAGCTGCTTCTGCTTTAGGAGCTTCTTCCTTAGGAGCTTCTTTATTATCCTCTTCTTTTTTATTTCTCTCTTTTTTTGGCACTGCTTTATTTGGATTATTTCCATTTGCAGGCATAGGCATTAGTTCGTTCAATATTTAATTCTCTCAGCTTCTAGACCCACTCTTTCTTTTTTCTCTTTTGGTAATAGAGGATTAAAGAAACCAACCTTTTCTATAAATCTTCCATCTCTTGCAAAACGACTGTCGGCAACAACAACTTTATAAACAGGACGTTTTTTTGTTCCACCTCTTGATAATCTTAATTTTAACATTTCTTCTCCTTTTTACTTTAATTGGTTAAATAGCTCTGGCGGTATACCTTTATCAGACATACCTTTCAGATTTCCTTTTGACATCTTTTTCATCATTTCAGACATCATTTTAAATTGCTTAAGCAATTTATTGATAGTGGCCGGATCTGTGCCAGAGCCATTAGCAATTCTTTTTTTTCTAGAACCATCTATTATTTTTGGGTTCTCTCTTTCTTTTTTTGTCATTGATAAAATAACAGCTTCATTTTTAGTAATTATACTTTCATCAATTCCCGCTGAATCCATTTGAGATTTAATTTTAGAAACTCCTGGCATAAAAGACATAATTCCCTCAATGCCACCCATTTTTTTCATTTGTCTTAATTGAGATAAATAATCTTCCATAGAGAATTGACCTTTTTTTAAATTTTCCTCTGCTTTTTTAAGATTTTCTTCTCCTAAATCTTGAGCCGCCTTTTCTACAAGGGATACGATATCCCCCATACCAAGTATTCTGTTTGCAATTCTATCTGGATGGAATACTTCAAGATTATCTATTTTTTCTCCTATCCCTAAAAATTTAATTGGAACGTTTGAAACATATTTCATACTCACTGCGGCTCCACCTCTTGCATCACCATCAGCCCTAGTTAAAATAATTCCAGATAAATTAACTGTATTTTTAAATTCTTTTGCCACTGAGGCTGCAACTTGACCTGTTAAAGAGTCTGCAACTAAGAAAGTTTCTGTTGGATTAATGACAGCTTCAATTTGCTTAATCTCACTCATCATTTGTAAATCGATTTGAGTTCTACCAGCAGTATCAAATAAAATTATTTCAGCTCCATTTAAATTAGCGGCACTTATTGCTCTTCTACAAATATCAGCAGGTTGCTGACCTTCTATAATAGGTAAAGTTAAAATATTATTTTGTTCTCCTAAAGATCTAAGTTGTTCTTGTGCAGCTGGTCTGTAAATATCTAGACTGACCATCATTACTTTTTTCTTTTTATTATTTTCTAAAAATTTTGCTAATTTTGCTGTTGTTGTTGTTTTTCCAGAACCTTGTAACCCAACTAACATCATTGGCACAGGCGGTACTGCGTTTAAGTTTATCTCATTATTTGTTGCACCTAATAAGTCTACAAGCTCATCATAAACAATTTTAACAACCATATCCCCAGGAGAGGTAGACCTTATTATCTCTTGGCCTAATGCTTTTGGCTTAACTTTTTCAATAAAATCTTTTGCAACATCCAAAGAGACATCTGCTTCAAGTAAGGCTTGCCTAATGCCTCTTAAACCTTCATCTACTTGAGCTTCATCAAGTGAAGGTGCCTTTTTCAGAGAAGAAAAAATTTCTTCAAATTTATTTGTTAAATTTTCAAACATATTTATTACGCATAGCAGTAACGCACTAGTGGGCGAACCCTCGCTGACTAGTGTCGATCTCTTTGTTTCCAAAGACACCGCAAAGTTAATGTTTTTGCGGAAACGGCAACAACCTATAATAGAGGTTCAAAAAGTCAATAAATAAGTTAAATATCTATATATGGATATTAAAGCTTTTAAAATGGACGGTTTAGGTAATGATTTTGTCATCATAGATAATAGGCAAACAATTACAAATTTGACGAAAGAGCAAATAATAAAGATTTGTGACAGAAAATTTATTGGTTGTGACCAACTAATATTGATTAAAAAAAATGATATTTCAGATGCTTCACTAGAATTTTATAATTCAGATGGAGGAATGTCTGGTGCGTGTGGAAATGGTACGCGATGTATTGCTGATTTATTAGGCAAAGAAAATAACAAAAAAGAAATTGTCCTAACAACTTTATCTGGCAAATTAAAATCAAATATTGTTGGAGAAAAAATGGTTTCTACAGAAATAGGTGTTGCAAAAACAAAATGGGATGAGATTCCATTGTCTAAAGAATTAAATACGAATAATTTAGGAATTAAAATTAATGACAAAAATAATAACGAATTTTCTGGCGGAACTGCTGTAAATGTTGGAAACCCACATGTAGTTTTTTTTGTTGATAATAACGAAAATTTTGAAATTGAAAAAATTGGACCAAAAATCGAAACCCACTCTCTATTTCCAGAAAAATGTAATGTTACTTTAGCAACTGTTGTTAACAAAGAATTGATAAAAGTTAGAGTGTGGGAAAGAGGAGCTGGACTTACCAAAGCTTGTGGAACTGCAGCTTGCGCAACAGCTTTTGCCGCAAAACAAAACGGACTGGTAAATGATAAAGTTGATATTGAATTTTCTACAGGTAGATTGACAATTTCAATTGATGAAAACAATAGTATTCATATGAAAGGACCAGTTTCAGATATTGAGGAGATAAATTTTAAAATTTAATGGGAATTTTTGAAAAATTTAAATCAGGTTTTAAAAAAAGTGCCTCAGCTTTTACAACGGGTTTAAGAGATATAGTTGTAAAAAAAGAGATTGATGACAAAACATTAGACAAAATTGAAGATTACTTAATTCAATCCGATGTTGGTATTGTTTCTGCTTCAGAAATAAGAGAAATAATTTCTCAAACAAAAATTGATCCCAATAAAGATTTAACCGACGAAATAAATAATATTTTAAAAAATTATATTATTTCAATTATGAAACCTTTAGAAAATATTGAATTCTTCAAAAAAAAAGAAAAATTAAATGCAACATTAATTTCAGGTGTCAATGGTGTTGGAAAGACAACTACTATTGGAAAAATAAGCAAAATATTAAAGGGTAATGGAAACAAAGTAATGCTAGCTGCATCAGATACTTTTAGAGCAGCAGCTATAGAACAACTAGAAAATTGGGCAAACAAAGTTGATGTTCAAATTACAAAATCATCTCAAGGTTCTGATCCTGCATCAGTTGCTTACAAGGCTATTGAAGAAGCATTAAACAATAATTTTAACCAAGTTTTAATTGATACAGCTGGAAGACTACAAAATAAAAAAAATTTGATGGAAGAATATAAAAAAATTGCAAACGTTACTAAAAAAATTGATCCTGATGCTCCACATGATGTTATTTTAGTTTTGGATGCAACTTCTGGCCAAAATGTAATTAATCAAGTTGAAGAATTTAATAAAATTATTCCAATAACTGGTCTTATTATGACAAAATTAGATGGCACAGCAAAAGGAGGTATTCTTTTAGCTGTTGCTAAAAAATATAAACTACCAATTATTGCACTTGGATTAGGTGAAAAAGAAGATGATTTACAAATTTTTGAGGCCGAAAAATTCGCAGAGGCATTTACTCAAATTAATTAATTAAGGTACTGGAAATTAAAGGTTTATAAAAACTACATTTGTAGTGTTCTTTAAATTCATAATGTCCACAATTTTTAGCTATCGAAGAAATAATAAAATCAAATTTTCCATTTATAGGATAAAGCTCTAACTTTTTTTCAACAATATCAAATTTAAAATTAGCTTTTAGACTTTTTACAGCACTAATCATCACCAGAGTTTTGTTATCTTTTAAAAGATAATATGCAAAATCATCTGGAAAAACTGGGAAATCATACTCTTGCAAAAAATATTTTGCTGTTTTGGGAAACCATTCATAAGAAATTAATGGCAAAGACTCTTTCGTTTTGTAGTTATAAATATAAAGATCTTTTGGAAAATCATTAATATAATTTGAATTTTCTCCTCGAGCTAAGACAGCTTTTTCACGAGTTTTAAAATATAATGCAAAATTTTCATCGTGCGAATTCATTTGATCAATATGAAAAAGGCTGTCTACAGATGCTAAATTTTCTTTGGCATTTGATAAATTATTTAAAGAAAAAAGAACAATAAAAAATAAGAAAAAATTTTTCATAAATTAACTTAAAAAAAAAATTTGAATTATCTTTGTTTAGATTATGGCTTAATTTAAACTATCAACAAACGATTTAAGAGCTAATACAAGTTTATCATCATATTCCATCATATGATCGTCATATTTTGTAATCTTTTAAAATTAAACCTACTGGAATATATGGATAAAAATTTTTCGCAGCCTCTATCATTGATGTGAAGGGCGTTTCTAATATTAATCCTGCAAAATTTTTATTCTGAGTAATTTCAGTGGCAATGCCAGTTCCTAATGACTCTCCATAAATAATTATATCTTCTTCATTTAGACCTTTTTCTTTAAGCCAGTTTATTGCACTAGCACCATCTGTATAAAGACCCTCCTCACTTGGTTTTCCTTTATTGCCGCTAAACCCTCTCCATGCAATAATTAAAAAATTAACATCCATGTCTTTAAAATGATTTAACTTATGGATTCTGTTTTCAAGTGTCCCTGCATTTCCGTGAAAATAAACTATTGTTTTATAACTTTTTAAATTTTTATTATGAAACCAGCCTAAAAGATTAATATTATCAGTTGTTTTGATGGTAACTTTTTCAATGTTAACTTCTAAATTATCTCCAGAATAATTATTCTCATCAGGATGATACATTAAATTTCTTTGAAAAAAGAATAAGAAAATTAATATAATTAAGTAAATTGCAACAATACCAATAAATAATTCCAAAAAAAAATTCCTACGTTTTATTTTCATATTTTTTTCTATTTAATATTAAAAAAAATATATAAGAAATAATACTTAAGATTAAGAAAACTGAAAAAGCTGATTTAAAAGCAAATATTTCTGTGTGACCCATCCCTTTAACAATATCTATCACTAAGCCCATTAGCCATTGCATTATGAATGTTCCTGCAAATATTAATAAATTGAATGAAGTTAGTGCTTTACCAGCAGAATAACCTGAAAAAGAAAGGCCCACAGCTGGCTGTGTAACTGATAAAAAAATTGAACTTAAAATAAATAAAGTTATGTAAAAAGCCCCTGCTTTTGGACCTAATAAAATTATCACTAACATTACAGAAAAACTAATTGGCAAACCTAATTTAAGTATTCTTTTAGCGCTAAACCCTATTCCTGAAATTTTTGGTAAAAAATAACCCCATAAAAAAAAGGATACCAACATAGTTATATTGATCCAAAATAATCCTGTAGCGCTTTGTAGTGGTGTATAACCAGCAACTCTAGTCATCCATGGTCCTGCCCATAAAGTTTGTATAGCCATTAAGCCCCCATAATTAAATAAACCCATTGGAATTACACTTATAAAAAATCTATTTTTCCAAACTTCAGATAAAGTTCCAGTATTGCTTGGCTCTTCTGACTCTTTATTTTTAGTTAAATTCCATTTTGGAATGAAAACTAACATTAAAAAAATACTAATTAAAATTAAGATAGCGATGCCGCCAAATATCCATCTCCATCCGAGACTAGGCAATAAAAGTTGCACAGGCAATGTAGATGACAAAAAACCTAATGATGCAATCATTAGCATCCATGAGTTTGCTCTTTGTTGTTGATTTTCTGCATACCATATTCTGTAACCAGTTAATGGAGCCATTAAACAAGCACTAACACCTATGCCGATTAGAATTCGCGAAACTAACAATCCAGAAAAACTTTCAGCTAAAGCAAATGATCCTGTTCCAACTAATGCAATTAATAAAAAAGAAGAGACAATTTTTTTTGGTCCATATTTATCTAACAAATATCCAAGAGGTATTTGCATACAAGCAAAACCCAAGAAATAACCCCCAGCTAACAATCCTAAATCGGCTGCTAACAAATTAAATTCTGAGGTTAATACGGGGGAAAGCGTTGCAGTAATTGCACGCAACAAACATGATAAAAAATAACCAAATGCAAATACAAAAAAAACAACAATAGCCTGTTTTTTTGGTAAAATATAATTTTCCATTAATTAAAAGTTTAAAGATATATCTCTATGAACTGAATTACACCTTGCAACAAATTTAGCTTGTTCTTTAGTTAATCTGTTTTGAAGTCTTAGACCAATATTATGTTTGATAACATCATTATATTTAATTAATTCAGGCATCAAATTCTTATTAGCATCATCTCTCCATGAAACTTCTAAATTGAAAAGATTGAAAGTTTCTGAACTTACTTCAGTTAATTTTTGCTCATCTACCTCATCATTATCTATAACAGATATTAGGTCATCTAATTTATTTGCAAATTCTTCGGTTCCAGAAATTTCTCCTAGTTTTTCAAAAAGATTATCAATTACTGATATTGAGTTTTCGTAATTTTTATTATCAATATTATATTTTAATTCTTTTATTTCTGATGAAAGTTCTTTTAATTTTTCATTATCATTTATAAACATTACTATTTGATCCAGAGTTTCATAAGCTTCATCAACATTTTTTCTATACCTTTTTGTTCTTGTGTTTTTTGCTTTGTGCAGTATTTCAAACTCTCCATTTTTAGCTTTCCAACTTTCAGGAACTTTATCTTGAAGTTCTTTAATTTCTAGCTCGTAATTCTCGATCTTTAATTCTAATTTATTTTTATTTGATAAGTTATCATCATCTAAATTTCTAATTTCAGCTTTTGTTTTTTTAATTTTCTGGTCTATTTTTCTAATTTTTTTCTCAATTTTTCTTACATTGAAATGCAAGTCCCTATAATCTTTTGTGAATAATTCATATTCTTCCTCTGTTTTTTGAAGTTTTTTAACAATAGCAAAAGTCCCAAGCGCATTATCAAAATGCTCTTCAAAAATATCTAATTTATCCATTGGAAGATTTGCGGGAGTTAATTTCTGCATGTCTTTTATTGCATTAGTAATTCTTTGTTCTTCAGTGTTGTAAATCGCAAATTTGTACTCTTGTAAGCAATATTGTAACTTTGGATTCATCGGTGGTGGAGCAACGTTTGACGTTAAATATGTTCTTGCTGGTAGATAGTTTACTAATGATGGATAGAAACCAACAATTCCAAGACCTATTAATTGTAAAATAATGAATGGAACAACACCTTTCCAGATATTTAAAGTAGTAACAAGTTTTGAAGCTACACCTTTTAAGTAAAATAATGCAAAACCAAATGGTGGTGTTAAAAATGAGGTTTGTAAATTCACCCCAATCATTACACCAAGCCAAATTGCACTTACATTAGCTCCTGGTTCAGCTAATAATATCGGAGCAATGATAGGAACAACAACAACGGCTATTTCTATAAAATCAAGAAAGAAACCTAGTAAAAAAATCACTGCCATTACAACAATAAACTGTGTCCAAAATCCCCCTGGCAAATCTTGAAGAAAATCTCTTACTAGCTCTTCACCTCCAAACGCTCTAAATCCAGAGGTTAACATTGCAGCTCCTAATAAAATTATAAAGACCATTGAAGTCGTTACACATGTTTCTGTAACAACCTCTCTTAAAACATTCTCAATTTTGTATGCTCTCCAAAAACTCCAAACAATTCCAATTAAAAAAGTAATAGTAAAAAATCCTGTGATAAAAATTGCTGTAAGATCTCTAGTTTCTACAGCCTTAATATTTAAATTATAATTCTTAGATAAAATATAAATTGGAATGACAGATAAAATTGCAATTATAATTGGATAGTAAGCATCTTTTTTTCCTTTATGTAAACGATAACCAGCCATCATGGTTGCACCTATTGCTCCAATTGATCCAGCTTGATTAACGGTTGCAATACCTAAAAGTATAGATCCTAAAACCGCAAAAATTAAAGCAAGGGGAGGAATAATTACTATTAAAACCTTAATCCAAAATTTTGAGTCAAAATTTCCTTTAAATGGAACAGGAGGAGCTGCCTT
>LULH01000040.1_pt1 | contig 30274 bp, 57 predicted proteins | sample 728201 | NCBI WGS metagenome assembly LULH01 (sample SAMN03860294, study PRJNA289734) | marine metagenome | biome: seawater column; feature: ocean; material: water; isolation source: Red Sea water column Station 169 - depth 100m | place: Saudi Arabia: Red Sea | collected 2011-10-15 | depth 100 m
AGTAGCAAGTGAACAACAAGCTATTAAACCAGAGCAAGTCGTTAATTTACTTAAAAATAAAGTCCAATTAGGAGACGATGGTAAACCAGAAATTATTGGTGATAATAATGCACCAATGTATAACGATAAAGGTGAGCCACTTAGTATAAAAGAATATGTTGGACAGTTTTTAGATGACAACCCTCATTTTAAAATAGCATCACCTAGTGGTGTTGGTTCTAAATCGAGTGTTGGTGGTGATACGCCCAAACCTTTGAACTTGGCGGAACTAAATATGAATAATCCAGAAGATAAAGCAAGATACGCTGAATATCGGAAGGAGAAATTATTAAAAAATTATTAACTTATAAACCATAAAGGAGAAATATTATGGCTAACGAATCAACAACGTCTACATTAGACGATTTGATCTCGCCTATGGTTGCTGAGGCTCTATTTGTAGCGTCTGAACAATCAATTATGCGAGGTCTAGTAAGAAACTACACAATGCCTAAAAATTCGGGCAAGGTACTACAAGTGCCAATTTACCCAACTGTAAGTGCGGCGGCTGTTGCAGAAGCAACTGACCTAAGCAACACAGCAGTATCAACTTCAAAAGCTGATCTAACTGTGTCTGAAGTTGGAATTATGACCACGGTAACCGATATGGCTTTAAACGTATCTGAATCAGATGTGGTAAGAGATCTAGGAAAATTATTTGGTGAAGCTATTGCTAAAAAAATTGACACAGATCTAACTGCATTATTTGATGGCTTTTCAACTGCAGTAGGTGCGGCTGATGCGGCTATTACTGTTGCAAAAGTTTTCGAAGCTGTTTCAAAACTAAAACAAGCGGCAGTACCAAGCAACGATATGTCTTTGGTACTACACCCAGCAGTAGCTTATGACTTAAAAGCTAATATGACAAATACATTTGCAAACCCTAACCCAACTGATCTTGCTAACGAAGCATTAAGATCTGGTTATGTTGGTCAACTTGCTGGTGTAAATGTTTATGAAACTTCTAATATGGCTAACACTGGTACTACTGGTGACTATAAAGGTGGTTTATTCCATAAAGACGCATTAGGTATAGCAATGCTTCAAGACCTTAAAATTGAAACTCAAAGAGATGCTTCAATTAGAGGAACTGAGATTGTTGCCACTGCTGTTTATGGCGTGGGCGAACTACACGATTCATATGGAGTTGAAGTACTAGCTGATTCAAGCATACTTTAATCTTTATAGGATTAACGTTAAAAGGGGGGGGATTTTTCCCCCCTCTAATTATTTACAAGGAATTTTATTATGGCATTTGCGGCACGAACAGATTTAATTACATATCAGCCAGATATTGGTGATATGGGACTTAGTACAGGTCAGCTTGATACTTATGTAACCCAAGCAATAGCAGATGTACAAAGAGATATTAGAAACAAATGGTGGTCAGTTTATCACAGCAATCAATCAAGAAACAGAAGCTATGCTGGTGGTATAGAAATTGATCTAACTTTACTTACTGATTCACAATGGACAAGAGCAACAGTTTATAGATGTTTGGGATATTATGTCTGTCCATCATTAACAAAATTTAACGCTACTGGTGACGAAGATCGTTTCCAACAAATGGGTAGTTTTTATCGAGAAAGATATGAAGATGAATTTGCAGATATTTTACGAGATGGTGTTGAGTATGACGCTAATGATGACAGCACAATATCTGACGCTGAAAAAGTTGCAGTTCATTCATTAAGATTGGTTAGATAATGGTTACATTCAACATCAATGTTGAAGTTAGTGCTGTCAAAGGTGCATTGAATCAGATTAAAAGACGAATACCAACTGCAACAGCAAGAGGTATAGCTAAAGCTGGTGCTTTTATTCAAAACGCTATAAAAAATCGTACTCGTAAGGGTATAGATTTTAAAGGTAGAAAATTTAGACCATATTCTGCTAAATATGCAAAACAAAGAGCTAAAGAAGGTAGAACCACAACACCTAATTTATTTAGAAGTGGTCAGATGTTAGGGAATATGACATTTAAGAAATTATCTCAGACTAAAGGACAAATATTCTTTCCAAATAGACGACAGAATATAAAAGCATTTTATAACGATACATTAGGTGTTGGAAAAGCTGATATAAAAAGAGAGTTCTTTTCTGTTGGTCAAAAAGAAGAAGCCAAAGCTATTAAAATATTTACACAGACATTTGAAAAAGAGTTAAGAATATGAGTGAAAGAGAAGATATTGCGGCTCACATAGTTACAACCCTTACTGCGGTTAGCAGTCCGATCACATTCGGAAAAGTAACAAGAGAGCCTTTTGAAATAGATGAGTTGTCCCAACAACAATTCCCAGCAGTCTTTGTACAGACCGCTGATGAGACTAGAGAAGATATTACAATCAAGAATAGTAATATTACTCGAACAGGGACAATAGATTTTAGAATATTTGGTTTTGTTGCCAATGCAAGTGCAAGTACAGTTAATATAGATACTAAACGGAATGAGTTAGTAACAACAGTTGAGACTGCATTGGATAGCGACAGAACCAGAAATGGCAACGCATTGGACACACAATTAGTTGCTGTTGAAACAGACGAGGGAAGTATATTTCCTTATGGTGGTGCTATCATCACTATAAGATGCTTCTATAACTTCACGCAAGGAACACCATAATATGAGTGATAAAGTTTATTTAATTAAAAATGGGATTACAGTATTAACTGATAATCCTAATAAATTTCTAGCAGATGGGTGGACACATAAGCATAACAACCCAGAAGCTACAAAACCCAAAGGAAGAACTTATGGCAAAAAGAAAAAAACTTCAAAATAAAAATGGAGACACTATTGAGGTCTGGGATTACCAAGTAGAGGAAATGATCGAGCAAGGCTGGTCTGATTCATCTGCAAAACCCAAAAAAACAAAACAACCAAAATCTTTTAATACAGAAGAAGGAGAAGAATAATGGCAGTACATACAGGATCAGCTGGTCTAATTAAAATAGGATCAAACACAGTAGCCGAAATAACGGCTTTTACCCTTGAAACGACAGCAGATGTCATCGAGTCAACGGAATTAAGTGACACTAGCAAAACATACGAAGTAAGCAGAAAAAGTGGAACTGTAACTATTGAAGCCGCTTGGGATGAAACTGATACAAATGGACAGATCGTATTACAAGAAGCAACAGGAGTTACTTTGCTTCTTTACCCAGAAGGTGCTGATAGTGGAGATTATTTCTACACAGTACCAGCAATCGTAACAGGGAACTCTGTTTCAGTTACTATGGATGATCTAATTAGATTATCTATTTCTTGTCAAATAAATGGTGCTATCTCTAGAGGTACAGTATAATTTGACAATTAATTCAATTTAGGATAAAAGGAGCATATGTCTAAAGCAATCGACTTTGTAAAAGATCATTTTAATAATTATGAAACTCGCAAAATTGTCGTTCCAGAATGGAAAGATGAAAACAAGAAACCTCTTGAAATTTTTGTTGAGCCAATAACATTAGAACAGAAAAAAAAGATTTTAGCTAAAACTAGAATTGATGAAGTTGAAGCTCTAGCATATGCCCTTATCTGGTTAGCTAAAGATAAAGATGGAAATAACCATTTTACATTAGAAGATAAATTTACTTTGATGAAAAAAGCTGATCCAGATGTAGTAGCAAGGGTTGCTGGGGACTGTATGACAGTACCTACATACGAAGAAGCTAAAAAAAAATAGCTGACGACACAGAATTACAATCATATTTCGATTTAGCAGATTATTTAAAGATTCCTGTTTTTGAAGTCTTAAAAATGACTTACGAAGAATATTTAATGTGGATTGCTTACTTAGATGATAAAGCTAAGAAGGAAAGAATCGAAATGAACAAAGCAAAAAATCAAGCCAATATGCGTAGGAGATAAATGACTAAAAAAGTTGCAATAGATATAGTCGCAAGAGATAAAACCAAAGCCGCCTTAAGCGGTGTTAGTAAAGGTATCAATAGATTAAAAGGGCAAGTTTTTAATCTTAGAAATGCTTTTGCTGGTTTAGGAATTGCATTAGTTGGAAAACAGTTTGTTGATACAGCACGATCAGTAGAATCATTAAGAGTAAGATTTAAATTTTTATTTGGATCTGCAAAAGAAGGAGCAAAGGCATTTGATAATTTAACTACATTTGCGGCTAAAGTTCCATTTAGTTTAGATGAGATTGCTGGTGCTTCTGGATCATTAGCTGTTGTTGCAAAAGACGCAGAGGATTTAAATAGAGTTTTAGAAATTACAGGTAATGTTGCGGCAGTAACAGGTTTAGACTTTAGAACTGCGGCAGAGCAAATACAAAGATCATTTGCTGGTGGTATAGGTGCGGCAGACTTATTTAGAGAAAGAGGTGTTAGAGCTTTATTAGGATTTAAAGCTGGTGCAACAGTAACTATTGATGAAACAGTAGAAGCATTTGAAAGAGACTTCTCTGGCGAAGGTCGTTTTGGAAAAGCAACTCAATCATTAGCACAAACATTTGATGGAACTCTATCAATGCTTGGAGATAAATTCTTCAAGTTCAAACTTGCAGTGATGGATTCAGCACCTTTTGATTTTTTAAAAGTTGCATTTGCAAATATAGATATATTTATTGAAAAGAATTTTAATTCCATAGAAGAATTTGCTATGGTTGTTGGTGGTAATATAGTTAAGATTGCCAAACAGATGATATTATTTGGTGCATCTGCGGCAGATTTATTAGCACCAATATTTAGAGTAGTTAGAACTGCTGTAACAGATGTTGTTAGAATATATAACTCACTACCACCTGTTGCTCAATCTTTAGGTTTAATAGGATTATTATTTCTTGGTAAAAAAGGTTTGGCTGGAATAATTGCTTTAGATTTTGCATTAAGGAAAATAGGTGATTTAACAGGTCTTGGAAATGTATTTAAAGACGCTACAAAAGACATAGAAGGTTTTAATAAAGAAACAATTACTTTAGATGCTATATTAGAAAAACCATTAGATGAAAGATCATTCTTAGAACAAGCAAAAGTTATTCTTGCAGATTTAGATGAACAAATGCTAGAGGCTAGAAAAAATGCTAAAGTATTAGATACTGCTATTGAAGGTCTTGGAAAACAAACAAAAACTTTTGGTGATCGATTACAAGATGCAAAAGGAAAATTACAAAGCACATTTAAAGGTGCTATAAACTCAGCAGACAAAGCAGTCAGATCATTTACAGATGCTATTGCTAGAGCCATAGTAACAGGGCAATCTATGGGTGAAGTATTTAAAAATGTAGGTATTCAAATATTAACATTCTTTATTTCTTCAATATTAGAAGCAGTCATAATGGCTGTATTCCTAAGAGATATTCTTGATTCAATAGAAGAAAAATTAGGTAAGAATAAAGATACAACTAAAGAGGCTTCAAATGCATTAAGAAGTTTTGCGGCATCTACTGCATTAGCTGGAACTGCTCAATTATTATTTGGTCAACAAACAGCCAACGCAAATAGACAGCTTGAAAAACAAATGGCTTTACAAGAAAAGAAAAGTAAAAGTGCTATCGGTGGAGCTATTGGCGGTATTTTCGGTCCGATTGGTGGAGCAATAGGCTCTATTATAGGTGGTTTCTTTGCAGATGGCGGTAGACCACCAATCGGCAGACCATCAGTTGTTGGTGAAAGAGGTGCGGAGTTATTCGTTCCAGACTCGGCTGGGACTATTGTACCTAATGAAGCTCTTGGTGGAACTACAAATATTAATTTTAATATAACAACAGTCGATGCACAATCATTTGGTGCTTTACTAGATACAAGACGAGGACAAATAGTAAATATGATTAATACTGCTTTAAATAATAAAGGACAAGCGAGCTTAGTATGAGTGGTGCATTTCCAACAAGCCCAATATCAAATGGCATAAGTATAAAAAATAATCAAACGACTATTGTTTCAACTTCTATTAGTGGTCGTAGACAAGCAAGGCAATTGCAAAATCAAAGATGGGAAATGACAGTATCTTTTCCACCAATGACTAGAGCAAACTTTGCTCCAATATTTGCTTTTATTAATTCACAGAGAGGGCGTAAAGAATCATTTACATACACACCACCATTGATTGATGACGCATTAGGAACTGAAACAGGATCAGTATTAGTGAACGGAGTACACGCTGTTGCTGATACAACTATTGCTATGGATGGATTTGCTGGTGATGGTGCTGGTCGATTTAAAGCTGGTGATTTTATTAAGTTTGCTTCACACGATAAAGTTTATATGGTCGTATCTGATGTAACGTCATCGAGTAATGCGGCAACAGTAACAATAGAGCCACCATTAACAACTGCATTAGCTGATGATGAAGCAGTTACTTATGATAGCGTTCCATTTACAGTTGCATTAAAAAATGATGTTCAAGAGTTTCAAATAAAACAAGACGCTTTTTTTAGATACGAATTAGATTTTATTGAGGTTATATAATGGCTAGAGGTTTACACTCTGACCTAAAGACTGAATTAGCAACAGATCATTTAGATCAAATACATTTAATTCAATTTACTATTGGAAGTACGATCTATTATAGAACGACAGCGTATTATGATATTACTTACGATAGCAATACATATACTGCTGGTGCTGACATTTTACAAATACCTACAATTACTGAATCAAGTCAAATTGCAACGAGTAATGTTCAATTTGTATTAGAAGGTGCAAGTCAAACTTTTATCAGTTTGTTATTGAACAACGAACACATACATAGACCAGTTAAAATTATTAGAGCATATTTAACTGATACAGGATCATTAGTTGATAATCCTTACACAATATTCTTAGGTTATATCTCTGGATATAATATAAACGAAACGACAACTTCAAGTCGAATATCTATTAATGTTGCCAATCATTGGGCAAACTTTGAAATGAAAAAAGGTAGAAGAACAAACGACAGTTCACAACAACAAATATTTGCTGGTGATCGGTTTTTTGAATTTTCTGATTCAATGATGGTAGATATCGAATGGGGTAAAGTGAATGACAAGCAGTGATTATTCTGTAATTAAAGCAAACCAAAACCATATACCAGAATTAATTAATTTATTAATTCTTATGCCAGATGAGGCAAATACAATCTATCCACCTTACAATAAACAATTAGGTGCTAGATATTTAAAAGGATTAATAGATCAAGGATTAGTTTTATTATTGATACACGATAAAAAGATCATTGGTACTATTGGTGGCAGTATTACAAGATGGTGGTGGTCGGAAAGTAAGATGTTAATTAATACTTTTTTCTTTGTAAAAGAAGAACATCGAACATTTGATAACGCAAGTAAACTTATTAAACAATTTAACAATATAGCTGAGAAGAATTTAGTGCCATTAATATTGGCTACAAGTGACGCTAAAGATATGGAAAGAAAAGATATGTTATTTGAAAGATTAGGATTTAGAAAACTCGGTAGCCAGTATGGAATAGGAGTATAAATGGGTGGTATAATTGACGATATTGTAGATATTGTAGAAGATATCATTGATCCTATTGTAGATATTATAGAAGATATTGGTGACTTTCTATTTGGGTGGATGATCCCAGATATACCAGATATGCCAGACTTTGAGGCTATGCTTCAAGGCGATGGATTGTTGGTCAATAAACGAAACAGTAATGATTCACTTCCTGTTATATATGGTACTCGTAGAATAGGTGGTAATATTGTTTGGCTAGCAACAACAGACGATAATCAATATTTATTTGTTGTTATGGCTTTATGTGAAGGTCAAGTTGCTAAGTTTACTGAATTATATTTAGACGATCAGTTATATGCAACTTACACAGGATCAGATTCAACTTATGGCACAACTACAACTATAAGCAGTAAATCAAACTTTACTTTTCCAACACCAACAACTGCTCCGACTAATTCATCTAATTTAAGCATTGAAACAGATCACCCAATGTATAAAGCAGTTGAAGTTGTAGATGAAGTAGATACAGATATTTTTCCAACAGAGTTTATTTGGTTTAATGGTACTGATGATGGTTATGATTATGGAGATGACTTTTCTGGTGAGTTTGGTGTTAATAGATTAGGCTGGTTAGATAGCCATAAGGGTAAAGGTATTTGTCACGCTATTTTTAGATTTAAATACAATGCTGACGCTTTTAATGGAATACCTAAGATCAATTTTGTTATTAAAGGTAAATTAGTAAATACAAATTTAAGTGGATCTAGTTACGCTTATTCTGCTAATCCAGCTTATTGTTTATATGATTATTTAACTTCTACTCGATATGGTAAAGGTTTATCTGCAAGTGATATAGATACTTCTGCTTTTACAACTGCCGCTGGTGTTTGTAATACTCAAGTTACACCATATAGTGGTGCATCACAGATTAACTTATTTGAAGCTCATACTGCATTAGGCAACAAAACAAAAATAATTGATAATGTAAAAAAATTGCTTTCATCAATGAGAGCTTTCTTCACATATAGTGGTGGTTTATATACGTTGAAAGTTGAAGGCACAGGATCAAGTGTTTTATCAATAACAGAAGATATGATTATTGGTGGAATTAATGTTATCGGTGAGGATAAACAGAAAAAATATAACAGGGTTATAGCTCGATTTGATAACGAAGAAAGAAACTATCAACCAGATGAAGCGATCTATCCACCATCAGATGAATCAAATGTTGGTGCAAGTTTTAAATACGCAACAATGCTTTCTAATGATAATGATGAAGAATTACATTTTGAAATGCAGTTGCCTTGTACAACTAATCCATATCAAGCTGAAGATTTTGCTGAGTTAGTTTTAAAAAGATCACGATCTGGTTTACAGATTGCTTTTCAAGCTACATCAGAAGCTCAAGAATTAGCAATAGGCGATATATTCCAAGTTACACATAGTGGAATGGGATTTAGTTCTAGTAATTTTATTTGTATGGGGATTACTTTACAGAATAATGGAACAGTTGGTGTTAAAGGTTTAGAGTATTCTGCTGACGCTTATACTTATAATACTAAATTACAAAAACCATCTGCTCCAGTTACATTTTTACCAAACCCAAAAACTGTTCAAGCTCCAGTATTAGTTTCTATAACTGACACGCCTGTAAACGTAACAGAAGGTAACTTAAACGTCATAATGACTGTTACATTAAAAGGAACTTCAGATTTCTTTGTAGATAAGTTTGAAGTTGTTTACAAAAAGAGTACAGATACAATTTATAAATCAGCTGGAATATCATCTAATGCAAAAAGAGAAATATCAGTTGAAAGTGGTGTTACATATAACGTCAAAGCACGATCAATAAACACATTAGGTTATAAATCAGCTTTTGTTGCTGGAGATCATTATGTTATTGGATTTAGTGATCCACCAGCTAATGTTGCTAATTTCTCAATAGATTTTCAAGACGAAATTGCAGTTTTAAAATGGGATCCATCTACTGATTTAGATTTAGCTTATTACCATATTAGATATTCACCAAATGCTAGTGATAGTTATCCTAACAGTATTGTCTTAGTTGATAAGGTCAGTCCACCAGCTAACTCGGTCATAGTACCAGCTAAAGCTGGGGTTTATTTCATTAAAGCATTTGACTTATTAGGACACGAAAGTTTAACTGCTGGAAGTGTTATAGGAACTGTAACAGAATTTGCTGGTCAAAACCTTGCAACTACAATAACTGAAGAAACAGCTTGGAGTGGAACTAAATCTCAAGTTGTAGAAGATGGTGGAACATTAATTCTTTCTGGTGATGATGTTACACTTTTTGATTCAATAAGCGGAAACTTTGACGATAAAGTTGGTTTCTTTGATGAAGTTGATGGATTTGAAAGCACAGGAACATATACATTTGCTAATCAAATTTCATTAGGTGCTAAGTATCAAGGTCGAGTATCATCTTATCTAAACGTAGATCAATTAGATCGAGTTTCATCATTTGACTTACACGCTGGATTATTTGACTCAGCACAAGGCTTGTTTGATAGTGCTGGTGCTTCACCTCAGATGGATGCTAAATTATTTATCTCAACTTCAGATGATAATTCAACTTACACAGCATTTACACCATTTCAAGATGGTAATTATGAATTTAGATATGCAAAGTTTCAACTTGTTTTAACTTCTGCTGTAAGTTCACAAACACCAAAAGTAAATAACGCACAGGTAAGATTGTATATGATGGATCGAACTGATAAAGGATCTAACATAGCAAGTACAACATCAACAAGCGGAAAAGCAGTAACATTTAACACAGCTTTTTATGCTGAGCCTAGTTTAACTATTGCCGCACAAAATTTAGCAACAGGTGATTTTTATACAATAACTAGTAAATCAGCAACAGGATTTACTATTGAATTTTTTAATTCTGGTGGATCAACAGTCGATAGAACATTCGATTACGTTGCCAACGGACAAGGCAGAGCCATATAACTTTACAAATTAAACAAATAACATTATAAGGAGTACATAATGTCACAACACGATTATAACATCCAAAATGCAACTTTTCCTTCTACTCGTAGCGATATTAATGACGCATTAGGTGCAATAGCAACTAATAATTCTGGTAACTCAGCACCAGCCACGACGTACGCAAACCAATGGTGGTTTGATTCAGATGATAACAAACTGTATATGAGAAACAAAGACAATGACGCTTGGGTAGAAATTTTAACGATAGGTGCAACTTCAGATAAAGTTGAAAGTATTGGCAGTGGTGGTGGATTAACAATTACAACTGCTGATAACACAGACACACTAACATTAGTATCAACAGACACCGACTCAGCTATTGGGCCAAATTTAAATCTTTATAGAAATGCAGGTAATGGTGCTGATGCAGATAATTTATCTACTATTGCTTTTGCTGGTAATGATGATGCTGGTAACGCTACAGACTTTGCTAGAATTACTGCTCAAATTGAAGATGCAAGTAATGGTTCAGAAGATGTATTTTTATATTTTAGAACTATAACAGGTGGAACAGAACGACAAAGATTAGGTTTTGATTCTGGAAGCACTGTTTTTAATGAAGAAGGTGTAGACGTAGATTTCCGAGTAGAATCTAATAATAAAACTCACGCACTATTTGTAGATGCTGGTAATGATAGAATTGGCGTAGGAACAAGTTCTCCAGTTCAAACTATGCACATTAGAGCTATGGGTAATCCTAGTAATGATACAGGATTAATTCTCGAAGGTAATGCTACTGACTCAAATGTTGCTCTTTATTTTTATAATAGTGCGGGTACAGAAAAAGGTCGTTTTTTATATGATACAGATGATAACTTTTTACAGACTAAAGTTAATGGTGCTGAAAGAATGCGTATTACGAGTGATGGTAATTTTGGATTTCATAATGCTGGTAGTAGTTCGCAACAAGTTATAATCGAAAACCAAGCCTCAGGAAGTGGTAAAATTGGTTTAAAGATAACTAACCCATCTTCAAGTGCCGCTATGAATGGTCAAGAAATAACTTGTGTTAGGTCAGGCTCTAGTGCTTATACTTTTTTAATATGTAGATCAAACTCAGCCTCTCCTGACACAGAGTTTAATGTAAGAGGTGATGGTGAAATTTTTGCAGATGGTGGAACTGCTATGAATACTCCAGCCGACTATGCAGAGATGTTTGAGTGGAAAGATGGTAATACAGATAGTGAAGTAAGGTTTGGTTACTCAGTAATTTTAGATGGAGATAAAATTGTAAAAGCATCTGATAGTGATGATGCGTCCAAAATTATAGGAGTAGTTTCAGCTAAACCTGCTGTTCTTGGGGATGCGGCTTGGAATAAGTGGAGTCAAAAGTATTTAAAAGATGAATGGAATCAATACATACTTGAAGAATACACATCGACTGAGTGGGTAGAAGTTGAAGATGGACGAAATATAAATCACTCTTATGAAACAGATAAAATTCCAAGCGATATAATTGTTCCTAGTGATGCAAAAGTTATAACTACTGAATCTGATGGTGTGACTAAACTTACAAGAAGAAAAATAAATCCTGACTATGATAGTTCTGAAACATACGTCCCAAGACAAGAGAGAAAAGAATGGAATGCAGTTGGTCTTATGGGTAAATTAAGATTACGCAAAGGACAACCAACAGGCTCTAATTGGATTAAAATGAGAGACATCAATAACGATGTTGAAGAATGGTTAGTAAGATAAAAGGAGAAAATATGTTCACACTAGACAACAAAGAATATGACGAAACTAAATTATCTGACAAAGGTAAATTAGCTTTTGCACAACTTCAATATGTTGCCGAGCAAAGATCAAAACTATTGCTAGAAACTGATCGGCTAAATACAATAGAGGGAGCTAATTCTGCAATCCTCAAAGCTGAACTACCAAAAGAGGAAGCTGATGCCGAGTCAAAGTCAAAAGAATAGTGAAACATTAATCCGTCTTGAAGCTAGGATTGAGACTATTGAGAACAATCATTTAGTCCATATCCAAAACTCAATAGATAAGATTGAAAAGCACATAGCGTCTATATGGAAAGTAGTCGGTATATTGTGTTTTATGTTTACGATAGTATTTGCAGAGACAGTTAAATCATTTGTAGATTTATTAGTTATTTAACAGAGGGATATATATGGAGAAGTCAATTCTCATAATATCAGATCAACACATACCACACCATCATCAAGATATGATGGCTTTTTTAAGAGCCATAAAAAAGAAATACAAACCAACTCGGATTGTAAATATCGGTGATGAAATTGATGGGCACGCTATAAGCTACCATTCACCCAACCCAGATCTTGCTAGTGCTGGTGATGAATTAAGAAAAGCAGTAGAAGTCATTCACGAATTAGAAGAATTATTTCCTAAAATGGATCTGGTACATTCTAATCACGGAAGTTTGGTTTTTAGAAAAGCACTAACTCACGGATTGCCTAAAGCCTTTATAAAAGATTACAACGATTTTTTAGAAGTTGGTAAAGGCTGGAAGTGGCACGAAGATATAATAATTAAAGCAAGTAATGGACAGGATATTTATTTTTGCCACGGAAAAACTGCTAACATTCTGAAACTTGGTCAAAGCTATGGAATGAATGTAGTGCAGGGGCATTATCATACGAAATTTAATATCCAATACTGGGGAAACCCTCAAGCATTACATTGGGGACTTCAAGTTGGGTGTTTAATAGACAAGGATAGCCTTGCTTACGAATATAATAAATTATTTAAAGATAGACCAATAATTGGTACAGGAATTATTATTGAGGGATTGCCATATTTATTACCAATGGTCTTGAATAAAGGTGGAAGATGGAATAAAATTGTTCCTTGATGAGTGCATTTAAGAAACAAGTCGGTGGAATACATTATAAAAATCATAAAATACAACCTTATGAATTTATTCAAGAAAATAATTTAAATTACTTACAAGGCGTAGTTATAAAATACATAGTTCGATATCCACAGAAGAATGGAATACAAGACTTGGAAAAGATCATTCACTATTGTCAATTAGAGATCGAAAGGTTAAAGAATGGTAATGGCAAGAATTAAAGTCCCAGATCGTATGCAGACAGTTAATATTCGTATGTCGATAGATAATATGCGAGTAGTGGCTTCATTAGATTATGATTTTAATGAAACAGGAATTACGCCTATGGCGATATGGGTAAAGATTAAACCCAATGAAAGTACATTAGATCGTGAATTAAGATCTTCTGGGAAGTTGGCTTCTCTATTAATGCAATATGGGTGTCCGATGAAAGAGATAGCCGACACATTAACAAAAGACAGTATAATCGGACAAGTTGTAAACTATATAACAAAAAATTTAGAGGATATATTAGCTGGTAATCAACCAGATAAAATCCCTAATTTCTCAACCGACATTTATAAAATAAAATAGGAGAAACATTATGGACTTTATGAATTATGTTTGGAAAGCAATGGATATTGTTAATTATAAATTACCAGTATGGGCTGTTGCTTTAATCGTTGTTGGAGTAATAATAGTATTCTAATGGAACTTAGAAAAAAAACAGACTATCTCATTATCCATTGTGCGGCTACTAAACCCTCAATGGATATTGGGGTTACTGAAATTCGTAAATGGCATTTAGATCGTGGCTGGAGAGATGTAGGCTATCACTATATGATAAGAAGAAATGGTGAAGTTGAATTAGGTAGAAGAAATGATGATATGGGAGCACACGCCTCTGGTTATAATCACAATAGTATAGGTGTTTGCCTTATTGGTGGAATGGCAGAAGATAACTCTGCTGAAAATAATTTTACAGATAGACAATGGACAGCTTTGCTTGATTTAGTCAAACAGATCCAAGTGGACTATCCAGATATTAACGTCATAGGACATAATGAAGTAAGTCAAAAAGAATGTCCAAGTTTTGATGTTCAACAATGGAAAAAGGATAATTTATAATGTGGCTTTCAATATTACCGACTGTACTTAAAACAGGAGCTTCAATATTTGCTAACAGGCAAAAAGCAAAAGTTTTAATGTCTGATGCTGAACTATTACACGCACAGAAGATGGCGAATGGCGAGGTAGAATATCAAGCGGCTGTAAGACAATCAAATGACAAAGGCTGGAAAGACGAATTTGTTTTAATTCTCGTATCTGCACCAGTAATATTATTGATATGGTCTGTATTCTCGGACGATCCAAACATACAACAAAAGCTGGATATGTTTTTTGATAAGTTTTCTAATTTGCCATTCTGGTATCAATCGTTATTTATTGGAGTGGTCGCAAGCATATATGGCTTAAAGGGAGCGGACATATTTAAGAAAAAATGAAAAAGGTCAAGGTGACACTTCACCAACCTCTAAACATCTTTACCTTAGTTAAATCTCTTTTAACTATCACAATCCTAGAAGAAGTTGTTGCACAATACGAAGTCATTGATCTTTACCCTTCATTGGAAAGAACTCGGAATTTAGAGAAAATGATTCAAGCTAATAAAGATAATGTTTATGCTAGAGATGTGCAGTTAGATTGTTATTATGAATGTACTGAATTAGATGATCGAGAACTCTTGGCGAGAGATTTCTCAACCAAGAGCCACGACTTAACAATTAATTAATTACTGTCTGTTATATGTTTTCCACCGATTGGATCTTCTCTCCAATCTTGGATCGTAAAGTTTTCAATATAAATATATTGTATTCCTTTAACTTCATTATCGACAGAAACATCTTCTGGCTGTTCTATTACAAGAAGGTCTTTTCCATCAACTTTTACAATATCTAAGATTGCGGCATTGATATTAATTTTTTTAATCATTTTATAACTCCCCAAATTCATTAATAAATATTTTACCAAAACCACTACATCTATTGCATTTTTCTTTTTCATATTCACCATTACCGCAACATTCACAACCATAAAATTCTTCAACAGTTCCATCACCATAACAATTAGGACATTCTATTAATTTTACAGGTGTTGCTTTCCAATACACAATTTTTTTTCTCATTCTATAACTCCCCAAATTCATCAATAAACATTTTAATATATAACACTACTAGGACTATTGTAAGAAATCCTAGAAATGGTAGTAAAAAATAATATAATAAAGTTTCCATTATTTTAGTCCTCCAATAAATGTTTGAGAAGTACCTTTAACTGCATAAAACATAAATTTACGCTTATCATAATTTTCTGTTGTATAGCGTTTTAACATATCCAAAGCGTGAAAATATGCTTCTTTATATGTACCATATTCAATACGCAAACTTTTGTCTCTAGGCTTGTAATAGACACAAGTAAAATAATCTGCATTTTGCAGCACATCTAAATCAAATGCATCTAGTTTTCTTTTTTTGTTATTTATATACATTTATTACCTCCAAGTAATGTTGTTGTTGATTATGAATTTATAGTGATCAAAAAAAGCTGTAAACAAAAAAATGCAATTAATTTTAAGTATAGAACATAAATAGAACATTTAAGCTGTTTTAAATGCTGTTTTAGAGTGATTTAGATATAAAGTAATAGTAGCAGTCTAAAAATTACAAATTGCTCTAATTTAAGAGATATGGGCGTTTAAACGCTATTTGGCTCTATCTCACAACCTGGAAACATCTCAACTATTTCTCTTATTTTACTATTTTTGGCTAAAATACTAGATATTTCTTGTTTTGTATAAGTTTTGCTAGTTACAGACTGTTGAGCCTTTAATTTATCATTAAGCATATCATTAAATTCTATAAGATCATCTAGAGGTATTAGATAGACTTTAAAAGGTTGACCGCCTTTTGTTTTATATTCTTTAGTGCTATATTTCTCAGCAAATCTTTTAGTAACTAATAACTCACCTTGCCAAATAGGATTACCACTCTTATTGCGATACCTACAACTTACTCTTAAATTATTATCTCGTAATCTATAAGTTGCTATCCCTACATAGCGTTCTCCACCATTCCATATAGGTTTATCTAGTATTAGTTTCTTAGACGCCATTTTTTAGTTCCTCCCGTCTTGTTGCTATTTGAGATCTAACTATTTCACATTCTATTAAATGTGCTTCCTTAATACCCCAATTTTTTGCAAACTGTTCATCTGCTTTTTTAATTAATTCATCTAATTTTTCTAATTCAAAATCTGCTCTTGATAAATGCTCTGCCATCTTATCTGATGAACATTGTTTTCTATACTCAACAAATAATTTACTTTTTAATCGTTCTCGTTGTCTTAATAAAGATTCAACACCAGCTTTTGATTCTCTTGCATCTATACAAATGTCATAGGTTTTTGTTTTTAATTCTTCTAAATATTTGTTGCTAATATGTTCCATAAAAATCCTTTTAACTAGAGGTGAGCGGGGGAGTATTGGAGGTAATGCCCACCTCTATATCTAATATGTGCGAAAGCTCCGATTAAAAAACACATATTAAATTTTTTATCTATTTGATAGAAATACTGTTACTACTAATTTTTGTAGTGCGTCTAGATCTCTGCCAAAGAATTTAAAAAACTCTTTTCCACGACAAGCCATAAATGCCATTTCCATATCAGTAGCTTTAGTTTCAAATGGATTATTAGATATAACAGGTTCAATTTTTCTAACATTATTTTGCAAATCTTTTTCAGCTTCTTTTGCAAGTTGTTCAGCTATTCTTTCTTGTTCATCTTCATCTGCTATTTCATCTATGGCTTTATTAAATTCATCTTCTGCATTATCTGTACTAGGCATTTTAATAACTTCTACTGTTGCTGGATCTATATTTAACCAACCATCATTATTAACCCAATCACAACTAATCTGAGCACCTTCAACTAGCCAATCTGGGCTAGGTTTATTATTATGAAACATATTAGTAGTACAATTTTTAAATTTTAAATCATACTTTTTAAAACTTTTAATATATTCCATAGTTTCATTTGTTGGATCTAATGGCTTTAAAGCAAAGCCTATTGTTTTAATATTACGATCAAAGACTTTAGTAATTTCACAATTAATTGTCTGCATTTTGTTCTCCTTTCAAGAGATTTTTTATTTGTTGTTGAAAGTTCCCACTATCTTTATAGTAGAATATATTAGTATCTGGTATGGGAAACATATCTAACCAATCTTGTTTTGAATTACACATATCATCTATGCGTTCTATCCATTTCATATTTTGTTGAACTATTTCCCATTCCTCAACTAATAATTTTTGGGGTATTTCAAAGAAATTATACTTTTTATTTGTAGAATATAAAAGAGCAAATTTTCTTTTTTTTCCACTTAAACCCCAATAAAATGCTTGTTGCCTAATATGATCTGTCTTAGGTTCACTTGGCAAAGCACCTGTGCTTTTAAGATCTACTGTTATATTGTCATAAGTAAAATCAGCAAATCCTATTTGATAAAATTTATAACTCGGCAAATGATCTTGAAATTTCTCTTGATAAATTTTAGGTCTTTTTAATTGTCTTTCTTCTAATGCTTGTGTAAATAATTTTGATGAATCAAATATCCATTGTATATTTTTCTCATCTTCACCTTGTATAAGATCCCAAGATTTTCTAATATATTTAATTAAATCTTCATCTGTTGGGTCTCTATGTAATGTAAATCTAGTTGCACTTTCAACTACATTACCACGCTTCATCTTGTCATTAGATAATGATTTAATATTGAACATCTGTTCAGCAATACTCTTTGTAGGTGCATTAACCCAACCATTTATTTTACTAGGTGAATGACGATAACCTATATCAGTAAGTATAGACATAATATTCCTCCAATTAATAATCCCAATATTATCTTTTTACCCCAAGATGTAAAGTAGCTATTCTTGTATTTCATAATCATCACCTAATTCACAGAATATATTATCACAATCAATACAAATCATATCTTCATTAATTTCATCGTGTTTACAAGGCTCGTCACATTTTTTGCAATATAAATAACGTCTATCTCTATTCATTGATAACCTCCATATCTAAATTATACATATACCATATATCAGAAATTTGAGATTTTAAAATATCAATTTCTGCTGAACACCAATCTGTTTGCATATAATAATATTGATAGTAAATTAATATTATTAATACTATTGCTAATAATATTGTTAATGTTTTCATATAACCACCTCATTTCTATTATACCAAACATAAGAAGAACGACACCTTGGAGAACAGTACATAGCATTATTTTTTTTATGTCTAAAATCTTTTTTACAATATTTACATTTGCTTATTTGTATTGGCTTTTTTATATAATTATAATAGCTTCGACCTCTACAATATTCTGAACAATACATTGCATTATTTTTTGCGTGTTCAAAATTCTGGCCACAAACTTTACAGCTTGATACATAAATTTTTTCCCATTTCCAAGTTTTATAAGTTCGCATTTAATCCTCTTATAAACTTAGTTAATGCTTCAAAATACATTAGATGTTTTTTAAATGTTTCTAGATCTCTTAATTGATCTATTTCTTTCATTGGGTTAAAAAATACTTTACTCATAATCATCCTCCTTTAAATTGTTAAATATCTTATTATCCCATATTATTTTAGCCTCATCATCATCAAGTAATGGCTCACAATAATCATCTCGTTCATCATTAGTCCAACGTTTCCATCTTTGAAAATTCCATTCTTCACTTTCACTTTCTCGATATTTCCATTGAATTATTTTTAATTGTTTATTAATTCTTTCCATTTATGCTACCTCTTTTTTTTCGTTGGTTTGTAAATCTTTTAAATATGAATAAGATTTCTGAGCCATAGTACAGGCTTTTAAAAGTAAACTTGGTTGATCTTTTAATCCTTTAATCCAACCATTAAGATATTTTGCGTGATTTTCCATTGGCTGTTTAGTAATACCTAACATTCCACATAATATAGCCGATCCTAATTCTGCAACTAATTCTTCAAATGCGTAAGCGTTAGATGCAAAACCATTATTAATATCTCTATTAAGTCTGTCTTTATGTCCTGTCCAATGTGTTAATTCGTGAAGTAATGTTGAATAATAAAATGTTTCTTTAGATATATCTTTATTTGATTTCCAAGTATCTAAGGGTGACATATTTATTAAATCTTCACTTGGTATATAAAAACATCTACCGCTTTTATTATGAACTATTTTAGCTTGAGTATTTTTTACAAATAGATCTACTGTTTTATTTCTTTCTATAAGATCTAAAGGCATAGGCTCTACGTTTTCAAATAGTTCTGGTTTAACATCTTTAAGATTTGTTTGATCAATATTAAAAACGTGATACCATTTTGTAATAGGTGTATCTTCTTCTTCATCAAATCTAAAAAATTTAATAGCAGTACCTTTTTCACCTTTAAGAATACGACCACCAAATTTATTAGTCTGTCTTAATGTTATCCAAGTATTTTGTTTAAATTTATAATTTTCTAATAATAAAATAAATAAGTTCATACCACTATAAGTAGTTCCTTTTATATTTTTAGGAAAAATACCTACACCATATTCTGAATTACCAGTAAATGGTTTAAACCAATCTTGTTTATCATTTTGCATTAATGCAATAACTTTATTTGCGATTGCTGATGTTTTTTGTAATTCGTAATTATTCATTATTACCTCCAAGTAATTTATGTTAATATCTTATTTAATAATATTTAACATTTGCTGTAAACAATTTATTGACTTTATTTTTTGGCTGATTTATTCTGTTTTAAGGGCATAGTTTCTTATTACCTCCAATTATAAGTCCTTTCAGCTATGCCCTACTAAAAAATGTATAGATCTATAAAGCATTTAAATTTTATTAGAAAACAACCTTGTATAATAAGTGATCAGTTAGATAGCCAAGCCTGTCATATTAGAATATTATCTGATGCTGGTGTAGGTTTGAAGCCAAGTGATTTTGCAATACCTATGACTTATTATTATCATAGAATGTCACACGATATTGGTGAGATAAGATTTTTTAAAAAATTTAATATCAATCCCTATGATTTTGCTATATTTTATGCAAAAAACAGTCCTTGTAAAAAAATTACAAGAGAACATTTGGAATACTTAAATGAAAGGAAGAGTATTTATGAGAGGTTATATAAAAATAGATAGAGGTTTACTTCTGCACCCAGCTTTAACAAAGAAAGATAGATCGTTCTGTGAAGTTGGTGCTTTTATCTGGTTATTACTAGAAGCAAGTTTTGCAGATCGTAAATTTAGAATACAAAATCAAGAAATAGATTTAAAAAGAGGTCAACTCTGCCATTCTATTAATTATATGGCTAAAGCATTTAATTGGGACAGATCTAAAGTTCAGCGTTTTTTAAATAGATTAAAAGAAAATAACACGATTACAACAGATACACCAAGTAATACACCAGCTGATACACCAAATATCATTACTATAACTCATTATGATGACTATCAAGATATGCCAAATGATACATCAAGTGATATTAAACATAATAAATTAAATAATAAAGGTAAAGAATATATAAGCGAATTTAATGATTTGTGGGGCAAATTAAGAGCTAAAAAAGGTTCAAAAAAGAAAGCACAAGATAAATATTTAAAAATAAGATCTAAAGTTAAAGCTAATACTCTTATTGAAAAATATAATAAACTATGTGATGAAACAAAAGATTTTACATATATTCCGCATTTTATAACTTGGTTAAATGGTGAAAGATATCTTGATGATGATAAAATTGAGACAAAACCAAAAGAAATGACACCAGATCAATATTTTAGAAAAAGATTTGGAGGTGTTCCAGATGGTTATGTAAATGTTGGAAATAATTGGTCAGAAATAGAATATTCAAACGGAACGGATAGAATTATATTTAGTTTAAGAGATGGTGAGAAAATTAATGACTGATTAGAACAAATGCAGTACACTTCCAATATGGAAGTTTTAAAGAAAGAAGATCGCAGAAAGATAAAGCCTAAGTTTATAGGCACTAAAGAACAAAAAGCTAAAGGACAAGGCAAAGTCGTGATGATTAATGTTGCTGAGTCTAGCTTAGATATATTGCGATCTAAGAAAGTCTTAAATACTGTTCAATATTATACTGCATTAAGATTTCGCAGATTATGGGAAAAAAGTCGTATAGGTAGTTATACTGCAAACTTTAATTCTATTGGTGGTGGAAACGCTTGGCAATCTATGGCTGAAGATCGAATAGATGCTATATATAAACTCAGTCGAAGCCATACTTGGTTAGGTGATTTTGCATTTCAACTAATGTATAGAGTATGCGTAGAAGATTTTAATTTAAAAGAAATATCAGCTATTTATCAATTTAAAAAAGGTTATGCTGGTGATCGACTGAGAGAAGCTACTGAAGAATTAAAAAAATTTTTTGATCAAGCAATTTAATGTTTGACTTTGTCGTTAGACTATGAGATAAATTGCTATACTACCATTCGTGTAGATATACTATTCATATAAACATTATTTTAGGAAAGTAATTATGCCATATCATACTGGAAAACATAGTAAAACTATGAAAAAAAAGAAGAAAAAAAAGAATAAGAGAAAATAATGGTTAAGGTAGCTTCTATTAAAAATATTATAGCGGATCTTAAACCGAGACAGCAAAAGACTATGAGAAGTCACGCTCGACACCACAGCCTTAAACATATGAAACAAATGGCAACTGAATTAAAAAAAGGTAGTACATTTGCAACTGCTCATAATAAAGCTATGAGAAAGGTAGGAAAATAATGGCTAAAAAGAAAAGAAGAAAAGCCGTAAAAGATAAAAAAACAGGATTACCTAAAGTTTATTTATCTGGTTTAAAAGGATCAAAAAGATCTCGTAGAGCTAGTTTAATTAAACAAGTATCAAATTTATATAAAGCTGGAAAAAGAATTCCTAGAGCTTTATTAAGAGCAAGGACAAAAGCATAATGGTACAAAGAAAACCTTTATCTGCAAGCGTAAAAGCAACTTTAAAAGCTAAAGCAAAAGCGTCTAAAAAATATACATATAGCACTCTTGCTAAAGTATATCGTAGAGGACAAGGAGCATTTTTAAGTGGCGGCTCTCGTAGAGTACCGATGGCTGCTTGGAGTATGGGTCGAGTCAATAGCTTTCTAAGGGGATCAAGAAAACACGATTTGGATTTACGCAAGAAGAAGCGTAAATGAAAGTTATATGGGTTATTACTGTTTTGATGTGGTATGAGAATATTCAAACACCTATAACAACAGAATATTTATTAAAATCTTTTGATACTAAGGTTGAATGTTTAGATTATGTATTCTGGAACAAAAAAATCTTAGTACAAGAACTAGCTTCTCAGCACGGAGCAAGAGAAGCCGAACTATTAAAAACTTGGGCTTTTTACTGCGAAAATAGACCACTAGAGGAAGTGTGAAAAAGATTGAATTACCAGAGTTTATTAGATTATCTCACTATCGTATAAAACTAATTAAAATTAACAGTCACATATGCTATGAGATTGGCGAGCAACAAGGCTCTTTTCATTCTAAACAAATGATTATTTATCTTGATGAAGATATTATTGAAGAAGGTGGCTCGATTGCAGTTGACCTTGTAAAACACGAATTAATGCACGCAATTTTTTATGTTAGGCAATTAGGCTCTGATGGAAACAAAAATGAAGAAGATATTGTAAATGGTATGGCAACACACTATACTGAGATTGAAAAAAATAACCCAGATTATGTTAGATGGAAATTACAAAACTTAAATTAGAAGATATTAAACCATACAATAACAATCCAAGAAAAAAAATTGATATTGAAAAAGTTGCAAAAAGTATTAAAGAATTTGGGTGGCAACAGCCTATAGTAGTTGATAAAAATAATATAATAATTGTTGGACACAGCAGACTTGAAGCGGCAAAAATGCTAAAAGAAGAAACTGCTCCTGTTGTAATAGCAGATATGTCAGAAGAAAAAGCTAAGGGTTATAGAATAGCAGACAATAAAACAAATCAATATTCTGAATGGGATTATGAGTTATTACATAATGAGCTTCAAGAGTTAATAGGTTTTGAATATGATTTAGATAATCTTGGTTTTAACGATAATGAGCTTGACACAATCTTAAATTGGGAAAATACAGATAGTAAATGGCTTGATGCTAAAGAAGAGTGGAAAGAAATGCCAGAATTTCAACACGACGATTTAGCACCTTACAGACGATTAATTGTAAACTTTGGAAATAAAGATGCTGTTGAAAAATTTTTTAAACTTATAGGTCAAGATTTTACTGATAAAACAAAATTTATAAATATTCCATTTAGACCAAAACAAGTTTTAAAAGATAAGGGGTATGGTACAGAATAACCCACAATTCCCTCTCTATATACCAAGTAAAGGTCGTGCTGATAGCCGACTTACTTCTAAAGCATTAGAAAATATGAATGTGTTCTATCGTATTATAATTGAAGAACAAGAATATGATAAATATGCAGAAGTAATTAATGAAAATAAATTATTAGTTTTAGATAAAACATATCAAGATAATTATAATACTTGTGATAATCTTGGTAATACAAAAAGTAAAGGGCCAGGTGCTGCAAGAAATTTTGCTTGGCAACATTCTATTGACAATGGCTATGATTGGCATTGGGTAATGGACGACAATATAAAATCATTTATTCGATTTAATAAAAATCAAAGAATTAAATGTTTAGATGGTACACCATTTAAAGTAATGGAGGATTTTGTATTAAGATATAAAAATATTGCTATGGCTGGTCCACAATATAGTATGTTTGTTACAGACAGGAATGCAAATAAATTTCCACCATTTGCTGTTAATACTAGAATTTATAGCTGTAATTTAATTCGTAATGATACGCCATTTAGATGGCGTGGCAGATATAATGAAGATACTGATTTGTCTTTACAAATGTTAAAAGCTGGGTGGTGTACTGTACAATTTAATGCTTTTTTACAAGAAAAAATTACAACACAAGTTATTAAAGGTGGAAACACAGAAGCCTTTTATGATAAAGAAGGTACTATGCCTAAATCTCGTATGCAAGTACAATTACACCCAGATGTTTCTAAAGTAACTTGGAGATTTGGAAGATGGCACCATTATGTTGATTACACAAAATTTAAAAAGAATAATAAATTAATTAAAAAAGAAGATCTTAAATTAACTAATAAGCCTAATGAGTATGGCTTAAAACTTAAAAAATTTAATACGCAGTAAGCGGAACTGATACAAACAGTTTAAAAAAGAGGAAAGAATGGCAAGACCAAAGAAACACGATATTGATACAAAACAGTTACAAAACTTAGCAAGACTTGGTTGCACAAATACTGAAATTGCTGACTTTTTTGGGTGTTCAGAAAATACAATAAGACGTTATGGCGAATATCTGACAAAAGGCAGAGCTGAGTGCAAAATGAGATTAAGACAAATGCAATGGCGATCTGCTGAAAAGGGTAATGTAACTATGCAAATATTTTTAGGAAAACAAATGTTAGGTCAAGCTGACAGTCCATTAGATACTGTTAGTGATCAACCTTTACCATTTATAGATTAATTATGGCAAAATATAGAGGACGAGAAGTTAAATTAAATAAACCATTTAGGACACCCGGTAAGAATAAAAAGTTTGGTGTATATGTTAAAGATAGATCTACTGGTAATGTAAAAGTAGTAAGATTTGGTGATCCTACAATGAGAATTAAAAAGAATATTCCAGCAAGACAAAGAAGTTTTATGGCAAGAATGGGTGGTGTATTAAAACAAGTTAAGGGGCAAAAAAACTTATCACCTGCCTATTGGTCAATACAGGCTTGGAAAAAATCTTTTAAACTATGAAAGATAATCAAAAGATAATGCAATGGCTAAATCAAACAGTTAATAGTTTAAAGCCAAACGAAGAAAAAGAATATTTGTTTAGTAGTGATTATGCTGGTAGAAAAGTTAATATAAAAATTAAAATAAATGCCATTAACAAGCCCACAGAAACAAGTAGTTGAATCAAAAGCTAGATTTAAAGTATTAGTTACAGGCAGAAGATTTGGAAAAACACATTTAGCTATAAGACAATTAATTAAATATGCTTCTGAGCCAAATAAAAGGGTTTGGTTTGTTTGTCCTACATATAGACAAGCTAAACAAGTATGCTGGGCGGCATTAAAAGACAGATTATTAAATCTAAATTGGATTAAAAAAACAAACGAAAGTGATCTATCTATTAATTTAATAAATGGATCTATTATAGCTTTACGAGGTGCGGATAGATCTTATGATAGCTTGAGGGGTGTTGGCTTAGATTATTTAGTTATGGATGAGTTTGCTGATATAGCAAGTGAAGCGTGGTTTGAAGTATTAAGAGCAACTTTATCTGATCGTAAAGGTGGTGCGATGTTTACAGGCACACCAAGAGGATATGGTAACTGGGCATATGATTTATTCTGTAAAGGTGCTGAAGATAATGACTGGGATAGCTTTCAGTTTACTACTTTAGATGGTGGTCAAGTTGATGATGATGAAATTGAACAAGCTAAAGCTGATCTTGATGAACGGACATTTAGACAAGAATATCTAGCAACCTTTGAGACATACGCTGGATCTATCTATTATAATTTTGATAGAGAGCAGAACGTAAAGAGATTAAAGATTGATGAGACTGCTATTCATATTGGAATGGATTTTAATATTGATCCAATGAGTGCGGCAGTATTTCAACTTAAAAACAACGTAATTAATTTTATTGATGAGATAGTTATCTATTCATCTAATACAGACGAGTTGGTTAAAGAAATCAAAACAAGATACCCTAACCGACAGATAATAGTTTATCCAGATCCAGCCTGTAGGCAAAGAAAAACTTCTGCTGGTGGAATGACTGACTTAAACATATTGCAAAATGCTGGATTGACAGTAAGAGTTAAAAATGCACACCCTCAAATAAGGGACAGGATTAACGCTGTTAATTCACGATTAAAGAATACAAACGATCAAAGAATGATGTTTATAGATCCAAAATGTAAAAACATCATTAGAGGATTGGAAAGACACCTTTATAAAGAGGGAACTACGCAACCAGACAAGGATAGCGGATTTGACCATATGAACGATGCCATTGGCTATGCGGTAGATTATTTGTTCCCTATAAGAAAACAATACACAAAACAATTACCTCAGAGATGGAGCGTTAAATAATGTATATAATGAATCAAAATATGGATTCCTTAATTCGAGATAAAGAATTTATGGAAAACCGACACGATAACTATGATCTGATGATCCCTAGATGGAATTTTTATTTACGATCATACTTAGGTGGAGATGAATACCGATCTGGTGGCTTCTTACACGAATACGCATTGGAACTAGACTTAGAATATCAAAATAGAATTAATTACACACCAATAGACAATCATTGTAGAAATATCATAAGTATTTACTCAAGTTTTCTGTTTAGAGTGCCACCAACAAGAAATTATGGCGTATTAGAGAGTGATCCTAGTTTAGAATCATTCTTAAGTGATACAGACCTTGATGGACAGAATTTTAATGCGTTTATGAAGAACGCACAGACTTACGCTGGTGTTTATGGGAATGTATGGATATTTGTAGATAAACCAGAAAGCAACGCACAAACTAGAGCAGAGGAACTTAACCAAGACATAAGACCTTATCTAACAATGGTAACGCCAGATAATGTTATGGATTGGCACTATGTAAGAGCCGCTAGTGGTCGTTATGTGTTGGATTATATTAAAGTTAGGGAAGAAACTACATCTGATGGATCGTATTTTAGAATATGGACACCTAATGAAATATCATATGTATTCGTACCAGAGAGAGGCAAGATAAAAGTTATTGAGGTTAAGCCTAATCAATTAGGAACTATACCAGCTATTTGCCTGTATAATAAAAGATCACCACGACAAGGTGTAGGCATTAGTGATTTGACAGATGTTGCATTATTGCAACAGTCTATCTATAACGAGTTATCTGAGATGGAACAGCTTATTAGATTATCCAATCACCCTAGCTTAGTTAAAACACAAGGTGTTGAGGCTTCTGCTGGTGCTGGTGCAATTATATCAATGCCAGATGATTTAGATAGTGGATTGAAACCTTTTCTATTACAGCCAAGTGGATCTAACCTAAGTGAGATTAGATCATCTATTGAGCAAAAGATTGAGATGATAGACAGAGCAACCCATATGTCTGGTGTAAGACAAACTAAAACCCAAGTCCAATCTGGAATTGCTTTACAGACTGAGTTTGAAAACCTTAACTCGGTATTGAGTGAGAAAGCTGACTTATTGGAAAACGCTGAAGAACAGATATGGAGTTTATGGGCTATGTGGCAAGGCAAGTCATTTGATGGAACTATTGATTACCCAGATACTTTTAATCTTAGAGATTATGCTTCTGATCTTGCATACTTACAACAAGCAAAAGCAAGTGGAGTTAGATCAAGCACATTCCAAAAAGAGATTGATAAACAAATTGTAGGTGCGGTTATTGATGATGATGCTGTTATTAGTACGATTAATGACGAGATCACAGCACAAACAGAAGTAGGAGTATTTGAAACAGCACAGACACAAGCGGAAGTAGCTGAAGAAGATGTCGAGTAAGTTAGATTTATCTGAAGATAGCAAGATAAGTTTACCAGCAAAAAATTTAATTGCTATTCTTGGAGCAGTCGCCATAGGCACATTTTCATATTTTAATTTACTTGAACGCCTTACATTAGTTGAGACTGAGCTTCAGTTAATTACGAAAGACTTAGAAGCTGCTAATGACTTCATAGATGGAGTACCAAAAGGCGATATGGTTAGTCCTCAGATACAAGAGTTGTTTATGTTAGTTGAGTTTATTTCTAAAAACCAAGACAAACTTAAAGAGCAGATGGAAAAAGAAATTCCAATGATACAAAAGAACGATATGGTTATTCAGTTCCACGAAGAACGTATTATTGATTTAGAAGAAAAAAATGGAAGTTACAAACAATGATCGAAATAGTGTTTGCTATGATGATGATTAAAGATGGAAACAAAGTTCTAGAATATGTTCCAACGAAGGGAATGTCAGATTGTTTGGCTCAGAAAAGAGTTGTATCAAGATCCATTGGTGAAGATCAAGAAGGAATATATATCCAATGCAAGGAAGTGAAAGCTGAACTTGAGAATGATATGGGAAGGCTAAGAATTAAACGAATCATTGAATAGGGGGAGCTATGATGTGTCGTAACTGCGAACACGATTGCCATTGTGGAAACAATGGACAATGTGCTATATGTAAATGTTCTAACTGCGAGCATAACGCATTAGACGAATTTTGGAAAAGAAATGCGGAAGATAAAGAATTACACGAGCCACATAAAGACTGAGAAGGGAACTTCACAAGGTAGAAACCCTATAAAGTCTACTATGAATAAATCTAAGAGAAGATCATATAAAAAATACAGAGGACAAGGCAAGAGAAGATAATGGCTGATAAGATAGAAGATTTAGCACAGTTAAGAGAAAACCTTGTAGATGATATTGAACTTAGACATACGAATAGATTAAATATAGCTCTTGAAAACTTAGAAAGAGATGTTGTTCAAATAGCAAACGAACTACCAACTAAGCAAGGTAAGTTGTTTGAAGCACGATTGGCTGTTGAGATAAGACCAAAGTTAAGACAAGCCATTGATGAACACTACACTTTATGGGCTGATGGTACTGTTAGAGAATACGATAAAGTTGCAAAACAGATTGTAGACAATATGAAAGTTCTACCAATACCAGCTAGGTTTAAAACTCTTACTGAAGTTGATATTGAAACGATAACAAACCTTAAAAGATTAAAGTTTACAGGCTTTACAAACATAGGAACGGAAACAGTAAACGCATTGGCTGATAATGTTTATTCCTCGACAATAAGTGGAAAACCAATTAATGATATGGTTAAGTCGCTTCAACAAAGAATAAACGGAGTTTATATAAAAGCTGATGTTGATGAGATAGATGAATTAGTTGAGTTTGTTGCTACAACAACAGATGAGGTAGCAAAGGCAAAGGCTATAGAAAGATTACACACCTTTTATGGTGCAGATCGTGTTGGAAATAATATGAGAAGATATGCTAAACAATTAGCACACGATAGTTTAATGGAATTTGATGGACAGTTTACTAAAGCAAAAGCAGAAGAAGCTGGTCTGACAAACTTTCTTTATTACGGAGATATAATTGGTGATAGTAGACCATTTTGTATAGCTAATAGAGGAAAGATATTTTCAGAGGATGAACTTAGAGATAAGTGGTCATCTGAGAGTTGGAAAGGTAAATCAACAACCGATCCATTTACAAGTAGAGGTGGATATAATTGCCGACACCATCTACAGCCGACTGATCCAAGTTGGTATAATGAAAATGGCGATCTTATAATATAGGAGATACTACTATGGCTGACGAGCAAAAAACGGAGATTGAGAATACTGAATCTCTAGAAACAAAACAGGAAGTCGAACAACAAGAGCCAATGATTGCACAAAGCGAATTGGATAAAATTCTTGAAAAAAGACTAGCAAGAGAAAGAGCGAAGTTTGAAAAAAAACTTGATGGCATTGATCTTGACGAAGCAAGACAACTCAAAGAAGAAAAAGAAGCTAAAGAGTTAGAAATGCAAAAACAACGAGGTGAATTTGATAAAGTATTGAAAGAAACAGTATCTAAAAAAGACGCTGTTATTTCACAATACCAAGCCGAGTTACAAAAAGTAAGAATTGATGACGCATTGATTAAAGTAGCAAGTGAACAACAAGCTATTAAACCAGAGCAAGTCGTTAATTTACTTAAAAATAAAGTCCAATTAGGAGACGATGGTAAACCAGAAATTATTGG